>Ga0209990_10001349_pt1 | contig 20826 bp, 12 predicted proteins | sample NOAtaG_6_FD_187304 | JGI IMG/M metagenome (GOLD analysis project Ga0209990, IMG submission 187304) | Freshwater lake microbial communities from Lake Erie, under a cyanobacterial bloom - NOAA_Erie_Diel5S_2200h metaG (SPAdes) (version 2) | ecosystem: Environmental > Aquatic > Freshwater > Lake ...
GCCATTCCGGTGTTGTCCACTCTCATGTTCACCTGTCGGCATTCACGCGAATTGAGAATTCGAGGTCGGCAATACGGCAGCTGGAAGATTTGATTGCCAGTGGGGGTTGTGTTCCCGAACCGAATTTCTCTCAGGAAGACGCGATTGAAAATCCGCCCACAGAACTGGAATTGAGTGGGATCGCGATTCGCAACGGGCAATCACTCAGCTGGCAATCCCCCTTCATGGAGAAACTTGCCCGACAGTACTTCTCATGGTGGACAATCGGTGATGCGTATGCGTGCTGCGACCTGTGGGATGACGCACTGCGATGCTACCGTTCAGCGCGCACGATGGGCCATCCGTGGATTCAGAATCCCATACAGCGGCCGCGGCTGAACGCCGCTTTGCGGGCATTCGAAACGCATCTGCACCGCCTGGCCGGCGAACCGGATCGCCCCGTTTCCATGGTCCTTCAATTCTTTCAGGAATCATCGACCTTCGTGCTGGGGTTTGACGAAGTTTACAAATATGAGCGATCGTCGAACGGCGGAACGTGGAATCCTGCAGTCGAGCGCTCCCCCGACCCATCCATCTATTTGCCCGCGCTGTCAAGTTGTTCTGATGATCAGAGACTCACTGAGTTTTCGCGGTCTGCACCTCAGACCGACCGGCCATTCGTCAGACTGATTCACCTGTCTTGCAAAGAAACAGGTCACCACGTCGTTCTGCTGTGCAGCTGCCTGCAGTCTCGCAGTCCGATCACCCATGCACGCCACACGCAGATGGGTCCGGTAGTGAGCACATTGCAGCAGGCGTTTGAACGGGCATGCCAGCATGAACACAGCCAGTCACAGTCTCGCCTTCAGGAACAATTGCTGGCCGCACTGCCACGTGTGTTTCAAATTGTGTCTCCACGCGTCACCAATGTGACTATGGAGGCACTTCGCGAAGCTGGCGAAAAATTGCGGAGTCAGGGCTATCGGAGGGTCATGTTTTCGCTGGTTGATCGCCACGCCTCTGAGATTCGAGGCGTACTGGACTGTCGCGAAGCTGGGGAACCCGATGTGGCAGCCGCGACGCGTTTTCCGCTGCCGAAAGGGAATGACGCTTCGTTCGTGATCACAGACGTGCAGCAACAGTGCGTGGTAAACAGGCAAAGCATCCGACTGGATGACGCTCAGAACGATCCACGGAGCTACGAACCCAGCGTCCAGGCCGGCATTAAAGCCATCCTGCTTGTACCACTGATTTCCCATATTCGCGGCAATGTTCTTGGCACCATGCATGTGGAACGGGTGGACAAAAAGCCGCTCTCTGATGCAGAATTGAAGTCCTTTGAATACTTTGCCAAACAGTTGGCGGAGGCCATTCAGGCAACCATCATGCTGGACCTGCTTGAGGGCAGCGTTCAGGATCAACCGGATGCAATGGTCTTATTGGACGCCGATGGGGCGATTGCCTTCGTAAACTCGAAGGCAGCCAGACTCCTTGGCGAACACGCAGGATGGTGCAGCCAGGGCAACGCCCCGGTCAAAAACGTAAATGAAGTCTTTAACCCGCAGATTTCCGAGGTGATTCAAAAGGCTGATCAATTAAGGAAACCATACTCCGGTTACATCAACTTCGGTAAAGCCAATGAGAACAAACTGCATGTCGTCACTGCACAGCCCTTGCAAGACTGGCGAGATGTGCAGGTGGGCATGCTCGTGCAAATCTCCGACATTCGCGGTGTCAGTCAATTGTGGCGGGAAATACGCGAACTTGGTACTGCTATCGATCTGAAGTCTCTGAACGAGACAGTGCTGCGGATTTTTCAGGAGCGAGGCCATTCCTGGTGTCGAATTTACTTGATGGATGGCAGTCGGGAATTGCTGAAGGGCGCCGCACAGTTTGGCTTTGACGACACAACAGAGAGTGGTCTGCTGGGACGGCAGGCCTTCACCATGGGCACCGCCGTCCTTCGCGGACCCAGCGAAAGCCCAACATCATGGATTTCACTCAAGCGGTCCACGCCGATAATCTTTGAGGCTGTAGTGAATAACTCACCCCTGGCGGGGACAGAACCATCGAATTCAGCACTTCCCGTCGTCTACGCCACGGAAGACCACTTCGTGCCAGGGTATTCCCGAAAGTCGCCCGGCGACCGTTGGATTGACCTGCCGTTGACTCAGAAACTGGACATCGCAACTTCGGAAGGTCGAGGCAGCATTCGGGGTGAAAAAACTCAGTACCTCGGGACAATCTCAATCAACTGTCCCCCGGATCTGACATTGGAACAACTTGAGCAGCTCAGAATTCTTGCCGAAGCTTTAAGCAGTTCGTATGCGGCGATGATCGAACGCGGTCGGCGGCAACGACTGGATGAAGAGAAAACTCGGGCCGCCATGGAAAAGGCCATCGGTGAGACCTGCCATCGACTGCAGTCCAGTATTCTTGCGATGGAGGTTGTGATGCAGCTTGTTGAGGACGCGTGCGACAGCGAGCTAAGGCGTCGCTGGGGGCAGGGCAGAACCCACCTGCAGAACATTCTGGCGGACGCAACCAACCGACTGCGTGCTTTCAAAATCGAATATGGACGAATATGCCTGGAAGAGTTTCTCCGTAATTTCCTCGCAGCAACCTTTGACAGCGGGCAATACAATTTACAAGTGACAGATAAGGACGGCAACCGGCAACTGCTGGCAGACATTGACGCCAGCAGGTTTCAGGAGGCGCTGGAGGAACTGGTCACAAATTCACGGAAAGCAACGCGTCATGCCACAGTGCCCCTAAGCATCGATATGACCGTCGAAGTGGTCCCTGAAGCCTGCAGTGCAGTTGAAAGAATCCGCATCGTCTACCGTGATAATGGCAAAGGTATCGCGGACGACTGTCGAACAAGGATTTTTGAAGAATGGTATAGCCACTGGGACGACGCTGCATCCTGCGGCTCGGGAATGGGCATGAGCCATGTGCGCAGAATTCTTCGAGCTCACAGCGGAGATATCAGTTGTGAAGCGAGTGATACCGGTGCATGTTTTGTGCTGACATTTCCACGTTGGGCTGATCCGGAATCAAACACGATCAGTGTGGATGGCATCAATGAGGTTGCGTTATGACACCACAAATGAATGCTGGCAATCTGTTTCGCGTACTGCTGGTCGAGGATGACGGCGTATTGAATTGGGGCCTGACCCAGCACATCAGACGAAAATTTCAAGGTGTTGACGTTTGGCAGGCTGAAACCGTCGAGGCGGCGATTGATGTGATCGACCGTAATCTGCCAATACAACCGGATGTGGCTCTTCAGGACATTCGCGTTCCTCGGCGTTCCGGTGAAGCACCAATGGCCACCGCTGATGTCACGAATCGACTGGCGGAACTGGGTGTTCGTTCATTGTTCATGACCAGCTACGCCTCGTCAGACGATGTGAAGCTATTCATCCAGCATCTGCGTTTAACCGACCCGCAAGTTGCCATCATCCTGAAGAATGATGTGGCCGCTTTCAAGGACAATGTCCTGAATCATCTGCGCGGCTTGTTCATCGACCTCGCGTCGCAGCGAATTAATGAACGGCTGAGAAGTCTGTTTCAATCATCGGAACAATTGACCACGCACCACACCATGACAGCATCCATGCTCACTCTGACAAGACAGATCGCGCAATACTGGGGGTACTTTGACGAAGCAACAAAAGCCCGCCTGCACGCGAGATTTGATATTTGTCTGAGTGAACGGGGAGTCGAGAATGTCAAACTGACTCCGGAGGCAGGGAGATGATTCATGATCGTCTACACTTCAACCATCAGCGGCTCGTCGCTGCCGACGGTCGCCATTGTCAGATTCAGTGGTGCGTCCGGGGTGAAAGTGCGCCAATGGAGGTGCATGCCGTTGCACAAACATCTGTCGCCGAACATTTTGCAGATGAGATTCAGCGAACCGCGCAGCGACTGACACAGGAGCTGGGCTGGAACTGGTCCAGACGCCATCCGGAGATTATTGATGTTGAAGTGATTGATCTTGGTCCGGGTCTGGCCGGGGCTACCTTGACGGACCTCCATGAAGTTCCCTACCTGCGTCTCAGTTGCCGACGATTTGTCGCCGACGATGACTTAGAGTCTCGTCGCCGCGGGAACCTCATCCTGCATGAATTCGTGCACCTGATGCAGTTCGGCACCGATGTCTGGTGGTCGTGGCCCTATCACGGTTCGTTTGGGGTGTCAGACCCGAACAACTGGCTGCATGAAAGTGTTGCCCTGGCAACTGAAGCTGTCTATGGCACTGGAACGGCAGATTGGTATCCATGGCTTTGGAAATGGGCAGTCGCTCCGCACCAGTCAATGGATTCGGACGAGAGTGGCACTCGGGCCGCCCCCTTTTTGATCTATTTGGCCCAAAAGCTGGATTTGGAGTTTCTGGCTGACATTTACTCTGACGGGAATCTTGCAGCTTCCCCAAAGTATGGTACCGAACTGCTGGATTCAACGATCCGAGGAAAATCGGAAACGGCCTCACTGTGTTCAATGTTTACCCAGTTCTGCGCGGCCTGGCTGTGTAAAGCTACGTTATGGTCACCTCAGGCAACTGGCATTCAGGGAATCGTTGGTGACCGGGCAAACAGCGAAGTTGTTTCGGCCGCGCTGTTCCCCAACAGAACGTGGCGATCAGAAGAATGGAACCTGAATCATCTCGCCTGCAGATACTTTGCAATTCGCGATTTGATGGCATCCTCCCCTGGAACATGCGATGTCTCTGTTGTCGTTGCTGACAACGCAGCGATTCTGAAACTGTCGTGCATCGCGATGGTGTTGACGCCCGACGGTGTGCCGCTTCAGCAATTGACGCTCCTGTGCGAATCTTCGAACCATCTGGCCGGAACGCTCTCAATCCCGGCAGGACCATGCCAACTTCGAATTGTTGTCGTCAATACAGCCCACGGCCCTGGCTGGGCTCTGCATGACGACATTCGGTTTCAAGTGCAATGTGCGTGGTCTGAATAGGTGCAGTGGAGGTCAATCCCCCGCTAACGGTCTGCAACCGTGCGGGCAGCGCCGCAGCAGGTGGAAACAGCAATTGCGTTGCTGCCAATTTCAGAGGCAAGGCGACATCCAGCGCGTGAGGCCTGTTTCCTTCCCCGCAGTTTCCTTCGGGGGGGATCGCCGGAGACCAAACCTCAGCATTCCATCGCCCCATTTAAAACGGGATCTCCGGGATCACACCGATTTGTGTGGATGTTTTGCCCCGGTTTGATTAGTGTGTTGGCGTCCGCCGCCCGGCAGAGACAACCGACCACCTGCCAGCACTCTATCACACCAGACACCACCATGGCCCTCAATCCCATCGTCTTCACAGAGAAGATCATTCGCAGTTTTCTGCGGTATCAGCTCACTGCCTACGCCTTCGCCGACGATCGGCTGCAGGCCCAGATGCGACACCTGCTGTCACTCGATGACACCCGCGATTCACCCCTCCTGAAAGGCCCCTTCGTCAGTGTCTCGCGTCCCTTCAAACAGGGTGCTGCCGTCAGTGATCTGATCGCACAGGGCGTCTTTCACCCGCATATGCGGCAACGTATTCCTGCTGAAATTACGCACGTCTACGGGCACCAGGAACAGGCCATCCGATCCATCCACAGCGGCAACACCACGCTCGTTTCCACTGGTACGGGGTCCGGCAAATCCGAATGTTTTCTGTACCCCATCATCAGCCGCTGCCTCGAATTGCGTGATCAGCAGGTGCCACCCGGAATCAGTGCCATCATCGTCTACCCCATGAACTCGCTGGCAGAGGACCAGCTGGGCCGTCTCCGCTCGCTGCTGGCGGGCACCGGGATCAGTTTTGGCATGTATGTCGGCAAGACGCCCGAAGAGACTGTGGCCGGCTATCGCATGCCGCCAGGCTCATCCCGAGCCGAATACGAGGCCAAACTGGCCGAAGTGCGCGCTGCCCATACAGGCGAAACCGTTTATCCGTCTGAGGAAGTCTGCAGTCGCAGGGAAATGCGCAGCCCCGGCGGGCAGCCCCGGATCCTGCTGACAAATGTCAAACAGCTGGAACTGCTGCTGACCCGCCAGCGAGACGTTGAGCTGTTCACCGGTGCTCGACTCGATCACCTCGTTTTCGACGAAGCGCACACTTTTACAGGAGCCCAGGGGGCCGAATCTGCCTGTCTGATCCGCCGGCTGCGTGCCTTCTGCGGCCGCGCTGCCCAGGACACCGTCTGTGTGGCGACATCAGCCACCATTGTCGACAAGGACAACCCCAACGCCGCCATCGAATTCGCTGCTCGTTTTTTTGGCGTTTCCGCAGACGCCGTGACCACCGTCGGCGAAGCTTACGAAAGCGCCACCTGGGCCACTCGCCGCACTGTGCCGCCAGCTCCGAAAGCAGATCCGGCCGAACTGCTTGATGAAATCGTCAAAGCTGTCGAAGATCCGTCCGGAAACCTCGTTCGCAGCGCGTGGCGACGACTGACCGGGAAATCGCTGCCCGACGGCGACTGGGCGGCCGTTCTGTACGACGCGCTGTCGGCCAATGACATCACCGCACAGCTCGCTGAACTGCTCACCACGGCCACTGCACTGGTCACCCTGCCGCAGCGCATGGCCGAACTGGTGGGTCGCAGTGTTTCGGAAGCAGAGATTCTGTCCTGGCTGACCCTGGGAGCTTCGGCACGCCGCGAGAATCGACCGCTGCTGCGCCCCGTCGTACACATCTTTGTCCGGGGTATCAGCAACGCTGTTGTCACGTTTCCGTCGGCAAAGGAAGGCCTGAAGTTGTGGCTGGCTGCAGAAGACGAACTGCACGCCAGCGGGCAGGGCCGTCCGCACGCTCACTTTCCGGTCACCACATGCACGACCTGCGGTCAGCACTACTTCATCACCTCGCTGAAGGACTTTGAGTTCACCGGAAAGAAACCGGGCGGCGGCGACGCCTCTGGTCAGGATTCGTACTGGGAAACACTGACCACGGCTCAGGGTGGTCACCGGGCCGTGCTGCTCGATCGAATCATCGGTGGCAGTGGCGATGATGACCAGGAACTGGATGACAACGACCGCACGGCCCCGCTGCATTTCTGTCGCAGCTGTGGCGCAGCACACCGTGATGCCGCTCAGCGTTGCCTGCACTGCGGCAAATCAGGAGAGATGGTGCTGCTGCATGTTGTCAGGCAAAAAAAAGAAGACAATCCGGGGTTTCTCAGCAGCTGTCTGTGCTGCGGAGCCACCGGACGACGGCTCGGTTCGACTTACCGCGAACCGGCTCGACCTGTCCGCGCCACGACGGTGGCCGACGTTCACGTCCTCGCTCAGGATATGGTGCATCACTCAGAACGTCCGCGATTGCTGGTGTTCTGCGACAATCGTCAGGACGCAGCTTTCCAGGCGGGGTGGATGCGTGACCATTCGCGCCGCTTTCGCCTCGCCTCACTGCTCGTCAAAGGGCTGGAGCAGGGACCTGTCTCCGTGGAGGATCTCACCCGCTTCGTGGATGGTATCCTGGAGAGTGACGAGGCTCTCTCACGAGCCCTGTTACCGGAAGTGTGGATGGTACAGCGCAAGGAGGGTGGTGGTACCGGTCACGAAAAGGAACGCTCTAAATTTCTGCGTTTTCAGGTATTGCGCGAGGTGACACTGTCTGCCCGCCGGGCCATCGGTCTGGAGCCGTGGGGCCGTATGAAAGTGGAGTACAAGGGCCTGGAGGCCGGCCTGCCGTACATTCAGCGAACGGCCGCACAGCTGGGGATTGCGCCGGAGGTTTTTCGCGATGGTGTCGCAGCAGTGCTTGACTACCTGCGCCGCAAGCGGCTGCTGTTTGATTCTGTGCACAATCTGTTCAGCCGCTACTGGCTGGACGGTGCGACGGAGATCCAGAATGGATACTTCCAGAAATACGGGCCACCCGAGGGTACCAAACTGCAGCGCGACTCGCAGGATGAAAAAAAATATGTTGTACAGTGGCTGACGAATCGCGGTGAAACCGTGATGCAGCAAATTGCAAAGAAGTGGGGTGTTAAGGATGACGAAATTCAGGGATTCCTTGAGAGACTGTTCAGGTTTCTGGTTGATGTCCAGCTGCTGAAGCAGGTCCGGTTAACCGGCGCCCATGGCAATACGTTGCCCGGTTCGTCCGGGGTCTTTCAGGTGGATGCCGATCTGCTGCGACTGCAGGCCTATCGCGGAGCTTATCGCTGCGTCAGTTGTCGCCGCCGCAGTACTCGCCCGACGCCACATAACCTGTGCCTGGCGTGGCGCTGCCACGGCACTCTGGAATGGGTTTCCGAGCCCCCTGACGATTACAACCTGCAGCTCCTGAATGACAGCTATTCGATGCTGCGGCCGGAAGAGCATACGGCGATGGTACCGCACGACGAGCGGGAACGCCTGGAAAACCTTTTCAAGGGAGAATCTGATGCCATTAACACGTTTGTCTGTACTCCCACGCTGGAGCTGGGAGTGGATATCGGACAGCTTGACGCAGTGCTGATGCGAAACGTGCCGCCACTGCCGGCGAATTACTGGCAGCGAGCCGGTCGGGCCGGCAGAAGGCACCGCATGGCGGTCAATATCACCTACTGCCGCACGGCCTCGCATGACCGTGCCTATTTCAATGATCCTCCAAAACTGCTGGCGGGTCGGGTTGATCCGCCGGCGTTCAATCTGCGCAACGAATTGATGGTGACGAGGCACGTACACGCCACGGCCATCACGCGACTGCATCAGTACACTCGCGACCCGGCACGCTCACAGTCCGCCAGAAACGAGGTAGAACAGATCCTGAAAACCTGTCTGCCCGACCGCATTTCCAGCTGGCTGTTTGACGCGGGCGAGATTCGCACTGTGCCGTTTGATCTGTCACCGCTGGCAAAACTGCTGGCTGATAACCTTGACGACCTGTGTGCTTATGCCACGTCGGCGTTTGGGCAGGGCTGGCCGGTTCAGGATGCGGACGTGGCTTCTGCCGCAGAGCTCAGACGACATCTTGTGGAAATGGTTGCCGGGCTTGAGGAGGTGCTGCGGAGGCTGAATCGGCGACTGAAATGGGCGATGGATCAGACCCGCCGACTCAATCAGGTGCGGGAAAAGCGTGGCGATCTGGACCCTGAGGACGATGCTCTGTTTCGTCGCTGCGATGCGCTGGTCAAACGGCTCAAGGGCACTGCCCGCCGGGGCCGCAGGGAGGCCGAAGGGCACGATGATGTGAACACGTTTGGCGTGCTGGCTGCCGAAGGGTTCCTGCCTGGTTATGGGCTCGAAGTGGGTTCTGTCCTCGGCACGGCTCGGATCCCGTACTGGCGTAACGGGGCCATGGATTTCACGCTGCCGCAATCACCTGCGGGTGCATTGCGGGAATACGTCCCCGGCAATTTGATCTACGCCAACGGCAATCGCTTTGTGGCCCGCCAGTTCCGTCCGGATGCGGACGAAAATCGCTCGGAAGTGCCGGTATTCGAGGTTTCGTTTGATCGGCAGGCCGTCAAACCCACCAACCTGACAGCCACGTCGTCAGCTTTGCAAACAAAACTGGTGCAGGCGATTTCCGTCTGTGATGTGGAACTCACGCATCAGTCGCACATTTCCGATGACGAAGAGGTGCGTTTTCAGATGGGGGTGTCGATCTTCGGACTGGAACGCCATCAGCACAACGGCGGTCGCGCATATGGCTGGGGAGAACAGCCGCTTCAGCTGCGTCGCGGAGTTCGGTTCCGCATGGTGAATGTGGGCGCTGCCCACGCGATTGAACGCGCAGAACAATACGGGTATCCGGTCTGCAAAGGCTGTGGTTGCAGCGTCTCGCCGCTGTCGTCAGACACCCAGCGCGCTCAGTTTGCGGAGCGGCACAAGGAACATGGATACACTCCGGATCTTCCGCTTGGTTTTTATGCAGACGTGGTGGCTGATGCTCTGACATTGCCGGGATGCCCGGATCAGCAGACAGCCTGCAGTGTGCTGGAGGCATTGCGGATGGCAGCAGCGCAGGTGCTGGACATGACGATAGAGGATCTGCAGGTACTGGTCATTGGCCATGTGGATCGGGACGGAGTGGATGCCGTTCTGTGGGACCCGATGCCGGGCGGTTCCGGGTTGCTGGAACAGATTTGCCAGCGTTTTTCCGAGGTTGTGGCAGCAGCGACAGAGATTGTCAGCGGTTGTCCGTCAGATTGTGAATCGTCTTGCATCGACTGCCTGCAGACCTTTCGCAACAGTTTTTATCACCGGCATCTGAACCGCAAAATTGCCAGTGACCGACTTGTGGCGTGGGGTCGGCAGCTGAAGTATCAGCACGATATTCCTCCGATGCAGCCATCGCAGCCGCAGACAGCGGGGAATCATCCGGTGAACGAAGCGGAGCGTCGTTTGCAGCATATGCTGCTGGCGGCTGGTTTTGAGAATGGCGTGCGGGGCGAGCAGATTCGTTTGGATCGGGCGATTGGAACCACGACGCCGGATGTGATCTATCGGGCGCCGCATCACTCGGGTGACGAGGGTATTTGTGTGTACCTTGACGGCCTCAGTCAGCACCTGCACGGGAATTCAGCGACGGCCGACCAGGACCGTCGGATTCGCGACTGGCTGCGAAATAATGGCTACGACGTAATCGAGATTGCGGCCAGCGATCTGTTTGACCGCGCGACGATGACGCGGCATTTTCGCAGGCTGGCGGGATACCTGCAGGACAATGAGCAGCGTGAGCGGCTGCGAGCGAGCTCAGTATGGTTTGACGATTCGTCCGACGAAGGCCGTGCGACGATGGGGGTACAGGCCAATGGCGCTGGTGCGAGGCCGCAGACTGACGGGGCAGCGGCCGTAGCCGGAGCAGGTACGTCGTCAGCTCCTCTGTTGCGGGCACCACCGGCGATGCCTGCAGTTGTGCAGCCTGCGATTGCGGATCGATACGTGACGTGTCTGCCGCTGATTCCGCTGCGTGCAGCGGCCGGGGCATTTGGAGATCCCCAAACAATCCCTGACGACTCGGAGTGGACGACGTGGGTCGCGGTGGACATTGGTCGTCGACTGCGTCGTGGCATGTTTGTCGCGCAAGTGGTGGGACGATCGATGGAGCCTCGCATTCCGGACGGTTCGTACTGTATTTTCAGTGCACCGGTCACGGGCAGCCGTCAGGGCAAAATCGTGCTTGCGCAATTGCTGGATGCCCTTGACCCGGAAACAGGGCAGCGATTCACGGTAAAACGGTATGAAAGCGAAAAAACGACGTCCCCGGACGGCACGTGGCGACATGTCACAGTCACATTAAAACCCTTGAACCCGGAGTTTGCTCCGATTACCCTGACGTCCGACGACGAAGGCCTCGCTGGGGTTGTGGCTGAGTTTGTGGGGGTGGTGTGAAGGGGGCGTTGCGGAACGATCACCAAGTTGTCCTCGACGAAAGATTCAGGTCCGGTCATGACCGAGCTGCACGCAAACGACGCGATCGTCGATTACGCCGGGATTCTGAAAACGGTGGGCGACCTTCAGGACCGGTTCAGCCTGATGAACCTGCTGGACTACTGCGTGATTGTTGAGGGGCTGGTGCTGCACAACAGGCTGGTGATGGTCGGCTCGACGCCGCATGCCGCCTCCGCAGAGTCGCGGGTGGGGCGAACGATTTCTGAAAAACTGAAGCCCTGGCTGGATGAGGGGGTGCTTGTGTTCGACACGGAACCTGCCCCACTGCAGGACATTCAGCGAATGACAAATGACCTTGTGACGATTGGCAACAGCACCCGCGACGCGCAGTCGCAGGATCGAAGGCTGGAAAACGCTTTTTTTGAAACCGGCCGGCTGGTTGCTGCCGAGAAGGCGCGACGGCGACCGGCCCTGCCGCTGCTGCGACAGGCTCCGTATTACGAGCGGAGTGCAAACGTTCCGCAGGATCACGCCGTTTGCAACCTGATAGGCAAGTACCGCACACTGAAGGACGCACTTGAATCGATGCGGGACAACACGCGACTGCAACTTCAGCCATATATCGCCGTTCCTGTCCCGCCGCTGGCACTCAGCGCACTGCAGAAGTGCAAACATCCGCAGGACATTCTGACAGCCGCGCTTGAACTGCGGCAACAATTCCGCAAACTGCGAGATGCGCTCGGTGACTTGCGGGAACTGCTGCTGGACCCGGCTGTACCCCCGAGCAAAAAGACGGACCACATCGCATCGTGGCAGCGCACGTGGCAGACCCTGGACGACTGGACCCGCGGTGCGGCACTGCTGCAGCTGGCAAATTCCTCAAACGAGATGCTGGATGCCAACAAAATGTTTGACGGCCTTGACGTAGAAGACGTCAAGTGGTCAGTACTGGTGAAGAAGCTGCTGGAGAAGACGGAACGCGGCTGGCATTCGTGGCGCATCCGGATGCTCCATCGGACAGCGCGAAATTACATCAACACTTCGGACCACGCAATGAACAGCCTTGTGGAGACTGTTTTCCAGCATCGCATCGAGCAGGCCGACGTGCAGCAAGTGAAGGCGTTCTGCGACGCGCTCAAGAACCCGGAAGAGCTGGCAGTGTCAGCTTGCCCGGGAAGTAGGACTCAACGAACGCCGTCCACCACAGCGGGTTGAAATTGCTTTCAGCCGCCTCGAGCCTCCCACTGCCCGGCAACTGCAACCCCCGTCGCTCGGCAACAGAGAGCTGAATGGTCCCAAACCACGGAGAAAGAGATTTTTCCCACGTCGCGCAGTTTCAGTCACTTTCACCAGTCGCCAGTTAAAATGACAAGCACCGCACGAACAATTGCCGACCATAGCCTCATATCCTCCTCAATTCGTGGTCTGGCGAAAAACTTCCACCACCCACTATCAGCCAAACGCAATCATTGAGAAAACCTATGGAGAGCCACGAGATTACAAGCCTTCCTGCGAACCAGCCAGCATCAGGACAGTGAGTTAGTTTGAACCGAGACTTGCGGCGGCCCCGCATACTCGTCACAGAAGGTGCTGTAAATGCCCGCCTCGCTCTGTCTTGATTGGATTTATCGGTTCACAAACAACGAAGCGTATCCCGACCCACTGGAGGAGATCGACGCTCTCTGCACACTGGATAGCAATGACGAGCAGACTTATCTCCTGCTCGCGAACCGAAACTCACCTCCGATGTCCCGTGCTGCACGTGGAGACGTAATTGGACTTTGTACCGCCCGGGAGGACCGCCTGATCCTTCACGGCACGGCAGTCGTGGCGGGTTCATGTATCAGAGGCGCGACTCCGGTCGGCGTTCAGGGAATCTACGGTAATCTGAACAACCGCGTTTTCTGCCCGTTGACGGACATTCGTCGTGTGCAGAGCACCGAGTTGTCCCCGAAAATACTCAATGACCCTCAGCAGGCGAATTTTCTCAGAGGACAACCGTGCGTTAAACGTCTGACTGCCCGTCGTCGCTCCTCAGGCATGCACAACAGGGATTGTCAGGCAAGCATGAATCCCCAAAGCACATATCCGGAATTGCGATTGTGCCCCCCAAACAACAGCTGTGAATTCGTAGCCGTTGGCCTCGATCCCACAGCAGGCACCTGGGAGTCTCAAATGACGACCGGTCCAAAATTGATGCCGTCCTTCGCCATAAAGTGGAACGGCAGTGAATTCCGTCCCCACGAGAGTCCGCTTGCATGGCATCAAACAAACGAGTGTTTTTTTGCAAATGTCAGGCGACGACAACCGACCGTGACCTGCATCGATGGCCCATGCGGCACCAACGGCCCCAGGATACTGCGCAACCAGCCCCTGTGGAGTTGGGATCCACGTGCACCACGAAGGCCCCGTGACGGCGAACTCGCTCTCTCCGCAGCGGGGATTAGCTTGTTCTGGACGACTCAAAATACCGTGATGAATTTTGACGGCGCGAGCCGCTGGATCGCCCGTTCACTGGAACTGTTTGCCAACTCTCCAGGGACAACGAAAATAGAAACGCATCCACACGGCGCTTTCACCTTTCTGCGGCGATTATTCAACGATGTGGCTCCGCTGCCGAATAAATCTACAGACCAAGGGCGATTGGCACGTATCGCGATGCTCCGGGTCTATATTTCAGGATTGGCTGCAGAAATGGTGCCAAATCACGACGCTGTCGACGCTGCTTGTGCCGCCCTCGTGGCCGGCCTACATCAGCTTGGCCTGACGACTCCTTTTGGAACTGACGAATCTGGTGGTCAAATTTGGATGCCCGATGTGAATAGACTTCGGCAGCCTCAACAGAATTGAACTCTGCGAACGCAGCGTTGCAGCGATTTACAGGATCAATTGCAGCACCCACATGTTGAGCCACTCCACAATTCTCACCCCGGCCGAGTTGCCTGCTGTTAGCTTTAATTGAGCGGCAACATACCGAATACTCCCACCCGCAAAAGTTGTCATCAGTCTGCTTATGCTCAAAGCCGTCCAGCCTTGATTTGTCATGACGAGCAGCTTTGGGTACAACACAAACGGCGGAGTTTAGCCTGCAACAGCACATTTGCTGCCGGCATGGAGCGTCGATTTCGCTTACACTCAGGAGAATCTCGTGCCCACACCATCAGACTACTTCCGTCAATTTCCCGAGCAGTGCCCGGGCTGGCTTGCAGACTACAACGCCGGTGATGCATTTTCTCGCGACGATTTCTTCGGATCACGAATCGGATTCTATCCAGGTGCGGGGAATGACGGTCACATCGTCAGATTGCTTGGTTCAACACACAGCACGCACTGTTTTGTTTACGTGGACTACGGTGTAACAAAGGAGACGCACGAAGCTGAGATGCAGCATGCAGTCCGTGGTTTTCGCGGTTACCACAGCCTTGCGCAACTTCAGTTGCAGCAAAACGATCTTGTCCCCCATGGCTGGGCCCCGCATATTCAAGACCACGATCTGCCACAAGGTGGCGCACACAAGATTCCTGCCACAGTGCAACCCTATGGGTTCCTGCAGATATTGGAACGCGACCAGGATCTCACCGACGAGCATGGTGCTCACAGACTGGCTATCCTGTTCCTCGGCGCCGACGGAATTGCCTCCTACGACGCCCTGTTTTGCCAGGCGAATGCTACGTCGCCGTTCGCAGCGTTGATTCAGGATCATGGCTTTGGTGGTAACTATAATCACTTTGGACGGAATGGCCTTCTGGAGCGCGTCGCCGTTCGGGCAAACATTTTTCCAGAATACCTGATTGTCGCGGACGGAACCACGCCATGGGAAGGCTACGCACTTGTGCCGGACCTTGACGGGGAACGTGGCGGTCAGCATCAAATGCTAAGGCGGCTCTACAAAAGACAATAGGTCCTGCCTGCGTCGATTTTGAGTCGTCCGTGGACCGTTTTTCGCCCTTAAAATTTGGCGAAGTGTCAGACTGCAATCATCGGACACTGTTTTCCCGATAGAGCTCCAGAAACACATCGGGGCGTTGCCGACGTCACCGTGAGCGCTAACGGGGCCGATTACTCTGAGTGGGATGGAGAATTATCCGAAGCGGGTTGCAGGCTATTGCCTGGCAGTGTCACTCTCGCCTTTCCCGGTGGCGCATCGCCTGCACCTCATCCTGCCCCGGCCAAATTTCGGGCGAGGCGCGCAACCCGCAGGGATTGCACCTGACCAGTCGTCTAAAGCCGACCTGCCTTACCTGTCAATTTCGTCACTGTCGTCGGACAACGATTTGATCGCCTCTGAAAAGGTCTCATGCAGCTTATCCAGCTTTGCACGAAGCCACTCATGCTGCCGCGGCCAGTCCTTCCGGTCTTCCGGATCTGCATCCTCCAGCCTGATCAAAATATGCTTGTGCTTGCGTTCCGGAAGCGGGCGCCACTCCAGCGGTTCACCAAACTTTCCGTCAAACCGCCGCCGTTGCTTTTCCAGTTGGCGGAAATGAGACTCCGCATGCTGACTGCCCAGCACGACAAGCGCCGTAATACCCTTCATCCGCACACGGATTGACGCCGCCAGCCAGATCCCGGATCGCCCAAGTGAGAAATCCATGAACCCCTGGGGATGTGCCTTCGTCGGAGTAATGCGTTCCGCATGCTCCTCAAGATACTCGCGAAACACCGTCCAGTAATCCAACTGCAGCTGCTGCGATCCAGATAACACGACTGCACCGCCATGCTGCCCGACCGCTGTAATCGTTCGCGACCAGTCGTTCGGCTTGCAGACGACATTGAATTTCGGGGCGATCTTCGACTTTTCGATCTGCCACAACTCAACCTCGAGACCAAAGAAACTGAATTGCTCCGCCGTGTGCTCATTCAACCAGTCGAGCGCTGCTCGGTGCTCATTTCGTATCCGGGATGCAACCCAGACAATCGAACTGGCCTGCAGCCCCGCCGCATAGGTAATCAACTGCCCAAGATGCCTGTTATCCGTCCTCTCGAGTTGATTCTCGATCAGCACCAGTGACTGACTGGCCGTGTCCCGACACAGAATGTCGGCACGAAAGTCTCCCACAGCCTGTTCAACCGCTGCGACCTCAAGATCCAGCCCTATTACCTCCCCCAACAACCCAATGTTTTCCGGCAACGCCAGCCAGGGCGTGAAATCCCCGTCCTCCTTTTCCCACGCCTTCCGCAGTTCCACTCGTGACAAACGGCCTAACTGCAACTTCGCCATCACGCGTTTCCTTCTCCAAACTCCGATTTATTATCGATTACTCCAGAACACTTTCGAGGGTATCACTGCCTAATGGCGACAGTGTAGCTTTTCCTCCGCCCTGATACCAGACTCTGGATCCTGCCGGCAACTCAACAACTCAAGTACCCTGGCTCAGGGCCTCTTCCGTGCAGCGACGTCATGCAACGAAGAGCATACATATTGGAAAGCGCGGGTGTGGCAGCAGCAAGGTAATCACTTACGAAAACAGGGGATTGCAAGGCACGTGACGAGCTTTCGGATTTGCACCGGTCCGGGTGCGGCCCTGGAGCTGGCAATCGCCACATGCGGGACTGCCGACAACTCGGGCAAGCGTGACTGGGATGACAAAACGCAGCCGACAGCAGAATCCGGGGCATTTTCCATTCGCTGCCGAACGGAGTTTTGGCGAAAGTCGCAGCAGCAGAATTCAGGCATGTACGTTTCGCGGAGCGAAACGCGACAAACTGCGGCGGTGACGACTGGCAGTCTCGCATTCCGCCGCAAGACCTTCGACCGCAACGGGGGCTGACACCTGTTCGGACGCGGTTGCTGCAGTGGAGCGACTGCCGGCCATTGAAGCCCCGGTTGCACTGTACCAGATTGCTGATCCGTCGGTCACTTTCGCGCTCGGTCAGCCTGGCAGACACCAAATAAAAAACCTTCGGCTTTTCGGCCGAAGGTTTTTGGATGCAGCAGAAGTGGAGGATAACGGATTTGAACCGATGACCTCTTGCATGCCATGCAAGCGCTCTCCCAGCTGAGCTAATCCCCCGGGATGCAGGGCAGAACCCTGAGTCGAGGAATGTAGTGGGGCGGGGGGCGAGTGTCAAGGCCGGAGTTTCGGTTCCCGCGAGCGAAAGCTGGCCATTGCTGGGTTCCGGAAATGACGGGTTTCGAAACTTGCCGAAATCCAATACCCTCACCATCATACCTGCGGCAGCACTCATGCTGCGGACGCAGTTGCATTTCGCCGCAGTCGCCCTGCTCGGAAGTTGCTCTCATGAAGAAATGTCGACGCTGCACAAAAACTGCCACCATCCACGTCACGGAAATCCGCGACGGCAAAGGTTCGGCTGTCCATCTGTGCGAAACCTGTGCTCGCGAATATCTCGAAAAAAATGCTCCCTCTGAAGCGGCTCTGGCCATCGCCGGCGAAGTTGTTGAAGCCGTCGAGGAGGCCGAATCCGCGGCCTCGTCCGTGCCTCCCTGTCCGCACTGCGGGATTTCATTCGCTGAATTCCGCGAAAACGGTCGCTTCGGATGCCCTCAGGACTACGCGCACTTCCAGGCCGAACTGCTGCCACTGCTGGAAAACATCCACGAAGATACTCAGCACGTCGGAAAACAACCTCGCAGACTGCTGATCGGGACCCAGGATCAGGCCCGCCTCGTGCAGCTCCGCAGTGCGCAGCGGGAAGCCATCGAACAGGAAGATTACGAAAAAGCCGCCCGGCTCCGAGATGAAATCGCTGCACTCGAAACGCAACTGAAACACCCAGCTGTTCCCGCCAACTGATTTCCACACTGTACCCAGGATCACCACCCCACTACACTCCCTCCCCCCTGCAGTCACTCAGGCTGCAGCCACAGCGGTCTTTTCCGCAAGGATGTTCCGTGCTGAATCCCCAGTCCGTCGATAACGAAACCTGGCTGAGCAGGCTGGCGACCACCAGCGGCGAGTGGCTGCGCGGAGACGGGCCCGAGTCTGACATCGTCATCTCCAGCCGCGTTCGACTTGCCCGCAACATCGCCGGCTTCCCGTTCGTCTCGCGAGCCTCCGCTGACATCCGCCACCAGATCGTCCAGCTGGCTCAGGATTCGCTCAATTCACCGGGCCAGCCGTCCCGCCGCTTCGTCAACGTCGAAACACTCAGCCCGCTCGACTGCCAGTTCCTCATGGAACGCCAGCTGATCAGCCGCGAACTGGCTCGCAGCGACGGACCTCGCGCTGTCGTCATCGCCGACGGCGAACGGCACAGCATCATGATCAATGAAGAAGATCACCTGCGAATCCAGGTTCTGCACAGCGGACTGGCACTGGAAGAGTGCTGGAAGGAATGCGATCAGCTGGACGACCAGATTGAAGCTTCAGTCCCCTACGCCTTTCATCCTCAGTTCGGCTACCTGACCGCCTGCCCCACCAATGCGGGCACCGGGATTCGCATCAGCGTGATGCTGCACCTGCCAGGACTGAGGCTCAATCGGGACATCCAGAAGGTCAACAACACCGCACAAAAACTCAGCCTCGCCGTCCGCGGGCTCTACGGTGAAGGCAGCCAGGCACTGGGAGACTTCTACCAGTTGTCCAACCAGGTGACTCTGGGCATGTCCGAACCCGATCTGCTGGGCCATGTGCAGCGAGTTGTGCTGCAGGTGGTTTCGTGGGAACGCAAGGTTCGCGAGACTCTGCTGCGAGACGGTCGTGCGAAGCTGCATGATCAGGTGGCGCGGGCCTTCGGAACTCTGACCAGTGCCCGCACTATCAGCTCGGAAGAAACCATGCACCTGCTGTCCATCGTCCGGATGGGCCTGCGTCTGGGACTGGTTTCCAACCTTGACGTCGGAGTGATCAACGAACTGTTCATTCATACTCAGCCCGCCCATCTGCAGAAGCTGCAGGGTGAAGAGCTGGAAGCGGACCGCCGCAATGTGGCTCGCGCCAATTACCTGCGGCAGCGGCTCAGTTCGTCGTCCGTCAGTTGATATCCACCGAGACTGTTGAGCCTGAAACATGCTGAAACTTACCGACTATCGCTGGCCTGCGGAATGGGAGCCGCACGTCGCCACCTGGACCGCGTGGCCCGTGAACCCCAACACGTGGCCAGGCATCTTTGAACGCATCCCGCCGGCGTTTGCCGAATTCGCCGCCGCCATCGCTCAGTTCGAACCCGTGCGAATTCTGGCGGGCAGCGATGGCGCCGCAGCCGCCGCTGCCCCTCTGCTCGACGCCGCCTGCAGTCGCCAGGGCAGTCGCTATGCGGCCGAACTGATCAATATTCCGGTCAATGATTCGTGGTGTCGCGATCACGGCCCGATTTTTCTGAACGGTCGCCCCGGTACTCCAGCCACGGGATCTCAGGTGATCATCGACTGGGACTACAACGCGTGGGGCGGCAAATACCCGCCGTGGAACCACGATCAGCTGGCGGGCCGTCGCATCGCAGCAAGTCTCGGAATCCGCTGCATCCGACCCTGCCTGACTCTGGAAGGTGGTGCCATCGAGGGAGACGGGCAGGGCACCATCATGACCACGGAATCGTGCCTGCTGAACCCCAACCGCAACCTCGCGATGACTCGCGAAATCATGACAGAAATCCTGCAGATCTGGCTGCAGGCAGAACGCGTCATCTGGTTGCCGGGAGGTGGCGTGGAAGGCGACGACACAGACGGTCACATCGACCAGTCGGCCCGCTTCGTGGATGCTGAACGCGTGCTTGTGGCAACTCCCTACTGCGAAGATGCTCCGGAAGCACACGACCTGCGACAGAATTTTGAAGCTGTGGCCACCGCCATTGGCAGCACCGGAAAACATCTGCAGCCGATCCCGCTCCCCATGCCCGCTCCAAAATTTCAGGATGGTTCCCGACTGCCAGCCTGCTACTGCAATTACATTCTGGTGAACGGCGGAGTTCTGGTGCCGACATTTCGCGACCCGGCCGACGATCGCGCGTTGCAGATTCTGCAGGACTGCTACCCCGATCGTCGCATCGTGGGTGTGGACTGCCTGGATCTGGTCTGGGGACTGGGAGCATTGCACTGCATGACTCAGCAGCAGCCTGCGGCAGTTTGAATCGGTTTTCGGTTTTCGGTTTTCAGTTTTCGGTTTGGCGGCGCGAGCGTGAGTGTGGGAGGGCGGTCGCATGGCGTGGCCGGTCCCTGCCTGAGGCTTTTGGTCACCGGAGCTTCTGCGGGTGCAGGCGGGTGCACGCGGGTGCAGGCGGGTGCAGGCGGGTGCAGATTGTGTTTGGTGCGGGATTATGAGCTCCTGACCGGCAGCCTCAGGCGCTGTGTGGATGCGGCCCGCCAGTTTCGTGGCTCAGTGGCTTCGCGTGAAGCAGCAAATGGGCGACCTGGCAGGCGGGGAGGCAGCCAGCCGTTGGCGAAGCAATCAAACCTGCTTCACCACGGCTGCCAGTGGCCAACAGAAGCGTTCACAGATCCTTCGCGGGCTCGGCAGGTTCGGCGGGGGATGCCCCACGGCCCGGAGGCGGCAATGGCGGACGATCGGGACGAGCGGCGTCAGGTGGGGGTGTTGGCGCGGGGAGATCGACGGAATT
>Ga0209990_10001357_pt1 | contig 20771 bp, 14 predicted proteins | sample NOAtaG_6_FD_187304 | JGI IMG/M metagenome (GOLD analysis project Ga0209990, IMG submission 187304) | Freshwater lake microbial communities from Lake Erie, under a cyanobacterial bloom - NOAA_Erie_Diel5S_2200h metaG (SPAdes) (version 2) | ecosystem: Environmental > Aquatic > Freshwater > Lake ...
GCGGGATTTCAACGCCACTTAGACTAGAACGAGTGATTTGAGGTTGTGCTGAACCGGTGATTGCGTCACGAAGACCACGCCAATTCAAAGCGTATGCGACAAATCGAAGGTCCGCCGTTTTTGGATCAAGCTCATCCAACGCCATCGCGTTGCCAGTCACATAGGACTTGGGATCGGATACGTTGATGGTTCCACATGTCGCCCCCCGACAGGTAATCAGAACCGTTGGATGCTCATGGTTATACTCAGCATAAAAACCAATTCGCCCATTAGCACCAAAAACGGGGTAGCCCTCTTCCGTCATCTGTGACTGAGGAATAGTAGGCCATTGCGTCGGGCGGCATATGTCACTGAGTTTCACGAGTGGAAGTGTCCTACTCATCTCAGCATCTCCTCCAGCTCTTCAAGATCAGACGCGATCTCAGCTTCCAGCTTCTTCAGCCGTCCAATGATAACCCTGGGTGAGTCGTACTGCTCTTCCTGGTGAACCATCTGCTTGTACCGGTTGATCGAAAGATCAAAGCCATTCGCTTCAATCTCGGACTTCGGCACGCAGAAGGCGATCGCAGTGCGATCCGTGAAGTGCTTCTTCCCGGCACCGCCGTTCCACTTTGGCCAGGCCTCCCGCAGCACATCCAGGTCCTGCCAGTCGTCTTCAGCTCCGATCTTGTCACGCTTGTCGTCGAGTGTCTTGCCGTCCGCCTGCACGTCGAAGAAGAAGACGTTGTCGGTCTGGCCACCTTTTGTGAACAGCAGGATCGCGGTGCTGACGCCGGCGTAGGGACGGAAGACACCGGACGGCAATTTGATGACCGCTTCAAGCTGGTGCTCTTCCACCAGCATCTGCCGCAGCTCCTTGTGCGCCTTCGACGATCCAAAGGTCACACCATCGGGAACGATGACAGCACAGCGTCCGCCAAGCTTGAGCATTCGCAGGATCAATACGATGAACAGGAGTTCGGTCTTCTTCGTTTTGACCTTGCCGGTCAGCGCCTTGTGGACATCCTCCTCGTCCAGCGAACCCTTGAACGGGGGGTTGGCGAGGATCAGGTCAAAGGCATCTTCCGCCCAGCGACGAGTTTCCCTGCGGTCCGTGAAGTTGGTGCTGAGCGTGTCCTGATAGTTGATGTCCGGCGTGTCGATCTCGTGCAGCATCATGTTCATCGCGGCGATGCGAAGCATGGTCACATCGAAATCGAAGCCGTGGAACATATCGCTCTTGATATGCTTCCACTGCTGCGGTGTGATCAGGTCGCCAGTGTACGTCTTACCGCCCGTCCCTTCATCGACATGGATGCCATCTTCGGACGTAAAATGTCTCCGCAGGGCTTCCATGAACTGGACCAGAAAGCCGCCCGTGCCGCAGGCCGGATCGCCGACCGTCCATGACAGGGCTTCCTGTTCGTTTCCTTCAAGAACCAGATCCACCATCAGGTCGATGATGTGCCGCGGCGTGCGGAACTGGCCGTTGATGCCAGCCGTGGTTAACTTGCTGAGCAGGTGCTCGTACAGATCTCCCTTGGTGTCGCCCTGCGTGAGCGGTAACGCTTCGATCATGTTTATCGCCGACATCAACAGCGAAGGCTTGTTGATCATCAGCGTGGCGTCCTTCATGTACTGGTTGAAGGTGTTCTTCGGCCCTTCGCTGGTCGATGCTTCTTCCTGCCCCAACTGGCGGAAGTGGGGAAAGACTTCATCGCGGACGATCTTCAGAACCTTCTCGGCGTCGGCTTCCTGCTTGAGATGGCTCCAGCGCAAGTGCTGTCTGCTGCGAGGGAAGTAGACACCGGGGAACGGTTTGCCCGGATGTTTCCGGGACCATTTCTTCTCTTCAGTGCTTTCTCGCATGTCAAGCAGACGAGCAAACATCAGGAACGAAATCTGTTCGATGACGGTTAGCGGATTGGTGATGCCGCCCGTCCAGAACTCCGCCCAGAGCCTGTCGATCTTGTTGCGTAGTTGTCCTGTGATCATGGTTATTGGGTTTTCAGTTTCCAGTGTTCAGAGTTCAGTGTTCAGTGATAAAAACGGAGAATTCAAATTCCAGCGAGCCGAGCAGTGCAAATGGGGAGCACGCTGGCATTCGATGTTCGTTTCACGGGCTTCTTTGTCATCCTGGCTCACCCCCAGTTCGAAAGGAACCGATGATGTCGAACAGTTCATTCGCCAAAGACTCATCGAACAGTCCATCAAGGCTATCGCTGTGCAGAGTCGTAAATGGCGGCTGGTACAGGTCGTCGATTTTGATGGAACCGAATTTCGCGATGTGGTTCTGGAGCAGGTCCAGGAACTTGATCTGATGCGAAGCCAGATTCGGATGCGCCTGTACAAATCTTGTAAACCGCTCGTGAACCGCGTCTGCGTCCATCCCGATGATTTCCCGAATGGCCTGATCCAGCGATTCGGCCTGCTGGAAGTAGTCCATCAGGTTGTGCAGGTCAAGCCCCGGTTCCTGGGTCAGGACCAGTGAACAAAGGTCTTCGAGGTCGGCCTCTGTGACGGGTTCGCCAAGCCGGATCTTGCGCAGAGTGTCGTTCTGGTCGATGATGGCCTGCAGGACGTTGTTGACGCGATTGCGGTACGCCACCATGTCCAGATCGTCGAGCTTGTCCAGGCGAACCTTGTGCTTTCTGCGTTCAATGTCGGCTTCATCTTCCCTGACATCAATAATGATCGGATCAGGCCGGGGGACGTCGTCCCTGCGACGGAATTGGACGATCCCGCGAAGCTGGTCGCGAATTTCTTCCAGGTCCCCCACGGTGACTTCATCCCAGAACTCCTCGCTCTTCACACGTTCGATCACGGGCAGTTTCAGCTTCACCTGAGACAGGTTGATCCGCAAACTGCTGACGAGATTGACGACAGCATCACGCAGATCGGCGAACTTGTGGCCGCCACGAATGAGCTCCGTTTGCAACTGCGCGATGAGGCGGTCGAACTTCCAGGCTTCTTCGAATTTCGCAATGTCCACCCATTGCATGAGCGGAGCGATGTTCTGTTGCAGAGTGGCCCTGGTGGCGGCGTCGAATTCTCGAACGGTGTCTGCGGACGAAACAGACTGCACCTGCGGCCATTTCTCCTTCACCGGAATGCAGCCCCCTGGGAGATCGGCAATCTGCCTGCTGATCAGACTGGTGGCGATCTCGAATCCGGAATTGTGCTGCTTTTCCAGCGCCGCTTCGGCCAGTTTCATCCGAGCCTCGAAGACGCGTTCGCAAATCGACTTCTGGCGAGCTGGTGCGGCCTTTTTGTAGTCCTGTTCAAATCGTTCGAAGTTGCCCCAATGATCGAAAATCTGGAAGTGCGATTTGTCGATGCCGGGACCGAACAGATCCGGGCACAACCGAGTGCCACGGCCGATCATCTGCCAGAACTTTACGTAGGAATAGACCGGCTTGGCGAACACGAGGTTCACGCACTCAGGCACATCCACGCCGGTATCGAGCATATCCACGGAAATCGCGATGGTCAGGTCAGGATTGGTGCCTTCCCCTTTGAAGTCATCGATCATCGATTCGGCACGAGGATCATCGCTGACGACCGTCTGACAGAACTTGCCGCCGTACTGCGGGTACATTTCATTGAACAGTTCTTCCAGGAGACGAGCGTGTTTGATGCTGCGAGCAAAGATGATGGTCCTGCCGATACGACTTCCGACACGGATGCCGTGATCCATCAGGTTTCGCAGGATGTGCCGGTTGGTGTCCTTGTTGTAGACAATCTTGTCCACTTCACCCTGTTCGAACTCTATCGCCTGCGGCAGGACTTCGTCTTCTTCCAGCTGCTGCCGCTGTTCAGGGGTCATATTGGAATATTTGATGCCGGATCGAAGGAACGGCGTCGTGTGGGTATCGACCTCGAACGGAACAAGATGCTTCTGTGAAACCGCCGTCGCGTAGTCGTAGTTCGAGGTGGGATCTCCCTCGTCGCACTCAAAGATCCTGAAAGTATTCCGCGAAACGAAATCAACGGGCGTTGCAGTGAGACCGAGCTGGTAACAGTCAAAGTATTCGAAAATTTGGCGATAGCGGTTGTAGAGGCTGCGGTGTGACTCGTCCGCGATGATCAGGTCAAAGAATCCGGTATCGAAGGACTCGTACACCTTCATCATGGCCGGGTATGTGGAGATGAAGATTCGATCCTTCGTGTTCCCTGCGGAGGCTCCGGTAACCCAGGTTCGCGGCAGTGATGGCAGGAACTGATTGAACGCGTTGTTTGCCTGCCGTCGCAGTTCGCGACGGTCGCAGAGAAACAGGATTCGTTTTGCCCAGTTGGCCCTGATCATCGCATCACAGAGCGAGATGGCGACACGAGTCTTGCCGGTACCGGTGGCCTGAACAATGAGCGCCTTGCGTTTCTTTTCCGCGAACTTCTCGACCACACGACGCACCGCTTCGATCTGGTACATGCGACCGGCAATGTGGGGATTGGCGGACACTTCACTGACAGGCTTTTTGGCACTGCGCTGGAAGTGCAGATGCTGCAGGCTGTCTTTGGAGTAGAAGCCGTAGATTTTTCGTGGTGGTTCGCCGGCAGCGTCGTTCCAGATCCACAAATCATAGCCGTTGGTGCAGAAGATCACGGGGCGCTGGCCGTGCTTCTTTTCCAGTGCATCAGCATAAAGTTCCGCCTGTTTGCGGCCCTCTGCTGGATTTTTGCTGGTACGTTTTGCTTCCACAACGCCCAGTGGTTTTGCGTTATCATCATCCAGAACGTAGTCAGCACGCCCTTTGGTTGAGTCTCCAACCTTATATTCAATCGGTTCTTCCTTAATGACCTCTGCCGTATTCGTCGCCCCCCTGCCGACATCCCATCCAGCATCGGCCAGCATCTGATCAATCAGGTATTTGCGAGTCTCTTCTTCATTGAAGGCCATGGGGTCGACAGACTGCAGCTGCTCTGTGGCCCGCTTAGCAGCTTCCAGCCCAGCCTGACGTTCTTCTGCAGTGGCAACGGCCTGTTCAGCCCGGGAGCGTTCCTTTTCAAGGTCGGCCAGAAGCTTCTGCATCTGAGCCTCCTGAGCAGCCACACGCTCAAGGATTGCACGTTTTTCCAAACGTTGTTTGATCCCTTCAATGCCGCCTTCCGGCGGATCTGAGAATCCCGGTTGGTCAGCCACGTTTCCTGCGGCATAATTGACGTGCAGCCATCGCGCAACGTTGAAAGCTTCACGCATCAGCCGCAGTGCACTGGTCGTGTCCCCCTTGTTGCCGTGCGCTGCGTTGTTGCCTTCCAGCCGAAGGGCGTGGAGTTTGGACAGCACCACATCCGGAACGACGTCTTTGAAAGGCTGGTTGTGCAGCAGATCGTTCAGGTTCGCCCGAAACGGTTTTGGCAGTCGCTGGTGATGGTGAATCCATTCGACAACCTGTTCACAAAAGACACGCAGCTTTGAAATGGAACCGACCGGATCCGCATGGGCGTAGGCTTCCGCGAAGCCACCGAGCCCTGCCAGCTCCGGCCACTTCGGTCTGAGAAACTCGAAGTTGATTGATTTCATGAATTGTCTGAGATCCAGTTGCATGCGGAATCAATAGTGCACACGGCGTGCCAGTTGATGCGACTGACGCGAATTTTCATTTGTTCGTACCCCAGTCACCGTGAACATTCAGGCGTTTCAGCTGAGCATCGAGGGTCTGGTAGTTTTTGATGCCCAGCAGTCGTGCCGCGTGGGCCTTGACACCGTGAGCCTCCTTCATGGCACGCTCCAGATACGCCTTATGGATGGCTGTCAGGTGCTCTTCCAGGTCGAATTCGTCACCGAGCGCGCGGTCTGCCAAAGTCCGAGCCGCGTTGCCTGTTTCCGGCATTTCACCGAGCGCAGCAGCGAGCTCACGGCGGCCGATTTTGTCTTCATCGGTCAGGACCGCTGCCTGAACAAGTGCGTTGTAGAGCTGTCTGACGTTGCCGGGCCAGGCGCTTTCCTTAACAAAAGCAATTGCGGCAGCAGAAAGTGATTTGTGGCTGTAGCCGGGTTCCTCTGCTTTGAACTGTTCATTAATCAGCCCCAGCAGATGCTCTGCGATGCGAGCGATGTCACTCCGGCGATCCCTGAGTGGCGGCAGCTTGATGGTGACTGCAGCCAGGCGGTAATACAGGTCTTCGCGGAATTTGCCGGTGGCTATGGCGTGATGCAGATCCCGGTTTGTAGCGGCAATGATGCGGACGTCGACCCTGCGCTCCTTTTCTTCGCCCAGTCGACACACCATCCGAATCGCGGGCCCCTCACCGGAGACGGGCTGCAGAATCCGCAGCAGCTTGACCTGCGTTTCGAGATCGCATTCGCCAATTTCGTCCAGAAAAATCGTACCGCCATCGGTTGCCTCAAACGCTCCCTTGCGCTCCTTGTCGGCACCAGTGAATGCTCCTTTGGAGTGTCCAAAGAGTTCGGATTCCAGCAGCGTTTTGGAAATTGCAGCACAGTTGATCGGTTTGAATGGCCGGTCTCGCCGCAAGCTGGCCTTGTGTATAGCCTGGGCAAACATTTCCTTGCCGGTGCCACTTTCGCCCAGCAGCAGTACGGAAACGCTGCGAATCGCTGCACGTCTGGCTCGGCCCACCGCATCACGGATTGCCTGGCTGTTCCCGACAATGTCTTCAAAGCCTTCGATCTGTGCCGGAGACTCAGATGCCAGATGCTGGAAGTTGGCATCCGGGTTGCGCAGCACATCAGGAATAACGTCAACCAGATCGAACGGAACCTGGGTGATCCACCATTTACCGGACCAGGTTTCGTAAAATGTCGCCGGATATCGCGTTTTTCCAAGCAGCAGCCAGACCGCGGCCATGGCTGGCGTGCCGGGACTCAGGTGCAGGCAGAGCTCGGTATCGGCCCAGTCCCTCGATTGTTTCAACGGTGCCAGCTGCTTATCCGCTATTTGAAAGATGTCCCGGTAATCGGTGGGCCCGGCAAGACTGACGGGGATCAGCGTGGTGCGCCTTCCAATCCACTCCTGAAACCACTCATTCCATTCTGCATCGTAATTGCTGAGCAGCAGCACTTCGTCAAAGTGTTCACCGGAAAGCAGGGTTTTGGTTGGCCCGAGATCGTGGCCAGCCGCGGCGTCGCCTTTGATGACATCGAGTATTTTTCTTTGCTTTGTGGCTGGCAGCGACGCCGCCATTGCGCGCAGGTCGCTGTGCCCGATCCACTGAACCAGTACTTTTCGCTTTGCCACGGCACAATTCCTTTTGTGAAAACACAGACAGCATTGTACACGCTCGCTGCTGAATTCATAGTCCGGGGAGACGCCTGGGTGAGGAAAATCGAGTACGGGGCAGCCGGCAGTGACTGGAAAAAGTCGCTGAACCAGCCGATTTGCCTGCCTGTCAGCTGCATGCGGCGGATTGACACATCCCCATTTTTTTCAAACGGCCCGCCACTTGCACTGGAACGCCGTGATGAATCTGCGTCGCGCATTTCTGATATCCTTGTCCTGACTTCCTGAAAGTATCCTCATGTCCGACGACAAACTGCAGGCCCTGGTTGACCGGGCCCAGGCGAACTGGCATTCCTGGGCACAGGGGGATCCCGGATCAAACACATGGGGATTATTCAGCTACGGTGACGCACCGGGCGCGATGGGCGGCGGCGTTGGCATATTCATCTGGTTTCCCTGCCGAAATGATCTGCTCGATTTCATTGCCAGCACTCTGCCGTACGATCCTCCCGGACCGACTTCTCTGGACTGCGAAGCTGTCGCATCAGAAACTGCGGCGATCGTGGAACATATGAAATGCGGGCGTCTGGCGGATCCCGTCGGGATTGCACAACTGAACAAAGCGTTGAAGCACTTTTCGCAAATTACCTGGGCTGGAACATTTCTTGAGCTTTTGACCGAACCGCATCCCTATGCCCGGCAGGTGCGTGCAGCGTTCCGAATGGAGCATCGGGAAGTGTCGTCTGATGCTGCAATCACATCGGGCGAAGAACCGGCTTTTCGTCAGTTTCTGAACACCTGGGGATTCTGATCACACGAATATTTACGCCGTTTGTGCACCGAGGACAGGCAGATGATTCAACCCACACAGCTCCAAATTTGCCTTACATCCGACACGCTGCGTCCCACGTCGGGGGCCTGTACACTGAACGTGCTGCGTGGCGGACCTGAAACCTTGCTGCGATGGCTGGAAACACAACTCGGGCTTCCTTCAGTCGAGAATCATCGGGCAAGCTGCGTCGCTGAATACGCTGCCGCCCTCGATTCGATCACAGATTCGGCAATTTCGAAAAGCATGGCCAACGATCGTTGGGCTACCGTTTCGGAACTGCTCTCCCGCCGGGATGAATTGCTGCTCAGCGGATGGGACCAGTCCGATCTTGACGGTCTTCCGGATGTTGTGCGTGAAATGGCACGAGCCGTAAACGGACGCAAGTTCGTCTTCCCCAGTGTTTCAGAGCGAATAAGCAGAATTGCGGAAGCCCTGGAAGATGGACAGCAACTTCCTGATCACGTTTGCATCCTGACTGACGGTGCTGACCGCTGGCCAAAGCGTTGGCAGGCTGTGCTCTCCAAATTGAATCTGGAGATGTTCGTCGACGTGCCACCGGCTGCTGCCGACGGTACTGCGTTGCGAGCTGCTCAAAATGTCGTACGCGGGGCAAAGGTATCCAGGGTTGAGCCGGATTCGAGTTTGCGGTACGTCCAAACGCTAAGCCAAACCGCTGCCGTTGAATTTGTCGCCGCAACCCTCGCACACCAGCCAGATCATGTCGAACGGACGGTCATTCTTTGCGAAGACGATCAACTGGCCATGCAGCTCGATGCATGCCTCTTGCGATACGGCTTGCCGACAATGGGTGCATCGGCAAGCTCTCCCGCACACCCGGTCCTGCAAGTTTTGCCGCTGAGTCTTGCTCTTTGCTGGCAGCCGGTCGATCCGCAATGCTTGCTCGACTTTTTGACTTTGCCTGTGGGGCCAATACCGCGTCGGGCCGCGACAGCGTTGGCCAGTGCATTGACTGTTGAGCCGGGACTCGGCAGTAGTGAGTGGCAGGCATGTATTGAAGAACTTTGTTCGTCCGAGAACGATCCGGAGGGAAAACTCCGTGAACGACTCAACGAATGGCTTTTCTGCAACCGCGTGAATCAGAACAGCAGGATTTCTACAAAACTCGTGCGCGAACGATGCGCGTCTGTCGCCAGGTGGGCAACCGGTCTGGCGATTGCAATGGAGGCCGAAGAAGCACCGCAGGTTCTTCTGATTCAGGCTCTCCGTGTCGCCGCCGGTCAGGCAACTTTGCTGGGGGAACTCGCGCAGAGCCAGGGAGGCGAATTGGCCGAGCCTCAGTTATCGCGATTGGTTGAGGAAGCGCTGTCCACGGGGGTGGAAGCGACAGGTGCGATTGAAGCTGCCGGCGGACCTATCCGCGTTCGTTCACTCTCTGAAATTGTCGATCCGTTCTACCGAGTGATTTGGCTCGGACTCGGAACCGATGATGCTTCGGCGTGTCGCTGGTCGACGGATCAACTGCAAACGTTTCGCAATCTTGGTGTCGAGGTTGACGATGGAACCAACTCACTGACATCACTTCGTACTGCCGAAGCACGCGGGCTTTGTCTTATCGAAGACTCATTGCTTGCGATTCTGCTGCCTCAAGACATGGAGAAACGCCGGCATCCCGTCTGGTTGGCAGTCAGAACGATTCTGGCACCCGAGGTATTGGAAAGCACGTCGGTCCTGGAGAACCTCATTGAGCATGACCTTGTTAGGTCGCTCGAACCTTTCACGTTTTCGACCGAATTGGCAGTCGTCGAACCGCCACAGCCCGTTCGTCCGATCTGGTCAGTCGATCCGACCTTGTTGAGTGATCGCGATACAGTCTCGGCGACAGAGTTGGAAGATCGTCTCGCGTGCCCATTGAAGTGGGTGTTTAAGCACAGGGCCAGCCTTCGATCGAGTTCAATCGCGCAACTGCCGGACGACTACCGACTCAAGGGCAGTTTCTGTCACAAGATTCTGGAGTACGCCTTCAGCGACGGAGGCGAGCTGCCTCCCGTCGAAGAAGCCGTGGCAAGAGTTGAACGATTGTTCGATGAACGGCTTGAATTGGATGCCGCTCCTCTGGCTCAGTCAGACAAGTACCGAGTGCGACAGTCGCTTCGCAGGGAGTTGGCCAATGCGACACGAGTTCTGATCAGTACGCTTGCAAGTGGCGGCTATCGCGTCAAAGGCATCGAAGTCGAGGTTGAGGGCGAGGCTTTCGGTAAACCTCTCTCAGGATCAATCGATTGTCTGATTGAACACGCAGATGGCAACGAAGGTATCATCGACTTCAAGTATGGCGGAAAGAAGTACGAGCGAATGATCGCTGACGGTAAAGCTGTCCAGCTTGCTACCTATGCATACAGCCGGTCGATCGCTACGGGTCGATTCCCGGCGGTTGCCTATCTGGTATTGGCGGATGGCTTTCTCTTCACACCATCGGGCGGACCGATCAACGGCGATGGCAGCCGAATGGTCGTCGATGGACCTGGAATTCGCGCAGTGTGGGAAAAGTTCCAGACAGCCATCGCAGACGCGGAAGAGTGGCTGACGACAAATGGCCGGATTCCGGCCCGACCGATTCAGGGGTCAGACGATTGGCCAGCGGGCGCGACGATCGTTCTCGAAACGAACCTCAAGGCGGACGACGTCCAATCTGTTTGCAAATACTGCGACTATCAACACCTTTGCGGGCTCAGGCAACTCACATGACAAACATACTTGAAGTCGTCCGCGCTGGAGCGGGCTCCGGCAAAACAACCGACCTTTGCGACACCGTCGCAAAGGCCGTTGCATCGGGTTTGGACCCGGCTCGAATTCTCGCGACCACTTTTACCAGGAAGGCGGCTGCCGAGTTAAAGGGGCGTGTACAGGCCAGGCTGCTCGAAGATAGCGGCCATTCTCACGCTGATCGTCTGGAACTGGCTGCAATCGGAACTGTTCACAGCGTCGCTCATCACTTACTTCGCCGATACTCCATTGAATTGGGGCTGTCGCCTCGCCTGGAAGTGTTTGAACAGGGAGCGGAGAAGGTTTTGAGTGATCTTCTTGCGACGATTCCTGTAACGCGATGGGATGCCCTGTCGCAACACGCGGATCGTTTAGGTGTCACAAATCTTCCGGTTCAGATTCTCTCGCTCTTATCAGCCAAGCGGGGTAACCGCATTGCGAATGAGCGATTCGTCGCACAGTTGGCTGCCAGCACCCAACGTGTCTGCGCATTACTCGCGCCAAACGGACCGGCGGCGAATGCGTTGCCCGTGTCGCATCTACAGTCTCTTGCAGAGGCCGCCCTCGCACAGCTTGAGGCACTGGTATCTGATACGACCAAAGATACGACGAAGGCCAGGCGGACTCTTCGCAGTATCATGTCGTCAAATGGCCCGTTGTGGGCGTCGTATATTGATGCAATGGCAATCAAGGCGGGAAAGAGGTCGGGTGCAAACGACCATCTGGACCCGCTGCGATCACACGCCGGTGACGTGCGGAGCAACCCCACACTGCACGAGAACCTGAAAGAATTCGCTCAGTTACTTGCGAATGAGACACTCGCACTGGACGCAGAATATGAAGCCTACAAAGCAGAACGGGGTCTTGTTGACTTTACCGACCTGGAAACGCTGCTGCTGACACTGCTCGAAAATGAATCGCTAAAATCAAGGCTGACGATGGACTATGACCTGATCCTTGTTGATGAGTTTCAGGACACGAACCCACTGCAATTGGCAATCTTCCAGCGTCTGCAGTCCATTGCCCCAAGAAGCCGATGGGTTGGTGATGCGCGTCAGGCCATCTACGGCTTCCGGAATACCGACCCACGGTTGGTTTCGGAAGTGTGGGATCGTGTTCCCGAGGAGTTCCGCACAACTCTGCCGGACAATCACCGGAGCCAGAAAGGTCTCGTGCAACTTGTCGGAGAATTGTTTGCGCCGCACTTCGACGAAGATCCGCGTCAGAATCCGCGGAAGCCAGCGGCGACCAGAGGCATCGAACGATGGCTATTTGAATCCACGAACGGTCCGAATGACGCATTGTCGCTTGCGTGCGGTCTTGCTCAGTTGCGTAACGAGGGAATCCGATTTGGCGACATTGCCGTGCTGGAACGCGGAAACGCCCAGTTGAAAACACTGGCATCAGCATTGGATGAACTCGGCATCCCATACCTCATAGAAAGCCCCGGACTATTCTCCACGCGAGAAGGCGAACTGCTCCTTGCGGGTCTACGATTAGTCGCTAATCGAAACGACTCGCTGGCGGCGGCAACTGTCCTCCATCTCTCTGCCGACCCGACAGCAGCGACACCGGATTGGCTTGCTGATCGTTTGCGATCGCTGTCCAACGCGCAGATTGATCCGGAAACGGGTAAGCCGATATTCCGAATGCCGTGGGATGGCAGTGAGTTTCTGCTGCCACTTGAAGCGATCGACTTCCGCAGCTTGTCCCCTTCACTCGTCGTTCAGCAAGTTATCGAAGCCTTGAATCTGCCGAAGCGAGTGCATGCCTGGGGGGATTCGATTCGTCGCTGTTCGAATCTGGATTCGGCGATCCGCCATGCACGAGACTACGAGGAGGCTGCGACTTCCGGCAACGGCAGTGCAACCCTCTCCGGTCTGATTCTGCACTTCGAACAACTCGCCGCTGACGCGAATGATCTACGTTTCACGTCCCAGGGACACGATGCCGTAACTTTGCTCACCTACCACGCGGCGAAGGGGCTTGAGTGGCCGGTTGTCGTCTTGAGTGGATTGAACTCAGATCGTGATCCCGACATGTGGAAGCCGGTCGTGCGCAGCCCATCGTTTGAAGAAGATCCGTTATCCAACAGAGAGATACGGCACTGGATTTGGCCCTTTGGAATGACTGACGGTCAGTTTTCAAAGCTAAAAAGCGGTAGCCGACTCGAAGTCGATGCCTTGGCCTCTCCTGAAGGTCAGGAACAAACAATTCGCGAGAGCGAAGAAAACCTGCGACTGCTTTACGTCGGCTTCACTCGCGCCAAGAGCAAACTCGTTCTTGCTCACCGAAATGGAAGTTGCCAGTGGCTCAACATGCTGGCCAATGTTGATAATCTGCTGAACCCCGGGCACGATCCCGGTGACCACCCGATCCACGGTATCGACACGACGATTGTGATTCGGCATCTCAGCCACGAGGACGTCGACGAACACCGATTCCAGCAAGCTACTGAACAGAGGTGGTTTGCCGCACCAGTCGCGAAGAATACCAATGAATTTGCCGCAAGATATCATTCCCCCAGTATGGCTGCGGCGGTTGATGGAATAGCCCTCGCTGCAACATCACTTCCCGGTGAGCAGTTCTTTCCGGCCAAAGCAGATGCAGCAACGTACGCAAGGATCGGAAATTCTGTCCACAGTTACATGGCTGCCCTTCCCTCACTTCGTGCTGCAAATGATGAACTGAAAACCAAAGTGGCCGAACGCTGTCTCGCGGCATTTGGGATCACAGGTTTGGTTCCTGCTTCGGTCATTATTTCTGCCGGACAACGGTTCGTTGACTGGGTTGATGCCAATTATCCGCAGGCAACATGGCATACTGAAACGCCCGTCAGCGGTCCCCGATCTCAAGGCGGGCAGTGGACGGGCACCATCGACCTCTTGCTCAAACTGCCGACCGGGAAAGTCGTGGTCATCGACCACAAAAGCGCACCAATCCGTCGCGATGCCTGTACCGGGAAAGCTGCCGAATATGCTGGTCAACTTGCCGCCTACGAAGAGATTCTCCAGAACGGTGGCGCGACAGTCGCCGGGAAGTGGATTCACTTCCCTCTTGCCGGAGTCGTGGTGCGGTGCGGGGTTTGAGAAGTCGACGAAAAGGTAGAGCCTTCTCAAGTGACCCAACTGCTGTCAGCCACACATATTATTGACGATTCCTCGGACCAGGACTGTGCGGCGTCAGACGGAATTGCTCTGTGCCGACGGGGCAGCGTAAAACGAAATCAAGGATGAGAGACTGTGGCGAAGCCCACACAAATCGGACGATCCGAGTCGATGCTCATTCAGGGCACCAGCGTTCGCATGAAAGACAGCACTCCCGATGAATAGTCACCTCCACATTCAGCCCACCGCCCCATCGGCCCTGACGCCGTCGGAAACGCCTCTGAAGGTCTCGAGGGGATCGTCAATGCGGTCGCTCATCGCGACTACACCAAGCAACGCCAGCGTGCAGGTGATGCTTTTTTCGGCTCGACTGGAGATCACGAATCCCGGTCGCCTGCCCGAAAGCCTGACGCTGGGATCGTTCGTCGCCCCCATGCTTCAGTGCCATTCAACCCGCCGCTGTGCCGAACATGGGCTGCCAGAACCGGGGTTCAGTTACCGCGACGGGTTTGTCACGACGATCTGGCGCAGGCCGGTGGAAAGCGTTTCCGGGGGGAATGGAAGTTCGGGGAAAAGTTCGGGGAAAAGTTCGGGGAAAAGTTCGGGGAAAATGTCGGGGAAAATGTCGGGGAAAATGTCGGGGAAAATGTCGGGGAAAATGTCGGGGAAAATGTCCGCAACGACCGCGAAGTTACTGGCTGTGATTCGGAAACGCCCCGAAATCACGATTCCCGAGCAGGCGGCAAAGTCAGGTCGAACCGAGCGGACAGTTGAGCGGCTTGTGCGGCAGCTTCGCGAAAATGAAATCATCGGTCGAGTCGGCCCGGCCAAAGGCGGACATTGGGAGATCCTCGAATGAGTCAACAGGCACGCTCTGAACGCACAACCCACACGCGAGTTCCGGCTCTGTTCACGGATCACGCTCGGCCGGACTGCCTCGGCGACTGGCATCAGCGACCAGGAGATCCCGGGGACACAGCATTTTCATAACAGACTTGCTGATCCGCAATCCGGAACGGCAGGCACGATTCTTCGCCGCGACGATCACCCAGGTTTCCGTTTCTGCGCACCAGGAGTGATCGGCCGGCGATCGATGTGGAAACAGCACATTCGTCGCCGCCAGCTTTAGCCCGCTCAAGGGAAGCCACGCCCCCAGGCGGAGCATGCTGCCCCAGGTTCCGCAGACTCGGCGCTGGCCGGCTGTCCGAACGGAGCTCCCGCTGAAATCGGACCCCACAACACACAGCTGTGCAGCACAGCTGTCTGGTGGCGTCCTGGCTGTGCGGGGTGTGCGGGGCCGACAGGCCCGTGCCGGCGTCCGTGGTGCGAGCCTGTCATGGGCACCGGCGTGGCCAATGCGACCTCAGGAACCCCTGATTCGCGCTTTGACCGCTGACAACACGCTGGCCACGGCCATGATCGATCGACTGATGCCACTGCTCCGGTTCACTGAATCTCCACATCAGCGAACGGCCAGTGCGGTGTACTGCTACTCCAGCGTTGCCATTTCGAGGATCAACGTTTCCATCGAAACATCGGACGCTGCTCGTTCAATCCTGGCCACTCGAGGCTGGCTCGTCTTAAGCAATGCTCCGAGTTCCTTCTGCGACAAATGGACCGCTTCACGCTGCTGCCGGATCGCCAATGCCAGCTTGACACGTATATCAGGCAGCTGACTTTCCTTGTCGCTCAACTCAAGGAAATCATTTGTATCGCCGACTCTTCAACCCGCCGCTTCAATCGTCTTCCGTTTTGCAGCATCCATCACTCTGTTCTTACTTCCCAGTTTGCTTCTTCGCCGCCTTGATAACCTCATCGTATTGCTTTAACCGCTTTTTGCAGCGCTCAGCAACAAAATGCCCAGGAATCAGGCTTCACTCTGCCCAGTCCAGCCGGGCTTTGAGAGTCGTCTTTCGGTTGTAGGGCCAGATCCTTTCACGCTGAAGCCGACCCACGACAATACAGGGGTGAACCTGAATAAGGCGAGAAAACTCGACAACATCCGCATCTGAACGAAGCGTACGCAGTCGGTCTGCGTAACCTGGCGGGATAAGCAAATCGCGAGCAAAATCGTTTGCAGATTTTTCACGAGGATCATCAACGTAATCAACATCGATGAAGACTTCATCATGGCTGTCATTCAGGATATGACCCGCTTCGTGAAAGAAAGTAAACCAAAACTTGTCCAGAGCCTTGCCGCGAAGATTCAGAGCAATCATCGCTTTACGCGGATTCAGCCATTTTGCCGCTCCACTGACTTTACCACCAGGAATCTCCTGTACCAGGGCAAGAGCAACTCCGGCTTCGCTGCATTTGTGTCTCATCGCAGGAACAAACACATCAGGCCCCGCAGCCGCAAGCTTTCGCAGATCGTGCAAAGCCGACTGAAATCGCTTTGCATCGAAAGGCTTGCTGTCGACGGATTCAGCATCCATTTCAGCCAGCCGAACCCACGCTGCAATCTTGCCGGAACATGCGTCGGCGTCGGCCGACTTGCGGAACGAAATGCGGCTGGTCGTCCAGCCCTGACACCACGCCTTTACGGACGCTACGCGAAAGAACGTCAACGTCTCCTGAATCAGTTCTGACTGATCTGAAGTAGTCCGAATAGCGTTCCGCCTGATGAGTTCGCCCGTTGGAATGAGTTTCAGCCACGCAAGGTCCTTACTCGTTGCCTGCTGGTCTGCAATGCGGGCTTTTCGTTCCTGATATTTCGTTTCAAGATTGTTCCAGAAACGAGCGGGAACTGAAGTGACCTTTTCCAGACGCAAAGCTGTTTCAGGAGAAATTCGCTTCACTCCTCTGATCAGCTGGTTGATGTGCTTCGCCGTGAATCCTGTTCGAGCAGCCAGTTCCTTCTGCGTAATACCCAATGCTGCTGTTGTTTCAAGCAGAATATCTCCGGGCTCCGTGACGTAGTCAGGATCAAATGAGTATTCAGATTGTGCCTGCTGTACTTTGGTCACCTTCGCCTCTTTGAACGCCTGGTATTAGTGATAATTCGTCACTTCCAGAATCAACAACCGAGTCACTTCCGCCCAAACCAGGCCACCGCCTTTATCCAAAGGCAAGGGCTTGTGATTTGGCTGAAAAACCAGTCGTAACGGATGCTGCAAATCTACCGCGAGGCATCCATCGTAGTCGCCCGTCAGTTCGTGACATCGACACTGCGGCAACAACCGCAGCTCTTCCAAACTGTCGGCCGCCTCCATCTCCGCCAGCCGCCGAGCAATCTTTTCAGCACACTTTGGGCCAAATTCACCACGCAGTTTCTTCGAGTTGTTGCACAATTTCTGCAGCTTCGATTTCGCAAAGCTGATCTCCATTGTCGACTTTCTGCACTGGTGAAGTTTACCACCGTGGTAAATTTGTGGCAACGCCACGACACTCGGAATCGACGATATTCGCTGCGGCGAACAGGCACTTCCTTACAATCCCGGCCCCTTCCTCCGTGCCAGAACCCCGTCCAGCGCGGCGGCGACCGTAAACCGCCACCAGCTCAGGGTCCCTGGAAGCCAGTACGATATGCAGAACACGCTTTTCCGCAACACGCCCGATGACTTGATTGCTTTTGGCCATGAGTCGTTTCCCGGCGCTCTTTGAATCACCTGCGGTCGATGCTGAATGATCCGACAGGTTTCCGGCGGTCCGATGAGCTCCATTAACGGGCACTCGCGACACCACACGGCACGCAGCTACTCATCAAAATCCGCGTAATGATCGAAGTGAAAGTGCAAAAAACGCCCGCGTGGCAAGCAGCTGTGCCCGAGGAAGTCGCCACGGGCAATCCCCGCCGCAATCCAGCAGCAGGCGATGATTTTCCCTGCCCGTACTGACACAGGCCGCGACGCAGTTGTCCTTTCCGGTCTCACCAGGGATCTCAAATTCAATCACGGCTGATGCTGCAGTACCACTCGAAAACCATAGGTTGGAAGACCGCCTTCCGGCCTGTCGAGGTGCCGCCTTGCACAACGAACGAATTCCGGGTCATTGCCCCAGAAGCCACCACGCAGCACTCGCGCGGTTCCTGACTCCGGCCCCCCTGGATCCGTGACCGGGCCGGCAGGATATTCGCCATACCAGTCACTGCACCAGCTTCATCCCGATACTGTTGGTGACCTGCTGCGGCGGAGCCGCAGATTGCGCCCCTGCCGTTGTCACCAGCAGACTGCCAAACACAAAACAGCAGAACGAAACAGGGAGCAGCGAAGAATTCTTCAAGACGATCTCCTTCATCTTTCCCGCCGGCAGGCGGTTCCGGGAATTTGCGGCTGAAAAGTGCCTGTGCCGGTCCGGGCACCACCACCTGCTTCGGCCGTAGCGATTATTCGGTCTGTGCCGGTGCGGCAGGCTGTACCAACGGACTCTGTCAAAGGAATCCGCTCAGTTCCAGCGTTTTTCCCTGGGCAGAACGAACAGACCGCAACGTATTGTACTGCATCAGGCTGTTCGTCGAAAATCACTCAGGTGTGCCCGCCGCAGTCTTTACTGTTCCATTCACGGTTCCTGTCGAAACCAGACGCATGCCCAGTTCAACTCCTCAGCAGCTTGTCGATTCACTGGCCGCAAAAATCGCCGATCGTACCGCCAAAGTGGGGATTATCGGGCTCGGTTATGTCGGCCTGCCGCTGATCAGCGCGTTTGTAAACGCCGGTTTCCGCTGCATCGGCTTTGATGTCGATGCCGGCAAGGTGCAGACTCTGCTGCAGGGCCGCAGCTACATCCGACACATCGCCTCCGAAACCGTGGCCGGCTGGATCAGCAAAAGCCAGCTGGATCCCACCAGTGACATGTCGCGTCTGGGCGAAGCCGACGCTCTGCTGATCTGCGTGCCTACTCCACTGAACGAATCCCGCGATCCGGATCTGCAGTACATCGAATCCACGGCAGCGTCCATCGCGAAAGTGCTGCGTCCAGGGCAGCTGGTTGTGCTGGAAAGCACAACCTACCCCACCACAACGCGCGATGTCATGGTCCCCATCCTCAACGGCAATCCGAACGGTCTGCAGTGCGGCCGGGACTTTTTTGCAGCCTTCAGTCCGGAACGTGAAGATCCCGGCAATCCGCATTTCACGGCTGCCGGCATTCCCAAGGTGGTCGGTGGTACGGATCAGGCCAGTGGTGATCTGGCCGCTGCACTCTACGGCCATGCCATCGTCAGTGTGGTGCGAGTGGACAATGCGGAAGTCGCGGAAGCCTGCAAGATCCTGGAAAACACCTATCGCGCGGTCAATATCGCACTGGTGAACGAGCTGAAAATGCTGTTTGACCGGATGGGCATCGACATCTGGCAGGTCGTGGATGCCGCCAAAACCAAGCCTTTCGGCTTTCAGGCGTTCTATCCCGGCCCCGGTCTGGGCGGACACTGTATTCCAATCGACCCGTTCTACCTCAGCTGGCTGGCCCGTCGTCAGGGCATGAGTACTCGATTCATCGAGCTGGCCGGGGAAGTCAACACCTTCATGCCCCGCTACGTCGTCAGCCGCGTCGGTGACTTTCTTAACGACGTCAGTCGCTCCGTGAAAGGCAGTCGCATCTGCATCCTCGGCATGGCTTACAAGAAAGACGTCGATGATCCCCGCGAAAGCCCGTCATTTGAACTGATGGAACTGCTCATGCACCGCGGCGCTGTGCTCAGCTACAGTGACCCGCATGTTCCGTCACTGCCCCCGATGCGGCACTATCATCTGCCGCCCATGAACAGTACTCCGCTGACACCAGAATTCCTCGCCGAACAGGACTGTGTGCTCATTTCCACCGACCATTCCGCTTTTGATTATCCGTTTATTGTCAGACATTCCCGGCTGGTGGTCGATACTCGCAACGCCACGAAGGCTGTGACCGAGGGCCGCGAAAAGATTCGCCGCGCCTGAGGCCCGCTTGACCGCCCGGCGGCACGAAAGGATGCACTCCCCATGACGGATCTGAATTCTCAGCTCCACGATGCCCTGCAGTGGCGTTATGCCACCAAACAGTTTGATCCGTTCCGCACCATCAGCGCGGCCGACTGGAATTCGCTGCAGCAGGCACTGCTGCTGTCACCCAGCAGTTATGGACTGCAGCCGTGGAAATTTATCGTCGTTACCGATCCGGCGCTGAAGCAGCAGCTGCCGGCGGTCTGCTGGGGCCAGACTCAGCCCCGTGACTGTTCGCACTTCGTGGTATTCGCCGCCCGCCGAACAGTCGATCCGCAGTTTGTGCAGCAGTACCTGCAGCGGATTGCTCAGGTGCGCTCCGTTCCCGTCACTGCTCTGGAGGGCCTCGGCACCGCCATCAACAGCAAAGCCTCCCGCATGGGATCTGAGCAGCTGGCGTGGAATTCGCGGCAGTGCTACATCCCGCTGGGGTTTCTGCTGCAGGCCGCCGCTCTGCTCAGAATTGATGCCTGCCCGATGGAGGGTATTCAGAGCGATCGACTGGATCCGCTGCTGAACCTTGCCGGTTCCGACTTCACCAGCGTCGTCGCCTGTGCGCTTGGTTATCGCCATGCCGCTGATCGCGCAGCGCTGGACGCCAAAGTCCGCTTCGCCGCGGAAGATGTCATCGTTTCCCTGTAATCCCCGCGGCTGCGATGGCCGGGAATGTCAGTTGTGCAGGAGCTTCATCCATGAGTGAGCGCTGGATTGCCGATCGCATGCACAAAATCGATGCGTCGGGCATTCGCAAAGTTTTCGATCTGGCTGCTTCCATGCAGCGTCCCATCAACCTCAGCATCGGACAGCCGCACTACGATACCCCGCAACCGGTCAAGGATGCGCTGTGCAAAGCCGTCCAGGAAGGTCGCAATGCCTACAGCCAGACGCAGGGCATTGCTCCGCTGCTGAAAGTCCTGCAGGCGGATGTCGACAGCCGTTACAACCACGCCGATCGCCAGGTGTTTGTGACCTCCGGCACCAGCGGGGGTCTGGTCCTGGCACTCTTCACGCTGCTGAATCCCGGAGACGAAGT
>Ga0209990_10001361_pt1 | contig 20723 bp, 24 predicted proteins | sample NOAtaG_6_FD_187304 | JGI IMG/M metagenome (GOLD analysis project Ga0209990, IMG submission 187304) | Freshwater lake microbial communities from Lake Erie, under a cyanobacterial bloom - NOAA_Erie_Diel5S_2200h metaG (SPAdes) (version 2) | ecosystem: Environmental > Aquatic > Freshwater > Lake ...
GGCAGCACGTGGCTCAACAGCCGGAGCCGCCGCAGGAACTCCCCCGGTGGTCTCAGGCACCAGTCTCACACGCCGAGCCAGGTACGCATTGTCGCCAACCTTGGCGCGCTCGCCTTGTTCGGCTGCGCTGTTTATCTCGTCCTGCACCTTGATAGAAATCGCCGCCTTGCGGTCGCTATTAATGGTTAGAGAGTCAAGGCCAGACCGAAGATCGTCCAGAACTTTCGCGCGCTGCGACGGGTCTGCAAACACGGCATCGGTCGATGCGCGAATAGTCCGGTCAAAAAGACCGACATTGTGGTCAATACGTTTATCGCGGTCGATTTTGAAAGCATTCAATCCGAAATCAGACTGCAAACCAGCCAAACGCTCGCGCATGGCATTCTTGACTTTTGGTGTGCCAGCCGCCTCGATCTGCTTTCCAGCCCAATCCTTGTACTCGGACTCAAAGGTCTCGTACGCGCCAGGCTTATCAGGCGTCCATTCGTCCGACAGCGACTGTAAACGTTTTGCCCAATGCAGCCTCCCCTCGGCCAGCGATGTTGTCGCCGCAACCGCAGCATCTTCCTCGCGCTGCTGTTCCTGGACACGCAGCATGTCGGCAGAGATCGCCCCAATAGTGCGCCCGAGATCGTTCAACCCGGACGCAACAGAACCCACGGGAATGCCGCTGGCTCTTGGCGCTGGCCCTAAATTTGAAACTGTTGTGCGTTGTTCGTAGACGGGAATTCGTGGCATTTTAGTACCTCAATTTCAGACCAGAACCACCGCCGGTGTTTTTAAGACCAAAACCACCGCCAGTACCCTTAAGCCCGACACCGCCACTCGCCGCTGGCGCTCCGGCTGGAAGTTTTGAGTATGCATACCCACCAGAGGCAATAGCCGCTGCAGCTGACATATAGCCAGAGCGCCGCGCGCTCTTCGCCGCGGATCGAGAAGCAGACGCCTCGTAATCAGACAGCTGCGCCTGATTGAGCAGCCCCGTCCGGGTCATTTCGCCCTCGTAGCGGATATTCAAAGCATCTTGCTCGGCATTGACCAGTGATTCGCGGAATATATCAGCCGCCGAGCCGTTCAGATTGACGCCGGACTGCGCCGTAGCCGCCAGCTGCTTACCCAAAATCTGCCTGGCCTGCCGACGTTGCGCGTCCTCACGGGCGCTCCACTGCTGACCAGCCGCCTCGGCCTGAGAACGAGAAACTCGTGCGTTATATTCTTGCCCCTGCGCCTGCGCCTGATATTGCGCGGCCTGCGCGTTACCTTGCTGGATAGCTCCCATAGCCTGAATAGCAGTGCCAGCAATCATCAAAGGAACTGCAAATGCTGCCATCACTTCACCCTTGAAAATAAGTCGTGGTCTTGACCGTCTGGAGTATAACGCCGAAGCCGTCCCTCGTGTTGAAAATTAAGCATTCTGATCCACCGCTGACCAGCTTCAAAACGGACATCGACGGTGGCTTCTATTCGTGACCAAGGCGCAACCTTGAGAAAGCCTTCAACAGCCCGGTGGATTGTCAGAAAATGACGACCAGCATCATCCGACAACAGCGCCCACAAACAAGCTCGGCCAGGCCATAGCTCAACAGCGCCAGCACACCCAATGATTGTGTCGTTATGAACTCCAGTGAAAGACCAAGGCGTCTCTAAAGACTGACCGTAGCGAATGTCGGAAATTATCGACGACATCCCTTCCTGAGAACGCTGCAGCCGCAAGGTGGCAAGATGCTCGGCAGAAAACTTAACCAGCCTCATCTGCTGTCTTGCGTGACGATTTGCGGGAATATACCGGCGATGCCCAGCGCGGTCGGACTGTCCGACTCGATGTAAATATAGCCATCAGTCTCGTAACCACCAGGCCAATCAACCAGCTTATCACCAGTGTACAACGGCACTGCCCTATCCATCTGATTCGCAGCAGTACGGAACTCCATAGTCAAAATGTTGTCAGGCCGCGACCCGTAGCGGAAACTTGAACTACTGACCAGCCGGAAAACAACCTTATGGATTCTCTTCGTTTTCCCTTGCGCCGTGCCATCGGCTGCACCAGCCTCGATCCGCATTGGCTTTAATATCGAACTGTAGCGCAGGCCAACCTGCACCCATTGAGCAGAACGCTGTAACGTAATAGAGCCACCACTTACAACGCAATCCGGGTGCGGAGCACCATCAGCCAGAACAGCAACAGTCTGACCATCCAGCCGAGACAATCCGGAAACGACCGCGCCTCCAGGCGTGTGCGTGCTTCCAGAGTCCACATAGAACTGATCGCGCGCCGTAGGAATTGGAACCGGATAGCCGTTATTTTCTTCAATGAACGGATCTTCCATGTAAACAACTTCGCGCGTGGGAGCAACAGGCCAGCCATCCGGACGACCACGACGAACGCTCATCCAAACCTGATCTCCGCGACCGTTCGGTCTCGGAATGACCGCCACGGATTCAACAACGCCCCAAGGAACGTCCGTAGAATTGACGCCACTGGAACCACCAAGCAAATGCCGATGCCAGCCCTGAACCTGTTCCTCGTTGTTCCAGGTAAAGCCAAGCAGCACGCCGTCAGCCCGGACGCACCAAACAACAGAGTACGGCTCGATGGCAAAGTCCATGTCGACAATGCCGCTGTCAGTGATGTGGTCTGACAAGACGGTAACATCCTTCGACTGATACCCGTCCTGACTGAAGTCGAACCCGATCTCGCGCACCTTGCGTCCAGACGGCATAACAAATAGCGACCTGTCACCAGACCTGATCGGCTGCACACCACGCGAGCCGTAGCCGCTGACAATTTCGGCCTTAACGTTCCCAGGCCCTAGCGGATCGCCGTTCGTCAGTTCGCCAATCGAAAACTCGCCGCCAGCCGTACCAGCGACAAGCATTCTGTCCGCGTGCAGCCATTGGATCGCATTCAACTCACCCGATGCTACCTCCAGACTGATAGCCATGTCGTCGGTGATTTCCCCGGAATCATTGCGAGACGAAAAATCATCGAACGCAGCAGCAACCGACATCCAGATGTTCTGCCCACGGGCAAAGCACAGCCTCTCACGGAAAAAAGCAACGGACGATGGCCAGCCTTCAACAGACGACCAGTCGGAAAACGACCATCGTGTCGTCGCATTGCCAGAGCCAACCGCGTCAGAAGGTATCCGAGAAATGACAGTAGCACTGGCCACCGTCCCGCTTGTTACCGATGTTATTCGCGCCCAGCCATAACCAGCATGCATGAACTGCCAATTGACCGCGCCGTCACTTTCTGCGCCAAAAGAATGCACGGGCTTAACGACTCCAGTGTGTGTGCTATTCAGCGCGGAGTAAATCTTAGAATCGCTGCGCCGAAGATCGCCCGAATTAACAGCTTTTCCAGGCTCCCAAGCAATCACCCCGCTGACGTTCTTTCTTTCAATTAAAAAAAGCGTGCCAACGTGACCGGCCTGAAATATTGACGTCGAAGCAGTCAGCGTGACGCTGCCAGTCTCACCAGATGACCAGACGGTCGTCGTGATGTCAGGATCGACTCCAATGAATGGCCCACCTTTCGGTTCGAATAGATCAAGCACAAACGAAGTCGCGGTAACGCGCTTCAAAATTCTAGGCTGGTACGACGGGTGAGTGATGTAGAGAAAGTCGCCAGACTGAGCGAACCGCAGCCGACAGGTGCCGTTTGCTGCAAAGATATCATTCAGCGAATAAGGACTGACCACCTCGACAGGAACGCTAGAGATCTGCAATTGAGCGTTATTTGTATAAAACCGAATGTACTGCGAGCCAAACTCCAGCACATAAGCCGTGGTCTCATTAAACACAAACGGGTGAAGGTAGACTTTTTCCTGACGCCCAATGATTTCTTTTGTCGATGCAATATGCCGCGTGCCGCCGCGCCGCAATGCTGGCCCTTGCACGGTCGGTATCATGTTCTGCAGTGCTTCGCAGCCGTTCTTATAGCGGTCGTAATCTATCCGAGCAGACAGCATCGGACTGAATTCGCCAGAATTGAAACTGGTAAATGCCGGTGAAGCCTTGCTCACAAAAGACCCCAGCCGGACTGCAGATCAGCAACAGAGCCAGCCGATGGGCCGGTCGCCGTTGTCGCCATGCCTTCACGAGAATCAATCCAAGACCCCCACGGTAGCTCGTCCGGTGGGTTTTCGATGGCGTCCTGACGCGCCGCCTCGCTTACAGCAAAATCGTATTCATTGGCGGCAAGCTGCCGTTTCTGCGCTGATTGCGTCAAAGCCTCGCACGATTCCAGCGCCAGCTTGCAAGCCAGTACCTCGACAAAAAGAGGATCGAGAAGATCGATGCTGGATACTTTCGCGACATAACGAATTTTTAATGGAGCAGAAAAGTCGGTCAGGATTTGACCACCCTCGACTGACCAAGGCGCTCTCTGCTTCAAACCACGCACATAAAAATCGTTGACCTGCACCAAAGCAAGAAAGTCAGCAGGTAACTGGTAAGCGTATGAATAACCCCAGGCAGGAGCCGAAACAAGCGCAGGCAAACTGTCGCGCCTGATTGAAAACTTCCACCGATTGCGTCGAAGCTCGGCGTCCATGATCATGTCGAACATGGAGTTCATGATCTGGGCGCGCTTCACATTGTCGGTGAGCGACATAATAGATTCAGCGCCGACCTTGGTCAGCGCCCGGTTTGCAATTTCAATCTTGCTCGGCATAAACGCGCCCCCGTATTATCCGGCAATTATGACACAGACCTAGATCAGAGTATCGCCATCAGAATCGCCGGACTTTTTGCCTTTTCGCTTTTTATCGGGCGACTCTGGAGCAGTCTCTTCCACAACAGGAACAGCCCAACTCATACGTTCGTCCCGGTCGAACTCCTGACCAGCCTCAACATACTGGTAGGGGTTCGACAGGACGCCAGGCTTTGTGGCGCGTTGCCTCATTACGCCACCGTGAAGCCAGAAGGCGTCTTGATGTCATACTGAGAGCCGACAGCAATGTGAGCGGATACGGTCGTAGTCGGCGTGGTGCCGCCCTGGGTATAAGCCAGACGAATGAAGCGCTCCAAACCCTGATGAGGAATATTAAAAACAAACTGAGAACTTGCGCCCGGGGTACTGACCGCGTTCAAATACGTTGTAACTGTTGCAGCACTTGAAAATGCAGCATTGTCATCAGTCTGCAAGGCCACTGTGATGGTGGGTGTAGTGCCACCAGCAGCAGCCTCAAAATTGATGACAATGTGCAGATCTTCACCAATACCAACCTGGCGAATCTGGCTTAGATCAATCACATCGGTCGACGGCACAAGAGTAGTGCCGGTCAAAGCCTGCGACTGGCTGAAAGCATTTTCACGATCAAGAATCATAATGTCACCTCGCCATTAAGAGATTTGTGCTTCGTTGGACAGAATAGCGTCCACTCGGCGGATAGGAATACCCAAGAACGACAGGTTACCGCGGATCGGGTTTCCGAATTGATCCATACCCTGCTCAAGACCCAAAGCATTCGCTGAACGGTTCAGCGCATGAACGCGAAGCATCGAGAACACAGTGCGGTTCATGTAAAACGTAGGCTTGCACATACCAAAAGACGGGATGCGGTCGATCATACGGCTCATCAGTTCAATGATACGAACCGAAGTACCAGCGGTATCAGCAACCAAGGCAGACACGTCGATGTTTGCGCCGCGAACAACATAGCGCCAGTCACGCAAAGCCAAGCCGCACTTCCACTGATAACGATCCAGGTATGCGCGGTATTTGCCACCAACTGCATCGTTCACGGTATCCAGACCCAAATCCTCATGAATCAGACCAGCGGTCGAACCTTTCGGATAGATGCCGTGAACAGTGTTCTCACCCCAGCCGATCAGCCAGATCGAAGTGCCGTCACCACCAGTTACGGTGCCAGCACTCAGAATGTTCTGGCCGTTAACAGCGCCGGAAATAGTCGAATAGCGCGAAGCCAAGCCCAAGAAACGCTCCGGGTTCTGCTCGCTGTCGCCATAGATCAAAGTCGATGCCATCGCCTGGTTCATGGACTCAATGAAAGCCATGTTTTCAGACAAGCGGAACTGCGCGGTCGTGCCGTTTAGCTCGGCCAAATCCTTGTCGACCTGACCAAAAGCCTCCAGCATGCCGCAAGCGTCATCGACCTGCACGGTCGTGGACTTGGACTGCGGAACGCCATAGTTCAGCTTTCGCCATGCTACCGCAGGCAAGCCAGTACGCACGGTGGTGCGGTGGCCAGTGGGTAGGTTGCCCTCAACCCACAGCATGTCCTGCAATACCTCGTTGGATTGATTTAAAAGTTCAATAATCGATGCGACCCGGTCGTCGGGATCACGGCGCTTTGCCCAATCGGTCAGGGTCAGCGCGGAAAAGCCAATGGTTGCCATAAACTACTCCGAAAGGTTAGCGCCGGTCGGCGTAAATTAGCAGGTGGAAATCACTCTACTGCGCGAAGCATATTCCAGAGAAAAAAACAATGCAACGCTGTCAACTCATTATTTTATTCGCACCACCATGATGCCGCCATCGGTCAGTTTGGTTTGATACCGCTCGCCATGTCGAGAGCCCCGCCGCGATGCTGCCTGACGCACCATTTCTGCTGTACGCATGGACTCGGGGACTATGAAAAAATCACCCAAGCGCATCGTATCCCACGGATAACCAAAGCGCGCACCGAACGAAAACCTGTTCGTCATTGGCACGCGCGTGCCTGTTATTTTCGGCAACTGCTTCGGGTTCGGCATCTTAAGACGGCGACGTGCCTCCGTACAGAACCTCGGCTATCGACTTGCGACCGCCCCCGGTTTGCTGTCCAAGGCCGGGCGCGTCATGCTCGGCAAGACCCTTGCCAATGCTGTGAAGCAGCTTAATGGTCTCGGCGTAGCCCAGCTTGTCCTCCAGAGCCGTGACCACATCGGACACCTTATCCTTCGGGAAGAACTGACGAGCCGCGCGACGGGCAAGCTCCAGATTGCCATCGTGCTTTTGACCCCACTCGGTGCGTAAAGATGCGTCCTCTTCCTTGTTTTTTGCGTCCAGCGCCTGTATGCGAGCCTGCTCAGATACCTCATAGGCTTTCTGTTGAGCCAGGGTGAACTCGTTCCATCGAGTCGCCAGCGCCTTCGCTTGCTGCGGTAGCAGCCCGGCTTCCTTGAACCATTCACTGGCGGTCTTGGCGAACTCGCCGCTATCACCCTCTGGCAGCGGAAGCTCGTATGCTTCGGCTTTGTCCGGTGCGCCGATTTGCTTGTAGAACTCCGACCATTGCTCGGGCGTGGCATCCTTGCCTGGCAATTTGACGGCTGGCGCTTCGTCAGCAGCAGGTTCGGTAGTGGTGGTTGAATCAGCAGGCTGGCTAGTGCTTGCATCAGGCGCAACACCTGGCGCAGCAGCAGTCTCGGCAGGCTGGTCACCAGCAATAGCAGACAATGCGGTCAAAGGCGCAACAGGCGCGGTGGTTTCAGACATCTTCAATCTCCTTAAGTTTGAGCAGAGTCTCGTCAGTCAGGTTCAGTGTTTCCACGATTTTGAGCCATACCTCGCGACGACCCTCTGCCAACAACGTCGCGTGTGTGTCGATCTTGCCGTCCTTGCCGACAACGACGCAGCTGGAATCAGCGCAGCAAAACCCGCGCAAATCAGCCAGCACCCGAGTGCCAGCCTCACCTCCAAAAACTTCGCGGTACGCCTTGCGACGATTCCAAAACCGCTCGTAAAGCGACTTCATGCGGGCAGACCAAGATTAGGCAGCATCTGGTTCGGCTGCGAAGCGGCCAGCGATTGAGCCGCCGCCAAATCCTTCGCCGCCGATGCAGCTACCGGAGCCGCCTGCAACACGTTCGCCATCTCTGCCTGCTGCGCTTCCTGCACCTTGACCTGCTCCAGCTCTTCGTCAGACAGCAGAATAGAGGAAGGTACCCCGTTAATTTCTGCCAGCACTTTCGACGCCTCGTCCATGTTGAAGCGACGGAATACGCTCGGGCCGGAAACCGATGCCATCGGTGCCAGTTGCTCGAACGTGCGAAGGATTGCAACGCCTTCTTCGGCACGCCGCGCACGCTCCAACGGACTGCTGAACTCGATCTCGAACAGGCCACCAGCCTCGATCAGAGCGTCCGGCATAGGCGGTATTTCGCCAGCAGCCGCCAGGATGTCCAGCTCGCGCTCGATGCATGGCGACAAGTATTCGGTCTCTATCCGGCTGGCAGTCGGAGCGAGTAAAGCACCCTTCTCTTGAGCACGCAGCATGGCCTCAGTCGCGGTCATGTTGGGCGCATCGACCAGAATCTGGAACAGGGTGTTCCAAAAAGCATCGTTGATGAGCCGACGCTTCTGATCCATCAGCTCAAGACCAATGTTGGGATTCCCACCCACGGCCATCGGCTGGATCATTTGTCGACCATTGCTATCGAGGCCGCCGTAATTGATGGCCGACGGTGTGAGCCGAATCGTGTCAAGTACGCCGTCACGATGAGCCAGCAACGGTGGCAGCACAGACAGCTGGGCAGCCTGTATCGTGGTGCGGTTCATTTCGTTGAGCATGTTCACGTCCGGCAACACCAGCGAAGCGGGGCCGCGCCCATACACCTCGCCCGATGTGACCGAATACCGACTGATCGCGTAGGGGAAAGAGCGAAAACCGCCCTCGCTTACAACATCTCGGCTTTCAATCGACACGAAATACGACACGAACGCCATGCCGCGATAATCACGACGACTAACGTCAGCGTCCTCGCGCGGTTTTACACAATGCAAAAACCAGAACTCCTGCTCGGGTCGCTTCTCGGCTGCGTGCTTGATTACGGACGGCAGCTTGTCCAGTCCGAACTTTTCAGCCGCCTGACGCGCCGTCATCGGGAATTCACGATGCACAAGGTCGACAACGCCGAACTCGTTCTCCATGAAGAACAGCTGCTCGACAGGAACGCAACGGTAGTAAATCTCACGGCCAAGGCGGTCGCCAATGAACAGCCCCATGTTGCCGAATGCGCCAGCATTGAAGTAGCTCTCATGCACCTGGTTGTCGAAGTTTGACGAGTAGCGCGCAGAAAACAGCCGCTTGTTTACCGCCTCCAGATAGCGCTTGACCTCGATGTCCTCGGCCAAATCCGGATCGCGCGGTTTTAGATTGTGCCACTGCTGGTTCCGAGGCGTGACCAGCGAGTGCATGGCTGCAGCAAAGCGATCCAGCGCCAAAGCCGGTGCCGCGTCGAATATCTTCTCAGTCTTGCGCTCACCTTTGATGTCAGTCGAACGACCACGCTGACGACGAAATTCAGCCTTTCGCGGAATCATCCGCTCTGCAATGTCCTGCCAAGTAGTCTCAAAATGCACGCGCTGCTGACGCATGCGCTCGTGCTTGTCAAGAACGTCACTCGCCCGAGAATCTGCCATGATCAGCCGCCAAGAACAGGCGTGGTGCCATTGCTGGACATTTGTCCAGTGCCAGTGTCGCCAGCCAGAACGGTCGCAGCACGACCTCGCCTGCGCCGTAGCATGTCGGCAGCATTGCGCTCGACGATGGTATTATCGACAACCGGAACCTTCGGCATTTCAACAGGCGGTGGCGGTGGCGGTACTGATGGACGGCTAAATATTCCTCCCATAGCAACTCCTAAGAAAAAATGGGGTAATCAACAACGGCATGCGTCTGAATAACGCCTAATTCTCGCACAGGCACGGCAAATGTCAATGCCAGAGAGTCTGCGCGGTCAGGTGAACGGACGCCCCGCTTCTTGGCATCGTCCTTCGATTCCATCAGCAACTCGCCGCCACGATACTCGTATTGCAGCGCGGTCAGCTCGGTCGATAAGTCGGGATCATTGGGTAACGACGCGCCGTTTTTCAGGAACTCTCGCATATCACGCCACATCCGGGCGCGTAGGTTGTAGTTCTGCCCATCGGACAGACGCACCGAAGAATTGACGTCCGTCACAATCATCGGATACCAGCGCCGAAGCATGTCAGCCACACCCGCGCCGATTCCAATCGTATCGACGGCAATCTGGCCAGGCTTGATGCCCCAGCCCTCGATTGCGTCTTTCACGCGACCAGCAACGTCGACAACGTCCACCTTGCCGAACACAATCTGTGGATACACGACGCGCCCCTGCCTGAACGTGATCACGGTCTTGTCGTCACCAAACCTGGCCACGTCCACGCCCACCTGCAACGGCCCAACGGCACGAATGTCCGCCGGGCCACGGGAAAGGCAGGACGTCACAATGTCGCCAGCGATGAAGGCATTCGACACGGACGCGGTGTAGTCGCGGTCTATCTCTTGCGCCACAATCACCGGATCAAGCGTAGCGCACTGCTTGTCGTACCAAGCCTGATCCTTGCGCGGATCGTCCTTCCAGTCGAATACGAACACCGGAATGCGACCGGACATACGCTTGCGGTAGAACGGATTGCCCGCGCCATTAGGTGTGGAAACGTCAATCTTGCAGTTTGATGTTTGCGACAAAGCGGCGTCAATTGCCTCGGGACGCTCGTAGAACGCGCTCTCGTCCTTGAAGTAGATAGATGTCCGGTTACCGCGCCCGATGTTGTCTCCGGACTCACCAACAATTGCCGCGCCATTCTCGGGATTGATGATCCGCATTGCTGGCGCATGAGTGCGCTCGATGTAGCCAACAGGCTGGAACTCGGCAGGAAGCAAAGCAATGAACTGCCGCGCCTTCCAGAATAACGACTTCGGGTCGCCCAGCTTGTCGACGTACTCCTCCTTGCGCGAGCCGAACCCGATAACGGTGCCAGGCTTGAACAGCCACATCCAGACAGCAATCGCCACGCAAAGCCAAGACACGCCCATGTCGCGCGACTTCTCGACAAGGCCATCCTCACGGCCAAGCCAGCGAGACACCACCCAATCAACGAACTCAGCCTGGCGCGGAAACAGCAGGAATGGCGTCACGCCCTCGATGTCGCGCTCGATGTTGCGCGGATCAAAGGTCATACCCCAATCGTTGATGAAGTCGACCGGATGGTCTGCATAGTGCTTTTTTACGCCCGCCAGCACGGACGGGTCAGCTCGTAAGCGCCTCAGACGCTCAATGCGCTGCTTAAAAACGGGCGCGTAGTCAGGCGCACGCCAGTCAAGATCAGGCACGACGAGTCCACCGATTGAACAGCCGACGCAGCGCGTAGGAACGCACCAGCGAAACAACCGTGAAGATCGCGCCGATGGCGAGGTTATCCGACAGGCTGGCCTCGATGCCAAAAAACGGGAACACAGCCATCTGAGTGCCGACAGCAACGCCATAGCCCACGGCCACATTGGTCACGGACTCCACCACGGACATCAGGCGAGACTGGCTCACGCACCACCCCCGAGCATCCGCTTGTAAGCCTCGGACGGTTCCAGTGTGACGGTTGACTCCGTCTTGATCGGGCCACCATCAGCGCCGACAATTTCGTGACGCTCAGACCAGCGCATCTGAGACTTTGACCACCAGATGGCAGCAGCGGTATCACCGGACATCGCCTTTTTGAACAGGGTCTGCGCCACCTGGCTGTTTGCCTTGCCCTTGCCAGATACCATCTCTTCCCGGAAATGCTCGTACAGCGTCTCAAGCGAGATGCCGCCCTGAATCAGCGCGGCGATCTGATGCACCGGTAGCCCGTAGCCAGACAGCGCCTCGACTTGCTTCCGGTCAGCATCGGTCGGCACAAATGCAGGCCGCCCAGAGCCAGGACGCGATCCACCAGCGTTAGCACGAGGCCCACCACGGCTAGGCGCGACCTTGCGAGGCGTGCCGTCCTTTTTGAGTTTACGTTTATCAACCGTCACCCTGCGCCTCCAAAACAGCCTTCCGGCCTGTGTAATTTTCCCAGCGCTCGACAATCACATCGCAATAGCGCGGGTCTAACTCGGACAGACGCGCACACATCCCAAGACGCTCGGCAGCCATCAGCGTTGAACCAGAGCCGCCAAACAGATCGAGGACAATGTCACCAGGGCGCGCAGAATTTCGAAGCATACGCTCGATAAGCGCCACCGGCTTCATGGTCGGATGGCCGTCCGAGCGTTTCGGTTTCGGCTCGTTGATGACGGACGGCACAAGCTCCTCGATGGTGGCCGTGCCGTCGATGATCATCACGGTGTCGCCCATTCGGATCTCGTACTTGCCATCGTCGCGCCGCTTAAACGGCATGCGATCCTGGTCAAGATCGATCATGGTCGTGAGTTTGCGCCCACCGTACCAGCGATGACGGCTGCCAGGCTTCCACCCGTACAGGACCGGCTCGTGCTGCCATTGGTAGTCGGAGCGGCCGAGGACAAGGCTATCCTTGCTCCAGATCAGGCAACCGGACAGCTTGAACCCAGCCGCGGTGAAGGTGGCGCGGAAGTTCAAACCCTCGGTGTCAGCGTGGGCAACGTAGATCGAAGCCCCAGTCTTCATGGAAGCGAAAGCGCAACCGAATGCGCCGGACAGGAAGTCGCGGAACTCGGCATCGTTCAGGTCATCGTTCGCAATCTTGCCGGCCTTGGTCTCATACGCCACGTTGTAAGGCGGATCAGTCCAGCAGCAGTCGGCCAGTTCGCCACGCATCAAGCGATTCAAAGAATTTATGTCAGTGGAATCCCCGCAGACAAGGCGATGCGGCCCGAGGACATACACGTCGCCGGGTTTCGTTTTCGGCTCTTCGGGCAGATCAGGCGCGTCGTCCGGGTCGATCTCGTCCAGCACCACAGGCGTAAGGTTGTCGATCTCTTCAAGCGAAAACCCGGTCAGCGTCAGATCGTAGCCCTCAAGCTTGAGATCAGCCAGCTCATCCGAAAGCAGCTTAAAATCCCAGCCGGAGTTAAGCGCGATCTTGTTGTCGGCCAGGATCAGCGCCCGCCGTTGCGCGTCAGTCAGGCCAGCAAGCACGATCACAGGAACGTCAAACATCTGAAGCGCCCGCGCCGCCTGCAAGCGACCGTGCCCAGCGATGATGCGATCCTGCTCGTCAATCAGCAACGGGTTCGTAAAGCCGAACTCCTTAATCGACCGGGCAATCTGCTCGACCTGCTCCGCCGAATGTGTGCGCGCGTTTTTATCGTAAGGCTTAAGCACTGAGACAGCGCGAACCTGATAAGAGCCGAGGTTTGGAACAGTACCCATCACCGCCTCCCGCAACGGTCAATAAACTCGACGATGATCCCGTAGCAAACCGGCACGGCGATCATGTACAGAAGGTACTCCAGTGTTTCCATAGTCAGATGTTACCCCAAGTGATGTAAAAAAAACAACAGTCAGGCCACGCGCCAAATTCGTATACCATCACCCTCCCTACGACTCACAAACTTCACGCCGTGCAATTTTTGAAAATTCATTGCAGCGGTTCGAGCCGACAACTTATCAGAAAAAAAACTGTCGCCAATTTTCATGTTTTTGAATTGGTACTTACCACGGCTTTCAGGTAACGGTACATCACTAGTCAATTCGTTAATCACAATAACCCCAAATAAAAGAAGTCACGATAACATAAAAAACACAATAAACCAAACAAGTTAGTCACAAAAACAAAAAATGACCAATGACGCCATGACCAGCTTTTCCTATTACGCGCCCGTTTCGCGTGCGCGCCCCTTACGCCTACCCTTTCCCATTATATTTATATAATATATATATATAGGTGTCATAGGTGGTATAGGTGCATAAATCCCAATAAAATCAATACCCTGAATCACTGACACATCGCCCAAAGGTGTCCTTAAAGGTGTCAGGAACCAGCAGTAAACGAGCCGCTCCGGTACGCTTCCATGCATCCCCGTTCAATTTTCGCAACACCAACCCGGCCTTGGTCACCTCCGCCTTGGTGCAGTTCTGCCTACCAAGTGTCACTAAAACCTCAGTGGCTGTCGTCCAATTCCAGGCGCTCTTCGGGTCGTTCCATCGCAGTTTTTTCGTGATCAAATCCTCGATGGGGTCGATCACAAGGAAATCCTCGTTGTGGCTGTTGAGTGTTTCCAACTCCTGCGCCGTCAAGAACCAGCTCTCGCCAGGCAGGTACAGCTGCTCGTAGATTTGCGCCCAGCACTGCTGCATATCAATGGAGTGGTTATAGTCCAACGACTCGACCTCAATCGTCCAGTAGCGCCGGTTTCCAGTGTCGTCGTGTAGGTAGTTCTTAGGGTTCACACTGGCAAAAAACACAGTACGCCGGGCAAACTCTGACTCGCGCCGAGCGTATGCTTTCCGAAGCACGTCCCGGTCGCTTGTGAGAAAGGATTTCAGCGCCGCCACGTCTGATTTGCGGAATGTCGCATCGATCTCGCCCAGCTCCACCAGCCAATTCGACACGCACTTCATGACGCTGTCACGGTCGTCCGGTCGCAGCAGCATCCCGTCCTTGAGCACACCAAGCTCGGCTGGAACTAGCGACTTGAACCACTTCGTCTTCCCGACATACTGAGCGCCCTGAAACACCAGCACACCGTGCGCCGACACGCCGGTCGGACAGAAGGCAGCAGCCACAGCCGAGATCATCCAGCGCTTAATGAACACCCGCTTCATCTCAACGACGCGCGCATCAGAAGATTCAGACCGAGCACGCACCGTGGCCACCAAATCAGCCAGCCTGTCGCGCCCATCCCACGGTTTGCTGGTGATCCACTGCGCTACCGGGTTATATTGATTTTTGTCCGCCAGGTACGTCACGAAGTCCGGCACGCGGTCGACGGGCAGCCGGAACTTCGCGCACTCTGACAGCAGCCAGGAAAGGCTGGCATTCTGGCGATTGTCGATAGAAAACCCGGCGCGCGGTATGAGTATCTCTTCTTGTTTACTGATGACGTTGTAGCGCACCACGACAGACAGCCTACGACATATCTCGGCAACGTTTTCGATGGTGGCGAGTGGCTTCCCTTTGTCGTTGGTGTCCGGCAACGGTGCGTAATAATCGACGAGAGATGCAGCGCCCGACGCAGGAGACGACGCGACTGCGCTGCTGGCGCGGTTTTTCGGCTGCCCGGCCTGGACACTCTGCGCCTTGTCCGACTCTATAGTATCAGGCGCAGGCTCTGCCGGGTCGTCAAAGCAGGCACGAACGGCCTCGACGCCCTCCATGCTGTGCAGGTCATTAAAATCGGTGCCGTCGCCACGATCACCAGACCAGTACGGTATGGCCACCAGACCAGACACGGCCACAGATGCCTCACGCGAGCGCGATAGCCCAGGATTGCCGTCCGTCTTAAAATCATCGTCCGCCGCAATGACCATCACAGCGTCAGGCAAAGCCGCCCTGATCTTAGCCGCCACAGCCGACAAATTACCCGCCGAGAACGCCACCACCACACAATAACCTGTGGCAATGTGAATCGACACTCCGGTGGCGTAGCCCTCGCAGATCACTATCGGCCCCGTTTTAGTCGGCCTGCCGATGGTTGTATATGCGCCACCAGCAGGCGTGCCGGTCAGAAATTTACGACTGCCGTCCGGCTGGATGACCTGCAAGCCACACAACGCACCAGGCGCAAGACGCATGGGTATCAGGAGCATATCGCGCAGCACACGTGCGCCGATGCCCGGTATTTTCTTGCGCGACAGGTAGTCGTGCGCGCGATCCGCAGCGTCATGACCTGCCTCCCACATCTTAGCCGCCGTCTCAGCCGCACGCGCAGTAGCAGCCTGCCTCTCGGCCTCGCGCTGCTCCTCAATCTGACGCTTGCGATCTGCCCACTCCTTGCGCTGCTCTGGCGTAAACTCGACATGGGAATCTGCCTTCCAACTCCCGCTGATCTGAGAACGCCAGCAGCCAAAAGCTCCAGCCGGACGGTCGTCATCGTGAAATATGTAGTAGCCAGCCTCGTCGCGCGGTTTGCCGTTTGTGCTGAATCTGTGCAGCTTGCCGTCGCCGATGATTTGATCCGGTGGCGTCAGCCCAGCTGCAGCAATCGCTGCCCTGAATTGGTCCGCATGGCTCATACAGCCTCCAGATTCAGACCAAGCTGATGGCGCGATGCGGAAACCGCATCAATGCGCTCGCGCTGCAAGTCGCCATATGCCGGATTCAACTCACAGCCAAGATAATGCCGCCCATGCTGCACGGACACGGCTGCGGTGGTGCCGCTTCCCATGAATGGATCAAGCACAATGTCGCCAGGACGACTGCCAGCCAGAATGCAAGGCTCGATCAGCGCGGGTGGGAAAGTAGCGAAGTGCGCGCCTTTGTATGGCCGGGTGGCGACCGTCCAAACGCTGCGACGGTTGGCCGTCTCATATGATTTATCAAGGCCAGAATGAGGCGCCAGACCAGAGCCTTCGTTGTGGTACTTGCCGTTTGTACGGTCACGCGTACCCCAGTCCTGCTTGGCTGGCACTTTGATCGCCTCGATGTTGAAAAAATACCGCTCCGACTTCGACAACAGAAATATGTACTCGTGCGCCTTGGTGCAGCGGTCGCGCACCGACTCAGGCATCGGGTTCTGCTTGTGCCAGATGATGTCCTGGCGCAGATACCAACCATCAGCACGAAGGGCGAAGGCCAGCATCCAAGGGATGCCGATCAGGTCCTTGGGCTTTAGGCCGTCAGGGACTTTTCTGGTGATGCTGTCCGTGTATGCCGCCCGTGCGCCGCTGCGGTTTCTTGGTTTTCCGTCAGACCGTTCTGCTGCTTTTGCCAGTCCACCATGCGGGCCACTCATACCTCCGCTCGCATAACTATCCCCAAGATTCAGCCACAGCGTTCCATCGTCGGCCAGCACATCCTTAACGCATCGAAACACCTCGACCATCGCCGCAATGTATTCCTCTGGGGTTTTTTCCAGGCCAATCTGACCGGGATGACCGTAGTCGCGTAGTCCGAAATAAGGTGGGCTTGTAACACAAGTCTGAGCACGTACACCATCAGCCGCCCAGCGACGCATAGTGTCACGGCAATCACCAAAAGTAATAATATCCAAAATCTTCCCCATCAAAGAAGCATCACTAGTGGTACACGGGCAGGACGGTGATGAAGCGTCTTTTCGGGAGCGACCCTATCCCGTGTGATTCGAGTATAACTCAGAATGTAGGAAAATGGTGCGAAAAACGCATCAGATCGACCGGCCAGATACGATGTCCAGGGCATCGGACACTGACCGCGCCACACCGGACAAAGCGCCTCTTTTTTGCAAAGCGTTGATAAAATCGCGCTGCTCGGTGCTTACGTGCCCATTCTGCGACTTGACCTCGATGTAAAAAGCACGCGCATCGCCTGCACGATGTCCGGCCAAGTCACTGAACCCGGTAGGCAGCCCAGCCCTCACCGGACGTCCATCCTTGGTGTAGAAAAGCCCAACATTGCAGCGAAAGACGAAGTGACCAGCGCCAGACAAGGCAAGCATGATCGAGCGCATCAAGTCAGACTCACGCATCCGACCGCCGATCCCATATTTGCTTCACCAGCCCAGCAATTTCGAGATACGCCTCGGAGCCGCGCTTCTGATGTACGTGCTGTAAATATTCACGCCGCTCGCGCAGTGTTTCCATCGACGCGACATGACGCGCCTCGCACTCAACCCGCCAGTCTGGGCAGTAGTTACAGACCTGCTGACCAGAGATCAGAGTGACCATCGGCCCGGTCTCGCACCGCTGGCAGCCGAGGCACGTCATGCCCGCGCCCCATACTTCGCCATGCGCGCGCGCATCACGTGCCGGGCCCACAGTTCAGGCCGCTTCATCCCGCGAGAGCGTCCAATCGCCACCAAGTCGGCTTCGGTTTTGGCCTTACTCTGCTCGTGCAGCTGCTGCCGCCGAACCAGGCGCGGGTCGACTTCCTGAAGATCGCCATCGACGTGTTCAACCTCGCGGGCTTGGGTGACGAACTGGTGGCCACAGGAACAGTGGGTCGTGGCCGAATGGACTGTGGCGAAACACGACGGGCACACCTTCACCGGCACCTCGGATTTTTGCCCCGTCTTCTTGGCGCCCGAACCCTCCAGCGACCACTCGCGCGGATCGGTTGGTAAGCCGTGCCGGAGCGCATTGCCGGCATGATCGAGGATCACGCAGTCATGTTTTCCGGGGTGCGTCCGCAGACCACGGCCCACCGACTGGAGATACTTCGTCACCGAATGGGTGGGCGACAACAGGATGATGCACGACACCGCTGGCGCATCGACGCCGGCCACCCACAGCGCGCAGTTGCACACCACGTCCACCCGGCCAGCCTGCACATCGCGCAGCGCTGCATCACGCTCGACGGCATCGGACTCACCCGAGATGGCAACGGCGCGATACCCGGCAGCACGGAACTCGGCGGCCACATGCTCGGCGTGCTGGATGGAAACGCAGAACGCGATAGCAGGCCGCCCCTGCGCCAGCTTGCGATAGTGCGCGACTGCCGAGCCGGTGATTTTTGGTTTGTCCATCACGTCCGCCAGATCGCCCTGGTTGAACTCGCCGGCCACCTTGCGAACCGCCTGCAGATCCGGCGCGCTGGGGGCAAAATACCGGATGGGCGACAGCAACCCTTCCTCGATCAGCTCGCCCGTGGTGCAGGTCGGGATCAGAATGTCGGCCACCTCACCCATGCCGCGCCCATCGAGCCGCTGGGGGGTGGCAGTCAGGTGCAGCAGATGAGCGCCGCCAGGCCGACCGTATTTCGGACCAGCTTTTGCCCACTCGAAAATGGACTGATAAGTCTGGGCAACGGTCAAATGCGCCTCGTCGACGATCATCAGATCGGGTGGCGCATACCGATCAAGCCGCCGAACCAAGGTCTGCACCATGCAAACCTGCACAGCCTGTCTCCGATCAACGATCCGGCCGGCAGCGATCCACCCATGCTGGATGCCCTCGGCAAACAGTTTTTCAGACGTCGCGTTCAGAATCTCTTTGAGGTGCGCCAGGAACCAAACCCGCTTGCCCTTGTCGAGCGCGCGGCGAATGATCGTGACGCTGGTGTGGGTCTTGCCGAATCCAGTAGGCGCGATCATGACAGGCGCCCTATAGCCTGCACGGTATGCCGCGGTGACGTCTTCCACCGCTTTGATCTGGCGATGGCGGAGGTTCATGGCATGTCAGGCCATCGGTGGTGGCCTTTCACTCTGTTTTCGGTGTAAGGGATAACCCGCAGGTTCGTCTCTACGTGCAACCCGCAAACCAACTTGCCAGCCAACGGGACGATGTGATCGACTTCCCATCGGAAGCCGAACATCTGCGTCCGAAGTTTTGCAAGGCGGTACGCTTCCTCAACAAAAAACCTGTTCGCCCACGACGGAACGGCATTCCGCATACGCGCCCGACGGTTTGCGGCATGCTCCGCTTTTTTTTCCTTGTTGTTTTCATACCACCGATCTTGGCACGCCTTCATTTTTTCGGGGTTTTCAATCGCCCACTTCCTCATACGCACAGGATCTTTTGCCCTGTACTCAGTTTTCTTGTTTTTCAAATACTCAGGATTCGCCTTGGCCCACTTCAGCGAAATGGCGCGACGTCGCTCAATATTGGCTTTAGCCCAAGCGTCTGTCTTGACCCGCCAGCACTGCTTGCACGTAGTCCTGCGGCGTCCAGTTTCTTTCCTGAGATGGAACTGGTCCTCTGGCTTTTGCAAGACACAGCACTTGCATGTAATTTCTACCATCGTCATACGTCAAACCACGTGGTTGCGCGTATCGGTTGTCATGATCAGGTCGTCAGCTGTCAGCGTGATACCCCGCTCGCGCGCAATTGCCAGCAGCCTACCCTGGCACGCGGTAGGCACAGCGCCGCCCGTCCCGCGCTCTGAGCGAGGCTTCTTCCAGCGCTGGATGCTCGAGGGATTTCGCCCGACTAGCTTCGCTACGGCACGGATGCCACCAAAAACTTCGATCACTTTGTCAGCAGGGGTCATGATTAAAATTAGAGTTTAGGTGTTGTGATTATAACAACGATTGCCAAGCCTCGCTAGATGTGGCATCAGCAACGCATGGCTGGTGGAATGATGACGGTCGCATACCCGCGCCTAGGCTACGCCCAAGGAAAGTACGCAATACACCAGTCGAGTCGAATCACCGAAGCCAGCCTGGAATGGGCAGCGCCCGTCTTACTGATCCAGCCGTGAATGTAGCGCCAGCGCAACACAGCAAATAAACACACAAAGCAATAAGGCTATGTGTTGACTAATTATAATTTTGTGGCATGATGCGATTATCGCAACGCCCGTTGCACCGCCGCCCGACGGAATTCGGGGTAAAGGAATTAAGATGAAAGTAAAAATAGGCTCCGCATACGTGCGGAAACAAGCATACGTGCCGGACCCAGACATGGAGCGCCTGCAGAGCGCTCTTCTAGGTGAGGAAAACTCATTAGCAGACCGAATAGTGCTGGTTGTCTGTTTGATCGGATTTGCTGTGATTGTTGGCCTTGGCGTCGCGGGGGTCTTATGAGCGTCAGAACAGCATACATAGTCATGGTGGAAACTGATATTGACCAAAACGACCCACCAAAAACAGTAAAAGAAATGGTAGCAATTTACGCCAGCGCATCCGAAGCAGATATGAGCGCCACACTGCTGGCTAAGTACGCGTCGTCAGGCAAACGCTTCTACACAATTGAAAAACCTTTATTTATTGCACCAAGAAGCAGGAAGGAAATGAAATGACTGACAAAACTGACCGAGAAATAATGCAGCAAGCGCTAGATGCGCTAATAGAAAACGCCCGACTGCTTGGCATTACTCAAGCAAAGCGAGGTTATGGTTTTTACTCACAAGAAGATGCAATTTTTGAGCGTGCGCTTCATGAGTGTATTGCCAAACACAGCGCCGTTCTACGCGAGCGACTAGCGCAGCCAGA
>Ga0209990_10001363_pt1 | contig 20716 bp, 20 predicted proteins | sample NOAtaG_6_FD_187304 | JGI IMG/M metagenome (GOLD analysis project Ga0209990, IMG submission 187304) | Freshwater lake microbial communities from Lake Erie, under a cyanobacterial bloom - NOAA_Erie_Diel5S_2200h metaG (SPAdes) (version 2) | ecosystem: Environmental > Aquatic > Freshwater > Lake ...
CCCGCCTTCGCTGCGTGCTGCCCTCTGGCGCTGAGATCGTGCTCATGGGCGCAGACATGACGAACTTCATCGGCCGCGTCAGGGGCATCAAGACGCCCTTTGCCGCAATCGATGAGGCGCAGAAGTTTCGTAACAGCATCTTAGGCGAGCTGATCGACGACATTCTGACGCCTGCACTCGCTGACTATGGCACCGAGGGTTGCTTGGCTGTGGGTGGGACGCCTGGGCCTCTGCCCAAGGGCAAGTTCCACGAGATCACGACAGGCGGCTTAGGCTATTCCATCCATCGCTGGTCGCTCTTTGATAATCCTTACATGCCTGACGCACGCGCATTCGTGCGAGGCGTGATGGAAGCGAACGGCTGGGACGAGACCAACCCCACCTACCGGCGCGAGTACTTGGGCGAATGGGTCGCTGACACGGACGCGCTCGTTTACAAGTACGATCCGCTCAAGAACTGGGTGGCTGAGCTGCCCCAAGGCGAGTACCGCTACGTGCTGGGCGTGGACTTGGGCTATAGTCCTGACCCTTCAGCCTTTGTGCTCATGGCGTACCGGCCGCATGACCCGACGCTCTATGTCGTGGATGCCTATAAGCGCACTGAGATGATCGCGTCGGACGTGGCCGAGCGCATCCGCTACTACCTCAAAGACCATAGCCCGTGCACGGTCGTGATTGATGCAGGCGGCGGCGGTAAGCAAGTCGCTGAGGAGATCCGTCAGCGCTATAACCTGCCGGTCCTAGCTGCAGAGAAGCAGGGCAAGAACGGGTTTATCGAGTTGATGAACTCAGACCTGCGTAAAGGCTCAATCAAGGTCGTGGGCGACTCGGCTAAGGCGCTCGTTGAGGAATGGCAATCGCTTATCTGGGACGACCGTGAGCCCGGCAGGGAGCGGAAAGAGCATCCCGAGTACGATAACCATGCGGTTGACTCAGCCCTGTATGCCTGGCGCTGGGCCTACAACTACGCATCGCGGCCAAAGGTCGTGAAGCCGCCCATTCACAGCGAGGCTGCCGTTGAGCAATGGGCAGAGCGCGAGAGCGAGAAGATTGAACGCGCACGCACGCGATTGCCTTGGGATCTCGACGACGAAGACGAGATTTAAGGTGCTGCGGGTTGTGGCAAGCACAACTCGAGGGCGCAACCAAAGCCCGCCTCCCCGGCCATCTACCCCTCGCGGCATCTGCCCGAGAATCGATGCGCGTGTCAGTATCCACGCTGCCGCAGCGGGACAGCTATAGCACGCCGGTTAACATCTGTCCCCCAGTATATGGCACAAAAGCATCCATTCCGGATTGATACGGTCCGAAAGCTGCTCCAACTCGCAGAAGAATTCCGAGTGGATGAGCTTTCCTGTGGTGGGTTCTACATCAAGCGCGGCGGTCCTGGCGCCTTGGCTGAGACGAAGGGCAAGCCCGGCGTTGAAGCAGGCGCTACGGCTGGCGAGGGCTGGGATATCACTGAGATCGACGCCGCGAACGAGCCGATTCTCGACGCCTACCGTAAGGAGCTGGCTTAATCATGGCTCGCCACGACCTGTCGGATAAAGAGATCCCGACCCATAAGTATCACCAGACCAAAGGCGGCAAGAACCTCGAGCCGCGCTGGTGGACGGTTGAGGAGTCGGCCATTCACGAGCATCTGTTCCCGCTCGTGCGCGATATCGAGCGCCGGCAGCTCTATCGCAGGGCAGCAAACCTGCGGCACGCGCGCCTGTATCACAACATGGAAGTCTTGGGCTTTTATGCGGGCGTCAATAACCCGACGGTCTTTGAGCCCTTCAACTCGGCTCGGATCTCGATCAACGTGGTCAAGGCCTGTATCGATACGGCTTGCTCGAAGCTCGCTAAATCGAAGCCTAGGCCCATCTTCCTGACTGACGGCGGCAACTGGGATCAGCAGGAGCGGGCTAAGGACCTGACCAAATTCCTCGACGGCTCGTTTGCTGCGATGGAGTACTACGCTGCGAAGCGTAAGGCTGCGCGTGATGCCATGATCTTTGGCACGGGCGCGATCAAGTTTTACAAAGAGGGCGGGCAGGTTCACTGCGAGCGCGCTCTGATCGATGAGATCATCATCGACGACGCTGAGGCCATTTACGGCGAGCCGCAGTCGTTGCACCAGGTGCGCTACGTCAGCCGGGATAAGCTCAAAGAGGCGTTCCCGAAGCACGAGGCTGCGATTAAAGAAGCTGCGCCCGGCTTCTCGGCCAACGTGACGAGCCCGGGCGCGAAGGACATCATCCGCATCGTAGAGAGCTGGCATCTGAAGTCTGGCCCAGATGCTGACGACGGGGCGCACGCCATCGTCATTGATGGCTGCACGCTGTTTGCTGAGAAGTACACGCGCGACTTTTTCCCGTTTGAGTTCATCCGGTGGACTGAGCGGGTCACCGGTTTCTTTGGCATCGGCATCGCCGAGGAGCTGACGGGCATTCAGATCGAGCTGAACAAGCTATTCCGCACGATTCAGAAGGCGCAGCACTTGATGTGTGTGCCTCGCGTCTGGTTCCAGGCGGGATCGGTCTCGAATAAGAACCTGACTAACGAGATTGGCTACGTAGGCACGTATGATGGCGCGCCGCCGATGTTTACGACGGCTCCGGCGATGCCGCCCGAGGCATATCAGCACGCCAACACGCTCTATAACCGTGCGTTTGAGATCGTGGGCATCTCTGCGCTGTCTGCCACGGCCCAGAAGCCTGCAGGCCTCGACTCTGGCCGTGCTCTGCGTGAGTACCAGGACATTGAGTCCGAGCGGTTCCAGATCTTCTCGCAGCGATATGATGACGGCGCGCTCTTGGCTGCCAAGATTACGATTGAGATGACGCAGGAGCTGGCCGAGGACGACCCGCATTACGCAATCAAGGCCCAAGACGGTAAGTCGATCGAGGAGCTGCGCTGGAAAGACGTGAACCTCGAGCGTGACCAGTACGTCATGCGCTGCTTCCCGTCCAATATCCTGCCCGCCACCCCTGCTGGGCGGCTCCAGACGATTCAGGAGCTGGTGCAAGCTGGGTTTATTGACCGTGAGAATGCGCTCGACCTGCTCGACTTCCCGGATCTCGAGGCCTTCATGGGCTACAAGAACGCTCCGGTCGAGATGGTAAAGAAGATCATTTACCGGATCTTGAAAGATGGCGAGTACCAGACGCCCGAGCCTTACATGAACCTGACTGTGGCCCAGCAAATGGCACAGCTGGCCTATCTGAAGGCTAAGAACGACAACGTGCCCGAGGAGCGGCTCGACCTGTTCCGCAGGTTCATTGACGACTGCGCAGCCCTTCAGCAGCAGATGCAGGCGCCCGAGCAAGACCCGGCCGCCATGATGGCTCAGGCTGGCCTAGGGCCCGAGGCTCAGCTTCAAGGTCAGCCCATGGCCGCGCCTGAAGCGATGCCGACCAATGAGCTGATCCCGAACGTTCCGGGGGCCGTATGATCTATGTGGTCAAGCAATGGGTGACGCATCCGCTTCATCCCAAGGGCTTCATGAAGATCAGCAAGATCGTCGGGCGTGACCTGAAGCACGCGGCCGAGATGCTGAAGATCCCTGAGAGCAACCGGCGCGATATCGAGCGGACGGGCAAGACCGTAAAGGTTGATCCCGAGGGCCGGCGCACCGAAATCGAAGTGATTGCAGAGGAAAAGGTCTAATGTTGGAAAGCCAAATCGCACAAGGATCGACTGCTGAAGCGGCCACCCCTGCCAGCTCGCAGCCCGAAGCTCAGGCCGGTAGCGCCGGGATGGTCTCCCTGGTCAATCCCACGGATGGGGTAGCTACCGCGCCTGAGACCAAACCCGAGGCACCGAAAGCCAAGCCCGAGGACGACCTGTCTGCTCGGTTTGCCGCTTTGACGCGCAAGGAAAAGAAAATCCTTGAAGCGGAGCGCAAGGCTAAGGAGCTGCTCGAGAAGTACACGCCGCTTGAGGAGGCTTTGACGCAGAAAGATGCGCTTAAGCTGCTCGAACGTGCGGGATTGAGCATCAATGATGTGCTCGACGCTGCGATTAAGCAGGGCGAGCCGCCCAGCATGGACGACAAGGTCAAAAGCCTTGAAGAACGTCTGGCTGCATACGAACGCGAGAAGCAGGAAGCGCTTGAAAAAGCGCAGCGTGACGCGCAACTCAAAGCCGCCGAGGCTGAGGTCACTGCGTTTAAGCAGACGATCGAAAAGCAGATCAAAGAAGGCGGCGAAAAATTTGAGTTGATCGAACTGCATAATGCATACGATGCTATTTATGAAGCCTGCTTTGAGATCGTGTCGAACGATCCCGAGAGTTATCAGACCAGGGCGCAAGCTGAGGCCCTGATTCCTCGGGTCGCCGAAATGATCGAGGCAGAGCTGAGTAAGAGTCTCGAGACGCTGAAGGCTTCTAAGAAGCTGAAGGCGCTGCTCGGGATTGCCGACGCGGGGAGCGCACTCGACGCCGCGACGGGTTCACAGACACAGTCGAGCGCACCAGAAGCTAGTCCCTTTGCGCCTGCGAAAGCGAAGTTTACCTCGCAGGACGTTACCCTAACGAATCGGACCGCTGCGATTCCGGCACAACCGGATTCAAAGCCCCGGCCCAAGACTCGTGAGGAGTCGCTCGCACAAGCGGCGGCACTTTACGAGCAACTGGTCCGGGCGAAACAACAGGGGCAATCGACGCCCCGGTAACAAAGGACTAGATCATGTCTCTCGATTTGACTGCTTTTGATGCTGCGCTTAAGCAGCACTACACGGACGATGCTGTTCTGGACATGGTGTACAAGGACAATCCGTTCCTTGCGCTCATTCCCAAGATGGAAGGCTTCGGCGGCCGTAACCTGCCCATTCCGCTCATCTTCGGCAACCCGCAAGGCCGTTCGGCCACGTTCGCTCGAGCCCAAGCTCGCGGCGCCGTGACGAACTCGCGCCTTGAGGACTTCATTCTGACCCGGGTGAAGGACTACTCGATCGCGACCATCGACAACGAGACGATGGAAGCCTCGAAGGGCTCGGCCAACGCGTTCCTCGAGGCCGCGACCGTTGAAATCGACGGCGCGATCAACTCGCTGACCCGTTCGCTGGCCATTGCTCAGTACCGCGCTGGTTACGGTGAGATTGGCCAGATCCTGGCTGGCTCGTCGGTTGCTGGCACGACGCTCAGCCTGTCGAACCCGGACGACGTCGTTAACTTTGAAGTGGGCATGGAGCTTGATGTTGCGACCGGCGTGACCGGCGCCTCGAAGGCTTACGGCTCGTCGGGCAGCGGCCTGATCATCACCAAGGTTGACCGCTCGGCTCAAACCGCGCAGCTGACCTTCGGCTTCAACGTGAACGACGCGACGAACGGCATCCCCACCATTGCGGCGGGCGACTTCCTGTTCGTTCGTGGCGACCACTCGGGTGCGACGCTGACGAAACTGGCTGGCCTTGAGGCGTGGATCCCTTCCTCGGCTCCGACCAGCTCGATGTTCTTCGGGGTTGATCGCTCGGTTGATGCGACCCGTCTCGGCGGCCAGCGTCTCAACGGCGTCGGTCTCCCGATCGAGGAAGCTCTGATCGACGGCGCTGCGCAAGTGGCCCGTGAAGGCGGCAAGCTCGACCATTACTTCATGAGCTACGCGAAGTTCGCGGAACTCGAGAAGTCGCTCGGCTCCAAGGTTCAGTACGTGAACCTCGAAGCTACGGCTCAAGTGGCGTTCCGTGGCATCCAGATCAACGGCCCTCGCGGCGTGATCAAAGTGGTTCCGGACCAGAACTGCCCGGCTGACCGCGTGTTCGGCCTGCAGCTCGACGTGTGGAAGCACTACTCGCTCGGCAAGGCTGTGCGCGTCATCGACACCGATGGCCTGCAGATGCTGCGTCAAGCGACGGCGGACGGCGTGGAAGTGCGCTACGGCTACTACGCCAACATGGGCTGCCGCGCGCCTGGCTTCAACATCAACATCCAAGTCACTGCTTAATTAGTCTGATGGGGGCTGCTCTCGGGTCGCGCTGCGGCTCAAGGGCGGCCCCCCTTCTTCGCGGTAGGGGGCTACCGTGCAAGTCGAAATCACCCGTACCTAAAGGGGAAATACAATGAATCGTCTGTATACTCAGTTTCGTCTCGGCCTGGAAAAGCGCGTGGTGGATCTCTATGCCGTGTTCGCGGTTGGCGCTACGGGCGCTCCGACCCTGAACGCTGGTCTCTCGAAGGGCATCGCGTCGGTTGCTCGTAACTCGTCCGGTCTGTACACGATCACTCTGCAGGACGCTTACATCGACGCCCTGGCTGTGATCCCGACCGTGCGACTGGCGTCGGGCACTCCGGCTAGCCGTGGGATGATCGTGCGTTCGGTGGCCGTTTCAGGAGCCACCCCGACCGTTCAGGTGCTGTTTACGGATGCCGCCGGTGCTGCCGTTGAACTGAACGACGGATCGGTCGTCAGCCTCAAGCTCGAGCTGAAGGCCAGCTCGGTTTAATCGCTTAAGCTAGAACAAAGGACGGGGCCTATGATGCTCATGAATCCGAATAAAAAAGTCATGCAGGTGCTGTTGGGCAAGCTCAAGGCCCCGTCCTACGTTCAAAAGCCGGGTGAAGAAGCCGATAGCCCGCAGATGGTCATGGAAAAGATCGGATCGAGCCCCGACTACATGATGGCGCTTGAGGCTGCGGCTCAGAAGCTGATCGGCTGCGTGGAAGGCAAGAACGTGAAGGGCTGTGCTGAGGCCCTGAAAGAGGCGTGGCTGATCATGGAATCGGCCGAACAGGAGCTTGAGGCAGAAGACGAAGGCGACGAGGGTTAATCGGCCATGCCGACGAAGACCCTTCTTCAGCTTCGCACCGAGACCCGCCAGCGGGCCGACATGGAGAGCAGCCGCTTCATCTCGGATTCCGAGCTGACGGGCTATATCAATGCGGCTTACTCCGAGCTGTATGACCTGCTCGTGGGGCAGTTTGAGGACTACTACACGATTAGCACGCAGGTGACGGTGGGGACTGGCAACTCGACCATCTCGCTGCCGACTGACTTCTATAAGCTGCGTGGGATCGATTATCAGAACTCGGCGCCTGGCGATTGGGTCTCGGTAACGCGCTTTGCTTTCCCGGAGCGTAACGCTCGCGGTCGTGTGGCGTCTCGGCTTTACTTTGGTGTCAAGCGCTTGGCCTATTCGGTCGTGGGTGGACAGATCAGGCTTTTGCCCGAGGACGACGCGTCTGGCGTGTATCGCATTTGGTACATTCCGCGCTTTGATCCGCTGGTTTCAGACAGTGCGACGGTCTCGAATGTGCTCGATTTCGAGGACTACATCGTCGTTGATGCTGCGATCCGGTGCCTTGTGAAAGAGGAGTCGGATCCGTCTGCGCTCATGATGCAGAAAGAGGCGCTTAAGGCTCGCATCAACGCGATGGCAAGTCAGCGGGATGCGTCTGGAACGGGTCGGATTGCTGACGTGCAGACGGCTTCGGGCTATCTTGAGGATTTCTTCCCTTACTGAGGCCTGAGATGATCCTGCCCAAGCGAGTACAGACAGACGATCAACTCTCGAACCGGACGCAGGACGCGATTACTGAGGCGTTTCGCCTCCTGCAGTCGCAGAACCCAGTGCTCGAGAGTCAGACGCTGCAAGTCTCGCTGTCTGCGACGCCGCTACAGATTGCGCATCGGCTGGGCAGGGTTCCGGTGGGGTATCTTGTGGTGGATCGCGACGCGGATCGTAACGTTTGGACGTCTGCAGCTGCTACCGACAGGTTTTTGACGCTCGTATCGAGCGGTTCGGTCACGGTTAAACTTTTCATCTTCTAGGGTGCTATGCCGCTTCAAAAGCAGACCGTCGACATTCCGCTAGGGGTTGGGGTCGATACGATCACCGACCCAAAGCAGGTGCAGCCTGGGAAGCTCGCGCTGGTCGAAAACGGCATCTTTGAGAAGTCGGGCCTGCTTCAGCAGCGACTCGGCCTGACTAGCATAGTGCGGACGATCTTAAGCGGCGGCTCGCTGACGGCTGGGCGCAATATTGCGTCGTTCAATGATGAGCTGGTGCTTCTCGGGTCGGACCAGCTCTATGGGTACTCGACTGCGACGGGAAGCTACATTGGCCGAGGCCCGAGCACGCTTGCGTCGGTAAAGTCGCGGCTCATTGATCGGCCGGCTGCGATTGATTACACCAGTTTCTCGTATGCGCAGGGCAACGGGATTGAGGTAGTCGTCGCGCGCACGAGCCCGGACACGTATGCATGGGCCTTTGACAGCGCGACTGGCGAGGTGCTGGTTTCAAAGACCCTGATTACGAGCAACATCAACGCATCGGTCTTTACCGTCGTCTTTGCTGCCGGAAAGTTCTTCCTTTACGAGACCATCAGCACGGTCGTCCAGGTCAGGATTCTGGATACGGCAGCACTTGCCTCTGGGTGGGGTTCGCCCGCCACGGTCTTTACGGGAAGCGGCTCTGCGCAGGCCATTAGTGCCAAGGTCGCGGGCGGGGCAATCTATCTTGCGTTTGCGTTCTCTGGCAGCCGTAACCTGAGCCTTGCTGTGTGCAGCGCCACGACTGGACTTGTGACGACTGGGCCAACCACGGTTGAGACGACTGCGGTTGGAACGGTCACGAGCACGATTGATTTGCACGTCAACGCGAACGGCAACGCAGACGATGCAATTTACATCATTTACGGAACCAGCAGCACGCTGCCCGCCTATACGCTTCGGGCAAGAACCTATGACCTGTCTCTAAACGCCCTGTCTGCGGCTCAGACGCTTGAGGCAAATGCGCTAAATGGCGTGGCTGGCTTTCTGACGGCGACCTCGGTGGAAATTTTGTACTGGCGAGAGGTTAGCTCGACCATCATTTCGTTCTTAAAGGATACCCGCCGGATCACGCTGACGCGCACCGGGACGATCGGAACCCCGACGACGGTGCTGTCTAACTGCACGCCAGTTTCCACCATCGCGAGCCTTGGCGGGTCGAATTACCTCATTGTCTCGGAGAACGAGGTCAATAACAGCCAGCTTCCAAGCTACCATCTCATTCGGCTGGGGTCTCGCGGCGCTCTGTCCATGCCCTACGGCGAAGTAGTGACGAGCTTCTCGTCGTTTGAAGCCGCAGGCGGGTTAGACACAAGGATTTCCCAGCTTCTTGCACTTTCTAGCACAGAGCTTGGGACCTGCTTGGGTCGCGCCGGCCGGGTGCAGTCTGCCACGACGCTTGGGATTGACGTCGCCATCGGTCCCCAGATTTCCCGAATCACGCTTTCGGAGTCTGCCCCGGTCATTACGGCAAGCCTTGGCCGCTCGCTGTTCTATGGCGGCTCCAACGTGTCGGTCTATTCGGGCCTTGCTCCGGTTGAGCTGAACTTTAGAACGACGCCTGACGCCTGCGTTCTGACCGATGCGGGCACTGGCCCCATGTCGGCCGGATCGTATCAGTACCTTGCCCTTTACGAGTGGACTGACTCGCAGGGGCAGATTCATCGCTCGGCTCCGTCGATTGCCCGCAGCATCGGACTTGTTGGCGGCCGGGCTGTCCAGGTCACGTTTAGGACGCCGCTCTTTACGTCAAAACCCGATGTTTCGCTGGTTGTCTATCGGACGGTTGCGGACGGTACGACGTTCTATCAGCAGTCGAGGCGCGCAATTGCCAATCCTGCGGCGGCGGTGGCCACGTTTACGGACCTGACGTCCGACTCGACCCTTCAGACGCGCGAGATTCTCTACACGACTGGCGGGGTGCTCGAGAGCATTCCTGTTCCGCCCTGTAAGTTTGTCTTTACCTACCGCAACCGGCTTGTTGCCTGCGACCTTGAGGACGACCGGCAAGTCTGGGTCAGCCGCGAGTATGTGGCGGGCGAGGTGCCCTATTTCAGCGACGCGATCACGCTACGGGTGGACTCTGACCCGGGGCCCGTGATTGCGGGCGGCGTGGTGGACGACAAGGCCATTCTGTTTAAGCGCAACTCGATTTACGTGTTTGCCGGACAGGGCCCGACCGATACGGGCGCTCAGAACGACTATTTCGCGCCGCAGCTTCTCTTTGACTCGATCGGGTGCGTGGACCCGGCAAGCGTTGTCCGGGTGCCGATGGGCGTTATCTTCCGGAGCGACAAGGGTTACATGCTGCTCGACCGCGGGCTGAACCTGAGCTACATCGGCGCGGCCGTAAAGGATTACGAGAACCTCGAATGCGTCGCGTCTTATGTCGAGACGGGCGAGAACGCGGTTCGCTTTGTGCTGCGGTCCGGGCCTTGCCTGGTTTACCAGATCAACTTTGAGCAATGGTCGGTTCTGACGAACTGGAGCGGACAAAGCGGCTGCATGTGGCGTGGCCAGCCTGCGGTGCTCTCGAGCGATGGGGTCGTTCGATACGAGCTGGCTGGGAACTTCCTAGATGCAGGCGTGAACGTGCCGCTTAAGCTCGTGACGCCTTGGCTCAGGTCTGAGTCGCTCCAAGGCTTCCAGCGCATCTATGAGGCTGCGTTCCTTGGATCAAACCTGTCTGGCCATACCTTCCAGGTGCGTGTCGGGTACGATTACGAGGACACGTATAGCGAGACTCTGACCTTGGCTAGCTCGGTATTCACGACCAGCGTTGAGCAGGTCAAGGTTCGCCCGGCGCGTCAGAAGTGCCAAGCGATTCGCTTTGAAGTGACGAAGCTCAATCCTAGCAACACGGCCGGCCCTGGAATTAATCTGAGCGGCATGGCGATCACGGTTGGGGTGAAGGGCAACATTAACCGCACGCGCGTGCAGCAGGTGGCCACGTGAGCGGCGAAAAAAGCCTGTATGCCCGGTATTACGAGGAGCGCGTCGGCGGAAAGTGCCTTGAGCGGCCGGGTGGCTTCATTTGCTACCGCGTCGTTCCTGAGGCGCGAGAGGTGTCGATTGATGAACTGTATGTCGAGCCTAAGATTCGGCAAACCGGGCTTGCTCGCACGCTGGTTGAGATTGCGGCTCAGGAAGGCCGTGAGGCACGCTGCAACGTGATGACCTGTTGCGTGATGACGGCTGCAAAGACTTCGGGAATGGCGCTGCAAGCGGCGCTTTGCGACGGGTTTAATGTGATTTCCGCCTCTGGCGGCGTGATTACTTTGGCTAAGGAGATCTAAAGCATGGGCGGCGTTGTTAAAACCGTAGGAAAGGCTGCTGGAACGATTTTCAACCCAATCGGATCGATCGTTGGTGGCGTCACTGGTGGAGGCGCCACGGGGATCTCGGGCACTTCGCCATTTGATCAGAACGTTTTCCGAGGCAAGCAGCTTGGGCTTGCTGGCCAGCTCGAGGCGCAGGCTGCCGGGCAGGGGCCGAGCTTGGCTCAGGCGCAGCTCCAGCAGGCGACTGACCAGAACATCGCGCAGCAGATGGCGCTTGCCGCTTCGGCCCGGGGCGGAAACGTCGGCATGGCGCAGCGGCAGGCGGCCCAGAATGCGGCGGCCGTGCAGCAGCAGGCGGCGCAACAGGCTTCCATGCTCCGGATGCAGGAGCAGATGGCGGCTCGTGAGCAGCTGGGTGGCCTGCTCGGGCAGGGTCGTGCTGCTGATCAACAAGGCTCGATCGCGCAAGCAGAGCTTACCGAGGCTGGAAAGAATCGCAGGAGCAAGGCCATTGGCGGGATTATCAGCGGCGTTGCTCAGGCTGGCGCAGCCGCTGCTTCGGCTGCTAGCGATGAAGACCTCAAAACCGAAATTAAGCCTGGCGCGAAGCAGATCGAGTCGTTCCTTGAGGCCATGAAAGCGCATTCTTACGAGTACAAGGACAAGGAAAAGCATGGGGCGGGCAAGCATGTGAGCCCGATGGCCCAAGAGCTTGAGAAAACCGAGCTGGGTAAATCGATGGTGATCGACACGCCAGATGGTAAGATGGTCGATTACGGCAAGGGCTTTGGCGCGATGCTGGCCGCAAACGCTGCGCTGCACGAGCGCGTGAAAAAGCTGGAAGGAAAGAAAAATGGCTGACGTTGACCCGACCAAACTGCAGCGCGCCGCAGAGCTTGGGCTTGTGAGCCCTGAAATTGCGCATTCGTTCAAGCAGAGAATGGGCGACCCTGGCCTACTCATGGGCAAAGCTCCGGTCAACGCAAGCGTGATGCCCGAGCAGGCGGCCGAGCCGCAAGTTGCTCCGGTATCTCTGCGCGCTCAAGAAGAAGTCGTGCCTGTAGGCGCTCTTGCCGGCGATACGCTGCCACAGGCTGACACGCGGCAGATGGCCAGCATGGGCGGCGCGCCTGACCTTGGGCTGTCGGGTGCCTTTGCGAAGCAAAAGCGCGGCGTTGACGTGGTGGCCAAGGCTGGCGAGCAGCAGCTTTTGGAGCAGACTAAGGCGATTGAGACGGCGCAGCGAGAGGCCAAGCGCCTTGCTGACGCGCAGCTTGTGGAGCAAGCCGATCAAGAGAAGCGGCAGGCTGAGGAGCTTCAGAAGCTGAAAGACCTTCAGACGCAGTACTCGACGGCCAAGGTAGACCCCAAGCGCCTTTGGTCCAACATGAGCACGGGCGACAAAATCCTTGCCGGCATCAGCATGGCGTTTGGCGCTCTGGGCGCTGGATCAAACGGCGGAGTCAATACGGCCGTTAAGGTGATTGAGTCGGCCATTGACCGCGACCTGAAGCTGCAAGAGGACGAGATTGGTCGCAAGCGTGACGCTGTGACCGTGCAGTCGGGCATCATCGCCGAGATGCGCCAGCAGTTTAAAGACAAGGATTTGGCCAATACGGCCGCTCGGATGGCGATCATGGAGCAGATGAAGCTCCAGGTTGATGGGCTTGCGGCTAAGTTTGGCTCGCAAAAGGTCAAAGGCGAGGCCATGCAGCTGAATGGCGCTCTGGATCAGAAACTTGCTGAGGCGCAGGCTACGTTTCAAAAGCAGTATGCGTCGGTGGCAGCTGCTCAGCGGCTGGCCGGTGGCAAAGCGTCCGCTGCTGAAATTGCGATGCTGCCCGAGGACCAGCGTGACCGCGCTGTGGTGCTCCCTGGTGGACAGACTGCGCTGACCTACACCAAGGACGACGCCAAGCGCGTCAAAGAGGCCGTGGGAAGCTATCAGTCTGCCGTTGGAACAATCAACGAGATCATGAAGCTCCAAAAAGACGCCGGAAGCGCGTTTCTTCCGAAGTCTGAGGCCAAGGAAAAATACGCTACGCTCGTCAACGAGCTGATGTTTGCTTACAAGACCATGAAGCAGACGGGCGCGCTCGATAAGGGCACGCAGGAAGTCTTCGATCGACTCATTGGCGACCCGGGAAGCCTGTTCCAAGGTGCTGCTTCGGCCAAGCTGCAGACACTCCGGCAGGGGCTTGAGCGAGACCTGAAGGCCGAGCTGGCCCAGCGCGTCCCCGGATACAAGGCGGTCAACTACAAGGAAGCGAAGTAATGGCTGGCAAGGATAGCCGCTCGTTCACGCCATCGCTGTTTAACGTATCGACCCGCAAGGCTGAGTCGCTTCCAGACGACCAGCTCGAGCAGGCGATTGCGTCGGGCACGCACGCCTATAAAAAGGGCACGATCGTCAACGTCATCAAGCCCGATGGCGAAACGGCTTCTGTCACGGCAGACGAGCTGCCGGCTGCGATTGGAGAGGGTGCAAAGATTGAGCGCCCCGAGGAATACGCGGTCAGAAAGTACGTTGAGGCCAACCCCGGCGCTAAGGGCGCGGCTAAAGTTGCAAGCCGTGCATTCCTAGATGGTCTGACGTTTGGCGTATCGGGTGCGGTTGAGCGTGGGACGCTCGATCCGCTTGACCTGGCCAAGAACCGCGCTCTCGCCAAGAGCTTTGAGGGCGTTGAACTGCTGTCGTCGCTTGCTGGCGGCGTGGCATCGCTTCCTGTCGGCGGCCCACTGATTGGTGCGTCTGCAAAGCTCGGCGCTAAGGCTGCCACAGCTGCGCTTGGGCCCGCGACTAGGGCGGTTGGCGCCAAGATTGGTCAGAAGGCGCTTGAGGGCATGGGCAAGAACATTGCCCGTAAGACGATTGAGATGGGCGTAGAGGGCGCTGTGCTCTCTGCCCCAGCCGCTCTGACTGAGGCTGCGTTTGGGAATCCCAAGGAAGCAGGCGAGACGCTGCTGTTTGGCCTGGGCCTTGGCGCTGCCCTTGGGGTGCCGACTGGCGTGGCGGGTGGAACGTTTGCCCGCATTCAGGCCAGAAAGGCCAGTATTGCCGCTGAGGCTGCCGAGATCGCAGAGCGCGGAGCTGCTGCCGAGGCTCGCGCTGCTGCTGATGTGGGCGAGGTTGCGACTAAGCGCATCGGGCAGGTTGAGCAGATCGAGCCGCTGTTTGATGTGGGCGAAGCGGCTGAGACGATCAGAAAGCGCACGACGCCCGAATACTTTGATGAGGCTGCCGTTAAGGCGTTTGCTGACGAGGGCATTAACGCCCCGGCTTATGCCAAGTCTCGAGACCAGTTTCCGAAGGTCACGGCTGCAGACCTAGCCCGCTCGCCTTCGCCCGAGGGCCGATCGATTGCAGATGAGCTGCAGAAGCTCTCGGATGACACGCAGGACGTTGCGACGCGAGCCTTGGGCAAGATCACGCCGGGAGAGGCCCTTGATGGCAAAAGCAGCGCCGCAGTCGGGGCGATGGCCAAGGAGCGCGTCACTGGCAAGATCGAGGAGCGCCTCGGCTATTTTGAGAAGGTCTACGGCGAGCTTGACGAGGAAATCGATAAGCGCCTGATCAATACTGAGGCGCGAAAGCAGGCTGGCGTTGCGCTGAAAGAGGCGCAGGACCGCGCCATTCAGGCGGTGCGTGGCAACCCGTTGTTTACGCTTGAGGCGCAAGCGGGCAACCGGGCGACCACTGAGACGTACCTGCGTGACGTTCTCAACGCATCAAACGTTAGGCAGCTCAATTCGACCATTACCTCGCTGGGTGCCGAGATCAAAAAGGCTGCTCGGGCTGGGGATGACAACCTCGTCCAGTGGCTTGCGCCGCTTCGGGACAGCGCGAAGGCCGCGCGCGAGGCTGTGCTAGATGCCGGCGGGCTTGCGGGTCGTCGCAAGGCGATTGATTCCGAATACAAGGCATTCAAAGGCTGGCTCAAGGAGCTTGCTCAGGAAACTAGGTCGGGACGTGGTGAGCGGGCGCGTGACCTGCTCGAGAACCTGCGGCGTGCGCCTGCTGAGCGCATCACCGACAGGCTTTTTGACGTTAAGAACGTCCGCGCGCTTGAGTTTGTCCGAAAGAACTTCCCGGATGCCTTTGAGGAGCTGGCAAGGCTGAAGCGGCTCGAGCTTGCGACCAAAGCCGTGGATGCGACGACGGGGCGTTATCAGGTCGGGCGGATGCTGACGCTGATTAAGAACGTGCCAAAAGAGGCGCGGCCCTACCTGTTTAGCGAGAACCAGCGCCGCACGATTGAGAACCTGCGTCGCATCTATAACGCGTTTCCGAAGATGGATAACCCGGGCACGGCTGCTGCTGCCGAGCGCCTGCGGTTCTACACGGAGCCGATCAAGTACGTCACGACGCGCGTTGCGGATCGAGCCAAGCTGACCGCGCTTCGGGCTGAAGAAGCCTACCAGGCCTTTTCGGTCATGGAGGAAACAAACCGCAAAATCGCTCAGAAGTTTGACCAGATCCCCGACTTTCTCGACAAGCTTGCCAAGCCTGCGCAGGCTGGCGGCGCGGTGAAGGGCAAGAAGCCCGAGGGCGTGACGGATCTCTCGGCTAAGAGCCTTGCCGTGGTGCTTGCGATGCTGGGCGATGACGACAAGTCGCAGCCCAAGGACGTGGCTGAAGCATACGATCGTATGCGTAAGCAGATCCAGACGCCCCTGATTGAGCCGGGCAAGGTTGAGCAGAAAAAGGGCATGATCGTTCAGACGATCCGCGAGGGCGGCGCCCCGCAGGCCGCAGAAGCATTTGAAGCCGCGTCGCAGCAAGCGCTACGGTACCTCGATCAAACGATGCCCAAGGCGCTCGTGCCGCCTTCGCTCGTGAACACGAGGAAATTCAAGCCAAGCGACATGGAAATGTCTAAGTTCGTGCGCCGAGTAGAAGCCGCGATGAACCCGCTTAAGGTACTGGATGACCTGCGGGACGGCACGCTTACGCGCGAGCAGGTCGAGACTCTCGACGCGGTTTACCCTGAGTATATGGGTAAAATTCGGCAGCGCGTCGTGGAATCTTTGACCGAAAAGCAGAGGGAGTTTCCCTACCAAGCCAAGCTCAAGCTGTCGCTCTTGCTTGGGATGGAGCTTGACCCCTCGCTGTCTGCAAGCAGCATTCAGGCGCTTCAAAGCACGTATCAGCAGCAAGAGGCACAAGCCGAGCAATCAGGTGCTTCGCAGCCCAAAATGCGCCCCGGCGCCATGAAAGATGTTGGGGTTGCGGATCGCGCTGCGAGCGATGCGGACAAGGTGGCGTCTCGGCGGGTTTAGTTCATACTGAGCATGTAGCGACATGCCTAGGCTCGAGATCCGGGCCGAACTCAAAAGGGGGAACGGGTGAGCAGCAGAAAGAATACGATTAAGACCTACACGCTCGCCGACGCTCAGTCGCTTGCGGCGTCTTTTCAAACGGTCTCGACGAGCGTTGAACGCCTCGACCGTATCTGTCTGTATATCGACGTCCGCACCACGAACGCGGTTGGCGCTGTTGCGGTGCAGTCGAGCATCGATAACGAGACCTGGGTTGACCTGCCGCTTGGCCTAACGGGCATTTCGAGCGCAAACCAGGACTATCTGATTGATTTGCAGGTGACGTCGATCCCTTGGATTCGTGTTTCATGGACGCGCACGTCTGGCACGGGCACGTTGACCGCCAAGCTGTCGGCTAAGGAGTCGTGAGATGCCTACTCAATTTGTTCAATACCCGCAGCCGACGCTCAACTCTGGACCCGCTCAATACGTTCGGAACGGCGTCAACCAAAGCGTCGCTGAGGATACGGTCACTCCGGCTAACTCTCGGCCGCTGCCGGTCAAGGTGCTGAATGCATCCGGTGCAACCGCTGACTTTGCCACCGAGGCGACCCTTGCCGGTCTGTCTGCCAAGTTCGGCAGCCTCGGCCAAAAGGCGATGACAGGCAGTGCGCCTGTAGTAATTGCGTCTGACCAGTCGGCCGTTCCCGTCTCGGGTCCTTTGACTGATACGCAACTTCGGGCGACGGCAGTCCCAGTTTCTGGTCCGCTTACGGATTCGCAGCTTCGCGCCACGGCCGTGCCTGTGTCTGGTCCTTTGACTGATACGCAGCTCAGAGCGTCTGCGGTGCCTGTCTCGGGTCCGCTGACTGACGTGCAGCTCAGGGCCTCGGCTGTGCCGGTTTCCGCTGCTTCGCTGCCGCTTCCGGCAGGGGCTGCGACCGAAACGACGCTTGCGGGCCTGTCGGCTAAGTTTGGGACGCTTGGGCAAAAGCTCATGGCTGGCTCTGCGCCGGTCGTTATCGCGTCGGATCAGTCGGCTATTCCTGCAAGTCAGTCCGGAACTTGGAGCGTCCGTAATCAAGACGGAGTCGGCAACGACATTACCTCAAGCGCCGTTGGCGCCCTGCGCGCGCTGCATGTGAAGCCGCTCGGGTATACGGTTGTGGCCACGGCTCGCCGCGACTATTCGACTGGCAGCGTGACTACGGGCGCTTGGGTTGAGCTGATCCCGTCGCTTGGATCTCAGGCGCAGGATATTGAAATCTTCGACTCGAGCGGACAGACTCTCGAGATTGGAACGGGCGCCGCAGCGTCTGAAGCGCGCTTGTTTATTGTGATGCCTGGCGGCAACGGCAGGATTCCTGTGCGCATTGCCTCTGGCACTCGCATTTCGATTCGTGCCGTAAGCGGAACGGCTAACGTGGGAGAAATTTGTATCAACTTGTACGGCACTTAATCAGTGCGGTGCAACTAGCCATGGAAAGGGCTAATTGAATGGGTTCGCCAGCAATCTTCTCGGGACGTAGGACAAGGCTTCTGACCGCCGACGGCATCATTCGGCCGGATGGAACGAAGATCGATTTTGACGGGCAGATTAACTACATCGGCAACGGCCACGCGGAGCAGAGCACGCAAGGCTGGGTCAGGCGAGCCAACACGACGCCATCGACTCGTCCTGAGGTCAGCCCCGGAGGAACGCCGAGCGGGTCTGTTACGTGGACGCGCACGACGACGACGCCCGAGCGTGGTCAGGCATCGTTTCTGTTCACAAAAGACGCCGCAAACCGTCAGGGCGAGATGGTGACGGCTGACTTCACCATCGATAAGGCGGATCAAGCCAAGCGTCTGACCATTAGCGCAGTCTATTCGGTCGTGAGCGGCACTTACGTTGACGGCGACATGATCGCCTACATCGTGGACGTCACGAACGGTCAGCTGATCGAGCCCGCTGGCTTTCAGATTCAGAGCGTCTCTAGCGTCACGGGAACGCTTCTTTGCACGTTTCAGACGGCGAGTAACAGTCAGGCGTACCGGCTGGTTCTCTTTGTGTCGTCTACATCGGCCTCTGCATACACTCTTGAGTTTGACGACATCCAAGTCGGCCCGGTGAACGCGACGTTCTCGACTCCGGTGACGGATTGGGTGAGCTACACGCCGACGTTCAACGGGTTCGGGACTACTACCGGCGTTGAAATGTGGTGGAGGCGTGCGGGCGACTCGATTCAGATTCGCGGTCGATGGACGAACGGAACGCCGACGGCTGCCGAGGCGCGGGTGGGGCTACCGGCTGGCCTGACCACCGATTCCGCCAAGCTCGTCACCATTCAGAAGGTTGGCGACTTTACGCAAGGCACGTCCTACGCGGCGGCGCATGACCAGCAGATGCTCGGCGAGCCGGGCGTCACCTACTTAACCTTCGGCCTCGAAAGCGCAACGCAAGCGGGCCTGACCAAGCAAAACGGCAACTTCTTCGGAACCGGCGCAGTCATGTCGGTCAACGCGGTGGTCCCCATCGTCGGATGGTCCTCCAGCGCCCAAGTGGTCAGCGACTCCAGCGAGGGGCGGGTGGTGGCGTTCCGGGCTAACAAGTCCGCAGGTTCCCACACTGCTAACAACACCTGGCAAGACGTTGGCTCTTGGTCTGCCGCAGCAGTTGACACAGTCGGCGGTTTCAACGCGACCACGGGCATCTATACGGTTCGGGTTCCTGGGGTCTATCGCGTATCCGGGGTGTTGGTCTTTGACACAAGCGCCACCGGCACACGCTCGGTAAAGTTTCTCTACAACGGGGCGGACACCGGCCTTGGAACAGTCGCTTCGGGCGTGACTGGGCAGCTTACGGGCGTATCGCAATCCGTTGTTATTCGATGCAACGCGGGCGACACGCTGCGGATGCAAGGGTTCCAATCAAGCGGAGGAAGCCTTGCCTACGGCACAACGGACGGCGGCTCTAACTTCAGCATCGACCTCATCCAAGGCTCCCAAACCCTGCTCGGCGGGGAGACGGTGGCGGCTAGGTATACGCTGGCCTCCAGCCAGAACATCGTCACCGACACAATTATCAACTACGCCACGAGGGACTTCGATACCAATAACTCGGTTACGACCGGGGCGAGCTGGAACTTTGCCGCGCCGATTTCCGGGCAGTATCAGGTATCGGCCATGTTCTATGCGCCCGGTGCGGCCGTCTCTGTGGGTCAAGAGGTGGGTCTGCGTATCCGCGTGTCTGGCTCAAATCGTCAGTACCTTGTGCTGTACCCGTCTCCGATTACGGCGAGCACCCTTAAAACGGGTGTCGGGACGACGACAGTTCGCCTGTTGGCGGGGCAGACACTAAGCATTGTGGGAGCCAACTTTACCGGAAATACCCACGCACTCACTAACGATGCCAATATCAACTGGGTCGAAGTAACCCGAGTCGGAAACTACTGAGCCGCGCAAGGATAGCAAAGCCATGGAGCAAGTCTCATGAACAAGCTGACCGAAACGACCTTAGTCCCGATCGGACTTGCCGTCATCGCCATCGGAGGCGGATCGATGTGGCTGACGTCCATGTACTCGGCCATCAACGAAGCGCGCGCAACGCTGATTGAAGTGAAAGCAGAACAGAAGGAATACGTTCGTCACTTGTCCGAGATCCATCGCGAACTGTCTGAGATCCGGGGCGAACTCAAGACCCTCCGCAAGTAAGCGGAGAAACAGACCCTAAGGAGGGGTAGTCAAATGGAACAGATCCTCGAATTCCTGAAGCCGTTCATCGAATCGCTCGCCGGTCAGCACGGCATCATCGCGCAGGTCCTTGCGGTGCTCGCGTCGGTCGTCGGTATCGCTCGCACGCTCATCAAGCCCATTCGCGACATCGCCAAAGAAGTCGTGAAGCTGACCAAGACGACCAAGGACGACGAGCTGCTTGCGAAGGTCGAAGGCTCGAAGTGGGTGGCCCTGATTGCTTGGGTGGTGGACTACCTCCTCAGCATCAAGCTCCCGGCCAAGAAGGCTCCCGAGGCGATCAAGTGAAGGGCTGGATCTATAAGATCCTCGACGGGCTCATCAAGGTTCCGCCTTGGGCTGGCGTCGTCGAATCGGTCTTAAACATCGCTGTGGGCTGGTATCTGGCGCGGCAGACCCGCGAGACCCTTCGGGGCCTCTCGGATGCTGCTGCGTTGGCGGCCCGCGCTACTACTCAGGCAGAGCGTCACGCGGCGCTTGATGCCTGGGCCACTGCGCTCTCGCGCCCGAGGGTAAAGCAATGAAGCGAGCCATGTTGATCGCGGCGACGATGTGCCTCGTGTCGCTGTTCTCGGGATGCAAGGCCGACGCGCCCCCCCAGATTCTTCTCTGCATCGGGGATGGTCTGGGTGGGGCTGATTGCCGCTTGCCCGACGGCACGAAACAGTACCGGATGCCGTCTGAGCTT
>Ga0209990_10001364_pt1 | contig 20709 bp, 16 predicted proteins | sample NOAtaG_6_FD_187304 | JGI IMG/M metagenome (GOLD analysis project Ga0209990, IMG submission 187304) | Freshwater lake microbial communities from Lake Erie, under a cyanobacterial bloom - NOAA_Erie_Diel5S_2200h metaG (SPAdes) (version 2) | ecosystem: Environmental > Aquatic > Freshwater > Lake ...
CTGATAACTGTTTACTGATAACTGTTCACTGAAATTCCAGTTCTTCTTAAATACTACTTTAAGGTAGAGACTTAGATATTAAGTAGGTAGTTGTTAAAAATTGTCAGACACCCCCCTTATTAAGGGGGGCAGGGGGGATCGAAGACAAAATCTATCTTCAATTTAATTAGAACCACTTACTTATCAGCTTAATTTTCTTCGTCCGCTTCTGGGGTTGGTTGTGGTAAACGAGCGATAAAATCTTTCATTTTGGGATTATTAAACATTTTCTCCGTGTCTTGCAGAAGACGTTGACCCCAGAGATTTTCCTCTAAAAATTCCAGACTGACATAACGACTATCGCTAGTGAGAGCGGCCTGAGCTAATTTGATGCCCTCCTCAGTTTTACCTTGACTATAAATAGCCACCGCAACAGCTAACTGAGGTTCCGGCTGTTTAGGATCGATTTTCAAAGCGGCGCGCCAATCTTTAAGAGCCGCTTCCTTATCACCCTTTTCGTATTTAACTAACCCAATATTATTAATAGCGGGCCAAAAATTTTTATCTTGACTAACAGCTTTTTCGTAAGCTGCAATCGCCGCAGGATATTGTTCTAACTTGAGATAGGAATTACCCAGATCAAAAAGAGCGGGGGAGATATCGGGTTTCATTTGCAAACCCGCTTCAATCTGGGCAATAGCAGACTTGTAATCTTGATTCTGAAAATAGGCACTACCGAGGGAAAATTTAATATTAGCGTGGGCATCGGCGGGAGCAAGGGCCAAAGATTGATTTAATGCCTCGATACCGAGTTGCACCTGATCGTCTTGCAGATATAAACTACCGAGAATAAACCAAGTTTGATAGAGATGGGGGGCTAACTGCACCGCTAACTTAGCCCGTCCGAGGGCCGCATCGGTACGGCGAAAACGAGCTAATTGGATGGCATCTTCGGCCATTTCAATTCCCGCTTGTTCCATCTGTTCTAACTCCGGTTCGATGGCGTAGGGGAGTAGCGCTTGGGAAAAAGCCGGCGGGCTGCCAGCGACGAAAAAAACGAGCAAAGAAATGATTAATTGAAGTTTTGGCACAGTTTACCCCCGCGATAGGCCTTTTTAAATCAGTCTATCTCGCTTGGGAGTTGTTGGCTAAAGAAACAACAAAGGCAACTCTAGAGACGTTAGTATATAACCAATTAACTTTTGGCTCATCGATGACAACAACCGTGTTGGGAAAATCAAATCGCCCCCTATTTTGGATATTCGGACTCATGGCTAGTGGTTTTCTGGCGGTGGGAGTGGTTTCTTATCGCTTGCTGCAAACTCCTCCTCCTGCCCTAGAATTGGCGAAAATGACCGTTCCTGCTCGACGGGAAACCCTCGCTGTGGAAATTAAAGCTAGTGGTAGGGTGGAACCAATCCAAAGTGTCAACATTAGCCCGAAAAACCCCGGCCGATTAGTGCGATTATTGGTGGATCAGGGCATGATTGTTAAAAGGGGACAAACCCTCGCCGTCATGGATAATTTAGAGGTGTATGCCCGGGGAATGCAGTCAGAAGCGCATCTGCGGGAAGCTCTAGCCAGTCTGGAACAGGCTAAACGCAGTATTCCCGAAGATATCCGGCAATTACAAGCCCGATTTTATCAGGCCCAGGCCAGTTATAAGCAATTAGAAGCCCGTTTAGCTCAGGCCAAAGAAAGAATTCCCAAAGATTTAGACCAGCTGCAAGCTCAGGTACAAGCAGCCCAATCCCGTTTTCGACTAGCAGAAAATCGGGTTAAACGCAATGAAAATTTAGTCCGGGAAGGGGCGATCGCTCAAGACCAATTTGATGCCGTCCTCAATGAATATCTCAACGCTAAAGCCAATTTAGACGAATCGATCCGCCGTTTGGAACAAGCGGATAAAACCGCTTCCCCAGAAGTGGCTGGAATTGAGCAGGAAATGATAGGAGCGGCAGCAGCGATCGCAGAAGCGAAATTTGCCCTCGAACAACGCCAAAAAACCCAAGAAACCGAGCTTGCTCGACTAGAATCATCTGTAGCGGCCGCCAGGGCCGATTTAGAGCAAATCAAGATTCAATACCGCGATACAGTCATTACTGCTCCCTTTGATGGCATCATCACCCAAAAATACGCCACCGAGGGTTCTTTTGTCACTCCCACCACTTCGGCCTCCAGTACCGCTTCCGCCACTTCCACCTCGATTATCGCCCTGGCATCGGGATTGGAAGTGATTGCTAAAGTGCCGGAAGTAGATGTGGGTTTATTGCAGCGCGGCCAACCAGTGCGAATTGTCGCCGATGCTTTTCCTGAAGAAGTCTTTGAAGGTCGAGTTATTCTCGTGGCTCCCGAAGCAATTATCGAGGATAATGTTACTTCTTTTGAAGTGAGAATCGGTTTGGTGACGGGACGGGACAAACTCAAATCGAAAATGAATGTGGATGTAACTTTTGTCGGCCAGCAGTTAGATAATGCCCTCGTCGTGCCGACTGTGGCCATTGTCACCCGGGAAGGCAAGTCAGGGGTTTTAGTTCCCGATGCCGAAAATAAACCCAGTTTTCAACCCGTTTCGATCGGTTTGGTCTTAGACGATAAAACCCAAATTTTATCAGGTTTGGAAGCTGGAGAAAAGGTCTTTATCGATCTCCCCGAAGGGGCCGAAGATACCTCGAAAACTAATCAAAAATAATCAAAAATCTCAATAATTTTTCTTAACAAATATCTCCAAATTGTCTTTTTTCTGATCGGGCAGCAGTCAGGATTCAGGATTCAGGAGACAGGATTCAGGAGACAGGATTCAGGAGACAGGATTCAGGGGACAGGATTCAGGGACAGGAGATTATTTTATTTATTCTCCCCACACCCCACACCCCACACCCCACACCCCACACCCCACTGATAACTGATATGTTGATCACCGAAAGTTTAAAAATGGCCGTCTCCACCCTAGGGGCCAATAAAGTGCGTAGCGGCCTGACTATGTTAGGGATTATCATCGGTAACGCTTCAGTAGTGGCCATGATCGGTATTGGCCAAGGGGCGCAAACCTTAGCCAATGACCAGTTTGCTAACTTGGGACCCAATACCATTTTTGTGGTGCCGGGGTCGCGACAAGCACGCAATACCACCGTTGATTTACCGAAAACCCTGGTTTTAGCCGATGCTCAGGCGATCGCCGAACAGGTTCCCACCGTCGCTGAAGTCGCCCCGGAAATAAACGCTCGTTTCCTGATTTCCTATCGTAATCGCAACATGACGGCTCTAGTCACGGGAAGCACCCCAGAATACGCTTCTGTCCGCAATTTTACCCTAGAAAAAGGTCGTTTTATCAATAATATCGATCTAGCCCGCAACAAACGGGTAACGGTGATCGGCACGGAAGTGGCAGCGCAACTTTTTCCCACCCAAAATCCCCTTGGTCAACAGCTGCGGATCAAAAATCTCAGTTTTGAGGTGATCGGGATTTTAGAGGCGAAAGGCTCCTTTTTTGGCAATAATCAGGATGAAATGCTGATTATTCCCCTTAGCACCATGAACTCGCAACTGGTGGGCAAAACCGGACCCTACGGTGTCGAGTTGAGTTGGATTAGTCTCACCGCGCGATCGGGGGAGGAAATCCGCGCCGCTAAGTTCCAAATCCAGAATCTCCTGCGTTTACGCCATAAAATCGTCGCTGAGGATGATTTTCGCGTCGAAACTGCTAAACAGATGATCGAAATCTTCGCCACGATTACTCAGGGTCTCACCCTACTTTTGGCTTTAATCGCTGGTATTTCCCTGATTGTCGGTGGTATCGGGGTAATGAATATTATGCTCGTTTCGGTTTCGGAAAGAACCGGGGAAATCGGACTAAGAAAAGCGATCGGAGCCAGAGAACAGGATATTCTCTTACAATTTCTGATTGAATCAACTCTCGTTTCCATCGCCGGCGGTGCGTTTGGTATTCTCTTCGGTGCAGGAGCGATCGTTCTCGTCTCCAGTTTCTCTCCCCTGGCCGCCACTGTTTCCGCCAGCGCCGTCGCCCTGTCTTTGAGTGTTTCCACGGGTATTGGTCTCTTTTTCGGCGTTTTTCCCGCCTATCGTGCCTCTAAATTGGAGCCGATTGTCGCCCTCAGAAGTGTATAATTTTTTAAGTTTTTTCGGGGACGTTTTTGGCAAGGATTGCTTTTATAGCTAAGTTGGGGTTTAATGTGTGGGACGGATTTTATAATCCCGATAACGACGATAATCATTGAGGATGCGATCGTGATCAAAGCATAAAGGTTGGGGGAATTCCCAGAGATGAAAAATCCCGACTTTTTTGGCATCATCGGCAGCGATCGGTTTTCCTTTTGCCGTGGCGATAAAAACGATACTAATGGTGTGTTGACGTGCATCGCGGTTAGGATCGGAATAGACGTGAAATTGCTCGATTAACTGCACCTGCAAGCTGATTTCCTCGTAAGCTTCCCGAATTGCCGCCGTTTCCACCGATTCGCCGTAGTCCACGAATCCCCCCGGAATTGCCCAGCCAAAGGGCGGATTTTTTCTCTCAATTAGTACGATCGGACGGTGGGGCGAGTCGATCAGTTCGATGATAATATCAACAGTGGGGGCAGGATTGCGATAGTTTGTCATTTTTTTCAGTTATCAGTGAACAGTTAAGTAAGTAGTTATAATTAAATTGAAGATAGATTTTGCCTCTGATCCCCCCTGCCCCCCTTGATAAGGGGGGTGCCGATAGGCGGGGGGATCCCCCCTGCCCCCCTTGATAAGGGGGGTGCCGATCCCCCCTGCCCCCCTTGATAAGGGGGGTGTCTGACAACTTTTAACACCTACCTACTTATCAGTAATCGGTGAATAATTTCATTTAAGACTCATAACCTTCAAATCGAATCATTTCTAACCAGTCACTGATCAGGGATCACTAATAAGGAGGGGAATAAAAGTTGTTAGAAAATGCCAAGAAAATTACGGTTATAGGTGGGGGAATTTGGGGACAAACTCTCGCTAATTTGGCTAGACTTAATCACTTAGCTGTTAGGGTTTGGTCGCGTCATACTGGGGAAGATTTAGGGGCTATTATAGCAGATACTGAGGTAATTATTTCAGCAGTTTCGATTAAAGGAGTTGTTCCCACGATCGAAAAATTACAGCAATTACAATTAAATTCTCGCATAATTATCGTCACCGCTACTAAAGGATTAGAGCCAATCACCACTCGTACCCCTTTTCATCTGTGGAATCAAGCTTTTCCCGCTAATCCCCTTGTGGTTCTTTCCGGTCCCAATTTAGCTAAAGAAATTAATCAAGGTTTACCCGCTGCCACGGTGGTAGCAAGTTATCTGCAAAAAGCAGCAATATTGTTACAAAAATTATTATCTGGGGAATCTTTTCGGGTTTATCTTAATAGCGATCCCTTGGGGACTGAGTTAGGTGGCACTCTCAAAAATGTCATGGCGATCGCTTCTGGGGTTTGCGATGGTTTACAGTTAGGTACTAATGCCAAATCTGCCCTGTTAACTCGCGCTTTACCGGAAATAGTTCGGGTGGGAACTTGTCTAGGAGGTTGTCAAGAAACTTTCTTCGGTTTATCGGGTTTAGGGGATTTATTAGCCACCTGTAATAGTCCTTTATCTCGCAATTATCAAGTGGGTTATCAATTAGCTTTAGGTTTATCTTTGCCTGAGATTTTAGGGAAGTTAGAGGGAACTGCCGAGGGAATAAATACCACAGAAGTTTTGATGAGAATTGCCCAAGAAAAAAATTTATATGTACCGATTACCTGCCAAGTTGATCGTCTTTTGCGCGGGGAAATTTCTCCCCAAGTTGCCGTTTATGAATTGATGCGTCGGGATTTAAAAGCAGAATTTGATTAAGAGACAAGAGATTTTTCAGTGATCAGTAATCAGTTAGTCGGATCTTTCTTAACAAAAAGAGAAGAAACTTAAAAAAAGGGGAACCGATTGATAGGTATAGTTTTAAAAGAAAGAAGGAATCAAGGTGGAGGTGAGCAAAAAAATGGAGAAATGAGCAGCCCAAGAATTACAGTATGCAGACCTAGGGGACACGAGAAGAAAGAAAAGGTTAATCAGTATCGTGGAAAACTTGGCCAGCCAACTTAGTACAAGCGTACGACATTCCTCGGCAAATCTAGCCGCCGCCAGTGCCACATCTGATTTTGGGAATTCACCCTATTTTCAACCTTCAGCGGTGAGAATGATTGCTTCTCTTGGGGTTTTTTTAGGTAGAAAAGGCGACGGTGAACCTAGTGTTAAAACTATTTGGTTAGGACTGGGAAGGTAACATGATATCAGCCAGACTTGGAAACTATCTGATCAAATTATTTTCCCCATAGAACCCCCTTGAGCAATCTTGCACACTTTTCTCTTTTTGTCAAATTTTATGTTAAGAAAGATGCGACTAATGGATAGGAGGGCCACGAATAAAGAAAAATGGTATTAATAGGGAGCTAACTGCGAAATTAGCCTACAAAACCTGAAAAAATCTCCCACAAACATGGCGAGGACAAGCATGAATACAATTAGTAATTTTTTAGCTAGTGCTATTGTCGGCGGCTGGATTATGACCATGGCAGTTTTTGCTATTCAAAATATCCAACCAGTTTCTTTAAAGTTTCTACAATTTGAGTCAATTAAAGTACCTATCGGTGTTTTATTGGCTTTTTCTTTGGGAATTGGATTTTTTATGGCCGCATTTATCCCCGCTTTTTTGAGAAAGTCGAAAAAATCTCCTCGCAGTCGCTTTCCTCCCCCACAACCGGGGTTAGACGAGTTTGATTTTTAGATAGGGTTTGCGGCAAAAAGTTTGTTGGTGGGGTTAGGAGTCAGTAGCCGGTCGTCGGTCGTCAGTAGCCGGTCGTTTCAGGCTTTGTTGCCCTCTCTTTTTGTACCAGATTATGTACTACAAGAAGGATAATGCAAGGTTTTTGAGGGTCCCAATCCGATTTTCGCAGCATGAACATCGGATTTTAACAGGTCAAAAGCCTTATTTTAAAAGGGTTTTACCATTATTCAGCAAGCCCTAGTTAGTAAAAGTATAGTCAAATATAGACAGACTGAATTCCATTTCAGAAATTCCCTTCACTTCAATCCCTAATAGGGTTTAAGATTAATTGGAACTTGATTCTGCCGCACCCTTACAATTCTCTGATTTATCCCCGGTTTCAATCCCTAATAGGGTTTAAGATTAATTGGAACCAGAAGTGTTAGCCTCTGCTAAGGATTGGCTCAAGTTTCAATCCCTAATAGGGTTTAAGATTAATTGGAACAGGGGTAATTATGGCTTCCAGAGGGTGGGCAAAAGTTTCAATCCCTAATAGGGTTTAAGATTAATTGGAACAAGACTCCGGCCGGGCAGACCGGGGAAGAGGGCAAGTTTCAATCCCTAATAGGGTTTAAGATTAATTGGAACTAGCGAGCGCCGTCGATCCTGCGATTATCTCCCTTGTTTCAATCCCTAATAGGGTTTAAGATTAATTGGAACGCCGGGGATTTTCAACGGATACAGACAAGAAAAGGAGTTTCAATCCCTAATAGGGTTTAAGATTAATTGGAACCCGGAGCCGGCCTGAGTTAGTCCGCTCGGATTTATCTGTTTCAATCCCTAATAGGGTTTAAGATTAATTGGAACGATTTATCCGCAAAGCAAATTTTAATTCGCGTCGATTTGTTTCAATCCCTAATAGGGTTTAAGATTAATTGGAACAAAAAGCTGGCCGAGCAGCTTCAAGATTATGGCGCGTTTCAATCCCTAATAGGGTTTAAGATTAATTGGAACTAGATTGGGCGATAGGCGCTCAAATCTCGCTAAAGTTTCAATCCCTAATAGGGTTTAAGATTAATTGGAACCAGAAAAGCCCTAGCTTTTCCTTCGGCTCATCAACCGTTTCAATCCCTAATAGGGTTTAAGATTAATTGGAACTGTAATAATTTCGATTCGTCTGATTCGTCTGATGAGGTTTCAATCCCTAATAGGGTTTAAGATTAATTGGAACTTGGAAACCCTTGATATGCAAAGGTTTCAGCGTTTCGTTTCAATCCCTAATAGGGTTTAAGATTAATTGGAACGAATTGGCGGAAAAATAAAAAGGGGATTCTGGTCGTTTCAATCCCTAATAGGGTTTAAGATTAATTGGAACCGCCCAGTGGTAAAAGCTATACGTTATGGGATTTTCAAGGTTCGTATGCGCCGCACCCGCAATAAACCAATCATACAGCAAGTGACCCAGTTCTTCAAGACCCCGCAAAACCTTACGGGATAAGGTGCGCCCCGCGTTGGAAAGGAAAATCATCTCGAATCTATATTGCATAAGCTTTTCAGCCACCAGATAATAGTTAAGGATTTTTACAGCTACCCGGAAGCGCAACCGAGCTAAACAAAAAAAATTGTATTATCCCGGGGTAACTCACCACCGATGCGTTCCACTTTACCCCGACAACAGGCGCAGAGAAAATAAAAGCGGATGCTATCGGTATCGGGTTTGATCAACTTACTCAAGCGCCCGCGCAGCTTAGCGTACTGGGTATCGGTTAGATCGCACTCAAAAACACTATACTGCACCCGTTGGCCGTAGGACTTTAACGTATTGTGAATTTTGGTTCGTCGCTTATCGTCGGAAATATCGTAACTGACAACAAAATACATGATCGCCTCTATCTACTTTAAAATCAAAGGTGGATACTTATCCGTCTCGTCCATGAGATATTTCGCCATTAGTCGGGCCTGAATCTCGAAAGCTTCTTGATAAGTACACTGTTTACCCATTACCGGATGCTTAAACTTGGATTGTTTCTTCTGTTCGTACAAGCGCAGGAAAATCTGTAATCCCTCTCTCGTCAAGGAAACCGCACCGCTTAAGGGTTCGGTGGTGAAATGTTCGGGGGTAAGATAAGGATGATTGACCCCATTGAGAACCACGGCATCAACGACGATCGCTCTAAATTCTTCCATCAGATCTAGTGCCAGCGAGGGGCGACCGTAGCGTTGATAGTGAAGATAACCGAGATAGGGGTCAAAACCGACCAAATTGATCGCACTCTGCACGTCATGGCGCAATAACGCATAACCCAGACTCAAAAGAGAATTGACCGGATCTCGCGGGGGGCGACGGTTACGCGAGGCAAAGGTAAAAGTATCACCGAGAATTAAGGAATCAAAACAACTGAAATAGGCTGCGCTTCCCGCTCCCTCTAACCCCCGGAGAGAATCGATCGCCGAGGTTGTTTCGATCGAGCCGATCGCTGCTTCCAAACAAGCGATCGCCGTTTGTAAATCCAACTCCTTTCGATCGCGTTGACGACGGAGTAGAATGTTGCGGTAATTCTTCAGCTTGCCGCGGACGAATCCCCGCACTAAATGAATGGCTTTCGGGGAATCGCCGGCGGCCTGCCATTGCGCTCGACGAACGAAAATATTTTTGGTCATCTCCGGTTCCAATCTACCGAGATAGCGTCCGGTGGATGTGACGAAACTGAGCGGAATATGACGTTCCAACAATTCGATCACCAATGCGGGAGAAACTGAACCCCGTCCGAAAATCACCACTCCTTCCACGTTCAATAGAGGTACATCGAGGATCGTTTCCTTGGATGCTTTGACCGTTAAACGCTCGTCATTTTTGCCGAGAAATGCGTCTTCTCTTGTCACATATACCGTTCCCATATTTTTTAGTCTTCCTCTCGATATCGTTGGACTTTTTCGGTTAATCGGGGCAAGCAGCGATCGAACAAACTGCATCCCTTGCAGCGGGGAGAATAGACCGCCGGGGGCATTTTTCCCGTCTGGATCAGGGTTTCAACTGCTCGGATCGTAGCGATCGCCCGTTGCCGTAGAGCAAGATCGATCGCCACCGGTTGACGCTGGTGAGAACTGGCATAGTAGATATAGCCAGTATCTAGCCTTTTTCCCGTCATTTCTTCCAAACATAGGGCTTGAGCGCACACCTGCAACTCGTCGTTATCCCATTCGCCCTTACTGCCCCGTTTGTATTCCACGGGGATAAATTCGCCGTCGTGGGACTCGATCAGATCGGCTTTACCGATGAGACGGTAATTGTCTGATTTAAGCCAGATCGCCCGAATTTGCCATATTTCCTCGCGGTTTGCCGCCCCGACGGTGTGAACTCGCTCGTGTAAATTTGTTCCCTCGATCGTGTAGCTATTATCGAGAAATTCCCCGGCGACGAACATTCTCCAACAACGGTGGGGACAGTAGGCGTAATGGTTGAGAGCGGCGATCGGTATGTAGTCAGATTCATCCATGGCTATCTTTTCTCCTTAGCAATTCTGCGAGTCATCCCCATCCCCATGGTGGTTTTCCGTCCCACTCCCGCGTAGAGGGCAAAATCCGCCAGTGCATTAATCGCTTTAATCTTTGCGGGTTCCACCTCTCCCAAAAGACGATAGTGAATCTCGCCCACACAACCGATCGAATGGTTTTTATAGGCTTCGTCGGCTAATTTCGTTTGAATATCGAAGAAACTGGGAAAAATCGAGTCTAGGGCGATGGAATCGAAGGGGATAGCGCTATAGCGATTCCAACGATTGAGAAGGCTATTAAACACCAGTTCCCGCGTCGGTAAGGCACTATCGAATTTTCCCTGCCGGAAGGTGACGGGGGTAGCGAAAAGGAAATCAAATTCCCGATTCGTTTCCGAGGCGTTTTCATACAGGTATTGATAAGTACAAGAGTTCGCCCAGGGTTGAACCGATTGCGGGGTGGCGAGGACGCTAGTGATAACCAGATCGGCGGAACCGAGATGCCAGGGGTGTTTTGGATTGAGATTCAACCAGAGCGAGGTTAATTTACCGAATAATCGGTCATCGAGCAGAGAAATCCGCCACCAGCAGGGAGTTTCTGGGGCGATTGGCCGTTCGTATCGCCACTGCGGGGAATTTATCGTTTTTCCCCCGGATTGCATCTGTAGTGGCGATAAGGTGAAGGCTTTATCTGCCTCCGATGCGTGCAGAATGTCCCCTAATTCCTGATCGACACTACTGACAAGGGTAAGGAATAGCGCGTGAAGGTGTCGTCCGGTGAGAAAATTCGGATAGATCGGCGATCGGGGTGTGAGATTGAGAACGAGACTGTAGGGCATTAACTTAATCGGGCCTTGGCAAAAATTTGTCTGGGGGTTAGGGTTAAATCGGGGAGGAGAATATCGCTCATCTCGTCATCGCCTTTTTTAATCGCCGGGGGTGCATCGGGATAGAAAATCGTGATCTGCTTGGCCCGGGGATCGACGATCCAGACGCGACTGACTCCCGCTTTTAGGTAGTCCACGGCTTTTTCGCTCAGGCTGCTGAAAGATTGTTCCGGAGAAATAATTTCGATGACTAATTCCGGGGGAACGGGACAAGCTTCATCGGTGAGGGGAATATCTCCTAACCTTTCCGGGGAAATGTAGAGAAGATCGGGAACGGGACACCAATCTTGATCGTTTTTGCTGAGAATGATCGCCCATTCGATTCCCACTTCTCCCCGTCCTTGATTCCAGCGATCGAGTACGAGAAATAAAGCACCAGTTAAACGAGAATGAAAGAATTTCGGTGACATTTTTGGGATAGCTTCTCCATCGACTAATTCATAGGTAATATCGCCATCGGGAGCGGTTAGTGAGAAAAATTCTGGTAAAGTGAGGGGTTTAGAAGATATAAGAGTCATGGTCAATTTTCAACCGAAGTGATAGGACAATCGAGCGGGAATTTTCAGATCGGGGCGATCGCTTATAACGAGACTGTAGGGCATTAACTTAATCGGGCCTTGGCAAAAATTTGTCTGGGAGTTAGGGTTAAATCGGGGAGGAGAATATCGCTAATTTCGTCATCGCCTTTTTTAATCGCTGGGGGTGCGTCGGGATAGAAAATCGTGATCTGTTTGGCCCGGGGATCGACGATCCAGACGCGACTGACTCCCGCTTTTAGGTAGTCCACGGCTTTTTCGCTCAGGCTGCTGAAGGATTGTTCAGGAGAAATAATTTCGATGACTAATTCCGGGGGAACGGGACAAGCTTCATCGGTGAGGGGAATATCTCCTAACCTTTCTAGGGAAATGTAGAGAAGATCGGGAACCGGACACCAATCTCGATCGTTTTTGCTTAGAATAATTGCCCATTCGATTCCCACTTCTCCCCGTCCTTGATTCCAGCGATCGAGTACGAGAAATAAAGCACCAGTTAAACGAGAATGAAAGAATTTCGGTGACATTTTTGCGATCGCTTCTCCATCGACTAATTCATAGGTAATATCGCCCTCGGGATCGGTTAGCGAGAGAAATTCTGGTAAAGTGAGGGGTTTAGAAGATATAAGAGTCATGGTCAATTTTCAACCGAAGTGATAGGACAATCGAGCGGGAATTTTCAGATCGGGACGATCGCTTATTTGGTAATATTCCCCGCGCATTCGTACATTACGGATTAAACTAACGGGAGGCATATTAATCACGTCGTAGCCAATCACCTGATGGGTAAACATAACATCGAGAGGATTTAAAGGATAGGGATAAATAAATAAATCCTCTTTTTGTTTTGATAGGGAAAGTTCTGTCAGTTTTACTTCCGCTTTACTCATCCATTTTCCCAAACGAATCCATTTAGGAAGTTGTAGGGGGTGATGGGAAATGATAAAACATTCAAAAACACTTTCGGGAGCGATTTCTCGTATTCTTCCAAATGTTGGTAAGTTAACACTACTCTGTTCCATTCTGACTTGATACCGCAAATCTGCCCATTTGTAAGTGTGCGTAACATAGGCAAAATTAACAGGTTGTGCTGGAGTAACATAAATTCCTTTTTGATTTAGGGGTTCTAAATCTTCTTGATAATGAGGAATATGTTGTGAATCGTGATAACTACTTTTAGCCAATCCTAAAGCATAAGTCAACGCATAATTATGTAAATAATTTTCAGTTGCGTATAAACGACCTAACTCACGGGTTGCAAAGTAAACTGTATCTTGTAAAGTTAATTCGAGATGATAAATGTGCATAGTTTACTATTTCTTTTTGATGACTTTGGCATTTTCAGCATAAGCTAAAGTTTCTTCAGCAACAGCATTTAGCCACTTTTTAAATTGATTTTCATCAGATAAAATAGCTTCAGCTTCTTTTTCAAGAGATGTTAATGATTCTCCCTTAACTAACTGATATAACACGCCATCTTGTTTGATTAAATATTCAATAGCTTGTTCAGTTTTTTCTCTCATTTCTGCTACTCCATAGGGCGGTTTTTTTTCATGAAATAAATCATAGATTTTTTGAGTTAGACGTAAGTTAGCAAAAATATCACCATCAGCAAAAATGATACCAATTAAATGATTTCTCACTTGTCCTGTACGAGTTGTTTGTGCGCCGTAACGTTTAGTACGATAAATGTTATTTAACACATAAAGAAATGTGTTAGGAGTAGGATCTCTTAATGTAACAACAGTGGGAAAAGGGACTTGGGGAATAACATGATCTTGTTCACTAAAACGGTTAGTTGTACTTGTTCCACTTGTCATTGTTCCATCTTCATAAGGCGCATTAAGAGTCATTGTTTGGTGAGATTCTTCATAAGCAGGAACAGCATAAGCAGAGTCAATAAAAACCTTTGATTTTTCTGAACCCGACTCACCTACTGCATAACCATAAATAACACAATCTGGACAACCTCCACAGGGTTCACCGTTGTAAGTACAATCTTCAATTATTTTGTCTTTTTCTTTTTTGGCAATTCGTTCATAGTTGGTTGTAATCTGTTCATAGATTCCATAACGGCGTAATAATTCCCGTCCTGTTAATCTTTCAGGTGTGGTTTGTTTACGTTTAAATAACACCAGACGAGTAATAATATCAGTGCTATCTAACCCTGCTCTTACCCGTGCTACATTTAGCTCACCATCAGTTTTAAAAACTGCATAAGAGTCTGTTTCTCGTAATAGTATAAAGTGAGCATATTTAGCACCTGGAATTTTAGGAATAGAGGTTTGGAAATGAGATTTGTACTGATCAAACATGAGTTTTTTCTCCTATTTAATAATTTATTCTTGATCTTTTTTCTTGCTGTAGGTTTTGACGTAATGAGCTTCGGCGGCTTTACGCAATAAATTAATATGTTGTCGTAATAGCGATCTCTCACCTCTACAGTAATCATAGAAAACTTTATCTAAAAAAGATTCAGCAAAGATTTCTATAAGTTCTTGACGTTTAGCTATATCTTTTCTGATTTCTTCAGGAATATAGCCATCGGTTTGTTTATCAAGTACACCATCAACTAAAGCAATTAAATGACCTTCTATCATTAATTTAAGATCATCTTTTGATATTGTTGGTAAACTATCTAAAACCACTTTTGCCGCTACATTAAAAGGTCTTAGCCTAGCATAAGCAGCAAACCCACTTGCTCGATAAAAGCAAGCATACTGATCTACTAATGTTTGAATCATTGACATTGTATCCTCTCCCCCATAGTATTTAATTAACAAGTAGTAGTAAGTGATCAGTTTATCAGCCAACCAATCTGGTAAACTATTAGATTGAGATTGATCTATTTGGGATTTTTGAGCTTTTGTTTTTTTATCATTTTCTTGAATTCGATCAGCATAATGAAAAACATAAAGAGGACTGGTATCTAAAGATTGACAAACCGTATTTAACTGGTTCCATACAGGATAGTTACGACTATCTCTGTAAGATTGTGCAGTTAGTGAGTAAATACTAAAAACAGCAGGAATCGCTTTTTCTAGTTCATCTAAACGAAAAATAGTTCGTTTTATTCCGTGTAACCAATAGGTATGGACTCCATCAATAATTACAGTTTCTTTGAAGTCTGCACCTGAGTCATAAAGAGGAATAGGATTACGACTAGCAACTAATTTTACTCCAAAAGTAAGAGGAGCTAGTAAGGCTTTGATTGCTGACATAAACCATGATTCTGTATCTGTAGGTTTTTCTCCTAAATAGGGAATACCTAACAAATAATAACCGTGCATTTTGCCTGTTGCATATTCTTTTTTAGTGCGTCTTTTTAAGTTTTCATTGGGATCATTTCCGATCCGAAAAATATCCATACTAGGAACATAATTAGGATTATAATTTTGCTCAGATAAATCTTTATCTAATTCAGCAAAAGAACTTTGAGCAAAATTTTGGTAAGCTCTCTCCATTATTAAAACTGTTTCTGGGGTAAAGTAGTATGCAGGGTAAAAATGCAGATACACTGTTTCATCTTCGGCTGATAAACTAGCATCCATGCCATAACGTCTGAGCAAACTTTCGATTTGACAAATAGTACATTTACCTCGTTTAGATTCTTGTGTACTTGTTACCCTTTTATTACTATAACTAGAAAATTCTTCACGAATCTCAAAAGCACTATTACAAATAGCACAAATAGGTTGGCGTTTACGTTGAGCTTTATTCAGATGATAACGTTGTAGTTCTCCTTTAAAATCGTGTTTTTCTGTTGAACCTGTTATCGTTAATACTTGAGAAATATATTTCTCTAAAAATGCGAATGGTGCTGGACGTTCTGGCTGATCAAGTTGTACTATAATCTCTTGAGCAGTGGTTAACATTACTTGTTCTAGTTCTGCTTCATTTAAACTAGAATGTTCTTTCATATAATGACCACCAATGTAATACCAACCATGCGGTACACCACCATCTGAAGGGATAATTTTCCAGTCTTCAAAATAGTTCATCATCCCCAATGAGGTTAATAAATACTGTGCGATTACTTCTTGATTTAGTCCATAATAATCTTTTAATAACCCTGAAATCCCGTTTAATCCCTCTGCTAAACGATCTGTTTGTAAACTAGAAGGATAATTCCAATCTAAATTATCTAATTTAGGAAATTTTTTGCGTATGGTATCTCGCCTTGCACCTGTTACTGGCGTTTTTTTCTTCTGCTCTGAAATAATAGCGAAAGTCCGACTAATTAATTTTTCTGTTGCCATTTCAACACTGGCAACCTCAACCAAATCAGGAGCATATTTAATCCCCTTCCCATCACGAGTAACTAAACTTCCTACACCCCTACTTACTATTGCTAAGGTATTACTTCTAACTAAGCCAGGAATGTCAGACAAATCAGGTTCAGCAGCATCTTTAGGTGCAAAATAAGTTACACCATCGGGAAAAAATAAAAACGGTTTCCAATTGACTTTTTCAGTTTGTAGTAAAACTGCGTTGTGAATTGCTTGAGTTAATAAACCTCTATTTTCATTAGTTTTATGACTACGAATTACATATTTCCCTTTAACAGTACGTCTTAAAATTGCTCTCATACTATCTTGTTCTAAATCATCAGGATGATGAGCAATAGACGCAACTAAATCACCAAATCTGACAAAATCAGTTAAATTCATTAGTTGATCTGGTGGTAATTGTAAATCAGGAAAATTAGCAACAGTTAAATTTGCTCCCCTTGCATCTTCTGCATTTTGTGCTAAAAATGCTACATCTTGCCAATAATTTTGATCAATAAACTCCCACAAATGCAAACGCAAAGCCCAAGTCAAAAAAGCATTTTTATACTGTTCCCATTGTTTTCCATCCATACGAATATTACCCAAACGAGGTAACACAATTTTATTGAGATCGTGCATGGTAATAGCACTTAAATAAAGTTGCTGTTGAAACTGATCTAAATTAGCTAATTTAACTAACGTCCATCCTCCTAAAGCAGCATTAAGTAAATGCACTGCTAGACTTTGATCTTTTAAATTAACTAGCTTGTTAATAATTTTTTGTCGCTTTTCAAGAGGAATATCTAAATCAGCCGTTAATACTTCAGCAACTTGAAAACTCGTTCCCTTAGCATTTCTTAAACTAAAGTAACCTAAAATATAAGGAAAAACTATTTTAATCCAATCGTTTAAAATTTGATCTTCCTCATTTGTCAATGTATCAAGTGCTAATCTTACTAAAGGTGGTTCTTTATAATTATTAGGCATTAACCAATCGAAATTTTCCATGACTTTCTCCTTAACAAATCATTGTTGTGTTTGTTTTTTGCCAGTATAATAGAGAATCCAAGAGTAAAGCATCCTGACCAAATGCTACACTATAAATCGCACCACGACTATCTTTAATAGGATATAATTCAAAAAGAGCAGGAAGTTTATAAAGTCGTTTTAACTTAGGAATATCATACCTAGTCGGATCAGCGACGCAAGTAGTTAATTTTACATATTCAAGCTGTTCATTGATTTTTCTAATCTCAGGATGAGGTGCTTGAATCCTAAAACCTACTCTTTGTTGTGCTTGATTAATTTTTTGCTTGTCAAAGTCGTAAGTAAATTGTAATTCTACTTTTTTGTAACTATCTAAATAATTACTAATTATAGCATATAAATTTAAACTATTTTTGTAAAAAGGTTGTTGAAATTTATCACTAATTTTTTTTGCTTCTGATCCAGAAACAAGTTTAAATTCAGTCCCGGATAATAACCGAATTAGACTCGTATTAGTAATAGCGTTAGTCTCTGGTTCATAAACCCATAAATCTAATTGTCCCGTACCTCTAAAAGTTTCTAAATCTTGAATAATGCTAGGGTGTTCTTTTAATTCATTTAATTTGCACCATTTAGGAGTTTCTCCAATAATATTTGATGCTTCATTCCCATAGCGTTCTAATAGGGTTTGATATTGCTCTTTTTGAGTAGTTAATCTTGCATAACGGACTGTTGAAAGTATTTTACCCCAACGGCTTAAATATCTATCAAATTCTTGAGGTTTTTGATAGATATTATTTCTAACTACGTCAAAAAAACTCTCTCGATCAATTTCTGAGTTATTTGCATAAATTTCAGCAAATTTTTCTTTTACCCAATCAGGAACTAAGGCGATTGCTTTATAAATAGGGAAGCCTTCATGTCTTCCTAAACGTCCTAATCTCTGAATAAATGTACCCGAATCTAAAGATTCATAAACCAAAAAATTAATCTCGAAATCTACTCCTACATCTACCGTAGATGTGGCAATAATTAGCTGTTTACTTTCAGAATCTTTCCGAATTTCTAAACTGGTTAATCCTGTATTCTCACCAATAGTAAACTTACAACTATAATTGTTTTTTAAGCTTTTAACAATTCGTTTTGCGGCAAATACACTATTAACAATTAATAAACCTTTTGATGTCGGATAATCTCGAAAAAACTGATTTATTGTTTCTAAATTGTCATTAATCCAGTTTTCAGCACCTCCGCTAGTTTGTTGACAAGCAACTAATTCTAATTCTACATCACGCAAAATACAACGATGAGTTTTACTATCTTTTAAACCATGTTGATAATTTCCCTTAATAACTTTAATAGAAATACCTGCTTTTTCTAAAGCTTCCTGAATTAATTTATCAGGAGTAGCTGAAAGAAAGAGAAACTTAACAGGATATTTTTGAGTGGCATTAGCACGACTGAAAGCAATGCTATCTAATACGTTCGTAACTTGCGCTGAGTTAAAAATATGAAATTCATCAAATACGACATAACGAAAGTAAATAAACCAAGTTTGTGATAAATGAGCAATATTACCTCGATATCGATTATAGAAAAAACGATGAATTAAAGTAAAAATATCAGGATTAGTTAATACTAAATCTGCGTCGTTAGCAATTGTGCGTAAAGTTTCAATTTTGCTAATTCCCTCATTTTTAATGAATTCTGCTAAAGTTTGGCTATTTAATTGATGGGATTCAATTGCTAAATTTAAGTATTGACTCCATTTTTCAACTTGTTTAGCCTGATCTCTAATGAGTTCATTTGTAGGATAAGCAAATAATCCCTTTCCTAAATTTTGAGATTCATAAAACGCTGGTAAAAGTGCTGCTAATGTTTTACCATCTCCAGTTAAGGCAGTATCGAATATAATTTCAATACCAGGATTACAAACAGCGTCCCAGACTTTTTTTTGGTGAATGGCTAATTTAATTTTAGCAATAGGATCGGTTTCCTTTAACAGTTCTGACCACGTTGATAAGAGTTTGATTTTCATTAGTCACCTCAAGATAATCTCATCACCTAACGAGTTATTGGCTCTTGATGCCAGCGTCCATCAGACATCAATCTTAGTAAACTATTGGATAAGTTATCACTCATTTGTTTATAGCATATCACTTTAAAAAGTTAATATAGCAATAAAGAGAAAATTTGCAGATCGAGAGGTTGATCAGCAGCCGACTGTCCGCTAAAATGATAGTCCAGCGATAAAAGCCTCTAAGGAATTGAAAAAATATCGCAATCAAGACTGTAAATAGTCTTTTTTAAGGAATTCCCTAATAGGGATAGCTTGATAATCGCACTTTCCTCCTTTAATCAGCTTTAGGCTTGATTAAATTTTGTTTACTTTGACCGACCCATCGCAAAACATAACGGTCAACTCATCCCCGATTCGGGATTTCCTAAAACGAATAGCGGAATCGGCAATAACCCCGATCACTTCGTTATCCTTCTAAACTATTCTTTGCTCATAGTCCTTTGTCCTCATTTATCATTACAATATAGGTATCGTAGCACAAATATTCTAAAATTACAAGTACATTTTTCAGGTGAATCGCAAAAAAGAAACAATTACACTGTCAATTCCTCCCGGCACGAAGGAGAAGCTAGAGGCGATCGCCCGACGCTTTGACATCTTTTGGGGGAAAAGTCCTAGTCCGTCAGGTCTGATCGCCGCCATCGCCGAAGGAGAACTGGAGATCGGTGAACCTTTTACCCTCTCGGCAAAGCGGGTCGAAGCGATCAAGGAAGCGATCGACCGTCTGGTGCGATCGGGTAACATCGAACCGGCCCAGACTCTTTCTAATTTTCTTTTAGAGAAGGGAAATCTCTCCCCTCAAGAGCGTCGGGAGATTTCCGAACAGGTGAGTCAGTACGATCGCGATTGGCGGCTGACGGTGGAGCGCTATATCCATGACCGGCAAGCTTTTCGGGTAATGTACAAAAATTCTCAGGGACAGACCCTAGAATTTACCGTTCGCTCTGCCGAGATCATGTTTCGGGAAAAAGAATTCTATCTAGAGATCTGGTGTGAGGAAACGGTCGATCTGCCAGAAGAAGATCAGCGAGACTTTCCCGAGCTTGTTCACAATCGCTGTCTTAAATTCTCTCGTATTCAAAGCCTGATCCCGATCGAAGAACCATGGCGAGACAGTCTCGATTTTATAGAAGTACAATTACAATTAGAAGAAGACCTCGTGAAGGCCTATGAAAGGAACACAAGGGATATCGACGACCGAGAGGTAAACGGAAAAAGGATTATAACCCGTAAAGTCTCTAGTCCTTTTTGGTTAATTCGGGAGATTTTACCCTACGGAGATCGCTGTATTGTACTTACACCAGAGCCATTACGCAACCGGATCAAACAAATTTTATTTAAATCTCGTCAACAGTACGAATAGGAGTAAGGTGTGCGATGCGACGGTAATATCGCCCTCGGGAGCGGTTAGTGAGAAAAATTCCGGTAAAGTGAGGGGTTTAGAAGAGATAAGAGTCATGGTCAATTTTCAACCGAAGCGATAGGACAATCGAGCGGGAATTTTGAGATCGGGGCGATCGCTTATTTGGTAATATTCCCCGCGCATTCTCACATTACGGATTAAACTAACGGGAGGCATATTGATCACATCGTAGCCAATCACCTGATGGGTAAACATAACATCGAGAGGATTTAAAGGATAGGGATAAATAAATAAATCCTCTTTTTGTTTTGATAGGGAAAGTTCTGTCAGTTTTACTTCCGCTTTAC
>Ga0209990_10001365_pt1 | contig 20695 bp, 17 predicted proteins | sample NOAtaG_6_FD_187304 | JGI IMG/M metagenome (GOLD analysis project Ga0209990, IMG submission 187304) | Freshwater lake microbial communities from Lake Erie, under a cyanobacterial bloom - NOAA_Erie_Diel5S_2200h metaG (SPAdes) (version 2) | ecosystem: Environmental > Aquatic > Freshwater > Lake ...
GATACTGTAATCTAACGCAACGGGTGGCAACAAAGCGGTCGTTCCTTGAAATGATTTACCCTTCCAATTGATAAAAAGTGTATAGGATTCACCAAGTTGTCCAATGATTTGAGCATCTACTGTTGAGTAGACACGAAAGGGAATAAAGTTGAGCATATCCATCTCCAGCGACAACATCTCGGCAATTCTTTTTTGGGTTTCTAAAGGAAGTTCAGTTACGTAAAATAATTCAAGAGGTACTGTTTGATTGCCATTACTCACGGAAACACTGGCGTCAGTAACCATGGATTCGACGTAACTCGCAAAATTTGATGGAGAGTAGATGTTTTTACTGGTGGTAAGAATGACTACTGGAAAACCATTTACTTCAATGCGCCCATCAACGACTAATTGTTCCTCATAACCTGGAATATCAATTTCAATTTCTTTGCTGCAAGAACTAACTGCATACACAAAGAGCATAATTTTCATTAAAAAACGCATGGAGTTCATTTTATTTCAAAAATAAACTATTTCGAAGAATATCATTCTTTGATTTTGGTTTAATTAATAGGTTAAGGTTCTCCATCAAATGTGTTGTGAATTTATTTTTCCCTACAGATAAATCAACTTGATTTAAATGATATAAATCATTGAATTTTTTTTGACGACTAACGGATGATTTTTTTATTGCAAATTCATTTTATCTGTATGAAGACAATAGAATTTAAAAGTCAAAATGAGCATCAAACAGCATTTGCAGCGGAGTTGAAGAAAAATGTGCACGCTTATTTTAAAGCTAACAATCTTTCCATGAAAGCCACATGGCGTTTTTATACCAAAGCAATTGTTATGCTTTCTTTTTATATCGGATCATTTGTACTTCTATTAACTACTAGCATTCCTGTATGGGTAAGTATTCTTTTGGTACTTATCATGGGAATAGGAGAAGCGGGCATTGGTATGTCCATTATGCACGATGGAGCCCATGGTTCGGTCTCAAAAAAAGATTGGGTCAATAAGTTATTCGCCTCTACAATTGTTCTTCTTGGCAGTAATGCCATAAACTGGAAAATTCAGCATAATATGTTGCATCACCGTTACACCAATATTTATGGTTTTGATCAAGATATATTAACTAAAGGCATCATTAGGTTGTCAAATCATGCCCCATTAAAACCGTACCATCGCTATCAGTTTATCTATGCTTTTTTTCTGTACGGTTTGATGACTTTATCCAAGTTAGTAGCTGATTTCAAACAACTTTTCTTGTTTAATAAAGAAGGCATAATGGAAGAACAGCGAATAAAACTTCGAAAGGAACTCGTAAAATTAATCGTTATTAAATCCATTTATTTAATGATTATCGTCGGCTTACCATTGTTTGTTACGGATTTTAAATGGTGGCAAATATTAATTGGGTTTTCTATTATGCACATTACTGCCGGAATAATTATGAGTGCCATTTTTCAAATGGCTCATGTAGTAATAGGTGCGCAACAACCGCTGCCCGATGAAAATAATATCATCCAAAATGAATGGCATGTGCATCAACTTTGTGTAACAGTTGATTTTGCACCAAATAATAAATTGTTGAGCTGGTATGCCGGAGGGTTAAATTTTCAAATAGAACACCATTTGTTTCAATACATCTGCCATATTCACTTCAAAGCAATAGCGCCAATAATAAAAAGAACTGCTCAGAAATACGGTTACGACTATCAAGTTAATTCATCATTTTCCAAAGCGATAAAATCTCACATTAAGCGATTAAAGGAACTTGGAAGGATGAAACCTTAACGTTGAATGTTAACACGTATAATGATTTTTATCAGTTTTTTAGAAGTGAACTTAACCGCTAAAAACATTGTTTTCCTATTTCAAAAGCTCCAATTATAAGTAGTAATACTTAAATCACTTCGGTACATACTACCAAATTGATCGTTATGAAAGGTAAATTTCTTTGTTCTTCGTCACAAACACCACAACTTTGTCTCAACCAAATGAAACAAAAAATATTAAAAATTAAAATTATGAAAACAAATACTTTTTTACTCGCAACTACTTTAAGTTTAACCGCATTTGCAGGAAATATTTTTGCACAAGCACCCATAAGTTTAGATGTTAATACTTTGAATCCATCATGTCATGGTTCGGCAAATGGTGCCATAGTAGTAAATATCTTAGGTGGGGTATCTCCATACCGAGTGAATGGAGTCGCTATTACCGGATCTACCTATGTTACTACAGATTTAACAGCAGGTAATTACACTTTAATTGTTGCAGATGCCACTTCAGAATCTAGTACCGCTGATGTAACACTTATTCAACCTCAACCAATTAACGTACATGCAACAGTAAATCATGTTACAACTTATAACGGTGCTGATGGTTCCATTGATATTGAAACAAATGTACCAAGTACATATTTTTGGACCTCTGTAAATGGCAGTTCAGTTTATGAAACATCCGAAGATCAACCTGAGTTGAAAAGTGACCGATATGAAGTGTTGATAACAGAAACTGCAACAGGTTGCAGTACAACAAGAAGATTTGAAATCAGACAACCAGCGGCTCCATCATTGACATCAAATTATACGCCTAGAAAAATTGATGGAATGAGCTCAAATAGCGATAATAAATCAGTAACTGTATATCCAAATCCATCCGCTGGAAGTATCAATATTAAAGCTGACGGTGAAACAGTTGAAGCTTATATAATCAATGAAATGGGATCAATTGTTCACAGAGTAAACCTTGACTTAGAGATAGGAATTGACACAGTAGAACTAGAAAGAGGTGTTTACACATTGTTTTACACTGAGATTGATGGAAGTACCTATGGCGAAAGAATAATCATTAAATAAGAAATAATAAACAATTAGTTGGGGAGCGTGACAGCGAAAGCTGCGCGCTCCTTTTCGTTTTTATTTATTTTTGAACGATGAAATTGACGCTCTTAATTGTTTTGGTAATAATTTGCACCGCTGGGCTGGCACAGCATGAGGTAAAAATAGCCGGTCATCGAGGTTATCGCGGTTTGTACCCAGAAAATAGCATTATTGGATTTCAAAAAGCTGTTGCTTGTGGTACAAATGCAATAGAATTTGATGTGGTAGTAAATAAAGATAAGCAATTGGTGGTTTCTCATGAACCCTTTATTGACCGAACCTATTGTTGGAATGAAGACAGCAGCTCAATTCAAAATCAGAAATCCTTAAGCATCTATAATATGACACAGGAAGAGGTGGCACAATATGATTGTGGTTCCAAACCTCATCCTCAATTTTCTGAACAGCTTAAATTAAGTTCTTCAAAACCTTTATTGAAAACCGTTTTTGATTCGGTCGATTTTGCAAATGTTACATTACTTTTTGAAATCAAATACAAATTTGGCGATACCGTAAATTATCCATCCGTCAATACATATGCTCAAATTGTACTCAATGAAGCGAATGCCTCTAAGTATAAAAATCAAATTGTATTCATGAGTTTTGATGCGTCAATTTTAAATCAAATTCACAGTTTAGACGCTACATTTAAAATGGTGTACTTAGTTTATCAACCAAAGGTCAACGTACTCTCTTTCCTTGATGATTTAAACTTCGAGCCATTTGCAATGGGCATGTTTTTTCCTACAATACGAAAGCGTAAAGTTCAGGTGTTATTCAAAAAAGGTATCAAAACATTTGCATGGACAGTTAATTCTCAAAAAAAAGCGCAGCAATTGGCTAATATGGGGGTAGATGTGTTGATTACCGATTTTCCGGAACTTCTTATCCAAAAAATTAAAAATCCCTAATTTTGTAAACCATTAATTCTTTTTATGTTTCGTACAATTTTCACCACTTTTTTTAGTTGCTGTTCCATACTTTCGTTTTCGCAAACCATTCCACAGGATAGGGTAGTGGATTGGTCGGTTGCCGGAATAAAAGATTCTTCAACTGCGGGATTTACTGTTTTGGATGCCGTCGTTGAAGGATTGTTTAACGATGGGCAAACACCATGTGATTATCCTTTGGGTTCATTGATGCTCAATCATCAGGAGCCAATCATTGTTTATTTTCCTCCCGGACAATACCTTTTTAATTCGGCTATTCCGCTTCGATCAAATATGGTAATTAGAGGGGCCGGAGCAACGAATACGAAGTTTATTATTGATCATGCCGGATCAGGAAATGGTATCAATATTCTTGGGTCTGTTGTCAATGGTGATACATCCACATTGATCGAAGAAGCCACCAAGGGTGCAAACTTTATCAGAATAGCAAATCCTTCGCTATATCAATCAGGTGATTGGATTCAATTGATTCAAAATGACAGCGATTGGGTGACTTCATCCTGGGCCTTGAATTCCGTTGGTCAAATTGCTCAAGTTGCAGCGGTGGCTGCGGATACTTTGTATTTGGACGCAACACTAAGAATGAATTATACGCTTTCCAGAAATCCAAAAGCCAAGAAAATAATTCCAGTTTCAAATGTTGGTATTGAATGTTTATCCATCGAACGACTAGATAATTGTGCACCCGAACAAGCCAGTGTTATCCATTTCGACTATGCAGTCAATTGTTGGGTTAATGGTATTGAATCGAACAAAACGACTTTTGCACATATTGAAGCTTCGCACAGTTCCAATTTGTCAATAACCAATTCGTATTTTCATCATGCGTTTGAATACGGCGGGGGAGGTCGCGCTTACGGCGTAATGCTGCATTTTACCACCAATGAATGTTTGATTTACAGTAATATTTTTGAGCGTTTACGGCATTCCATGATTGTTCAGGCTGGTGCCAATGGCAATGTTTTTTGTTACAACCGTTCTATTGATCCTTATTGGAATGAAGGTTTCTTTTTTCCTTCAAACTCAGCAGGAGATATGGTGCTGCACGGAAATTATGTTTACGCCAATTTGTTCGAACAAAACGATGGTCAAAATATGGTCATCGACAATTCACATGGCGCGAACGGACCTCACAATACCTTCTTTCGAAACAGGGGAAGTTTATTCGGTATTTTCTTCAGTGACAATACTTCTCCGAATCAGAATTTGGTGGGCAATGAAATTCCTAATACATCTGCACCTTACAGTACCGTGAATTATACGATTCAAGGAACTGGACATTTCGTTTATGGCAACAACAACAAAGGCACCATTGCGCCATCAGGAACATCTAACTTGCCGGACTCTTCTTATTATTTTGGTCAACAACCTGCTGAAATTCCTTCCAACATGTGGGCATCGATTGGCACCCCAAATGTTATGAATTCAGGTTCAATCCCTGCAACCTATTTCTACAACAACAGCCAATTGTTTGCCAATGCTTGTGGGTACGCTACGGATTTGTCAATAAGTGCTCAGGAACTTAGTGTAGCTAATTTATTCCCCAACCCTGCGATCAATATTTTGAATCTCACATTTGAAGACGGAGGCGCATTTGAGTTAACTTGTATGGATATGTTAGGAAGGATAATTCGAACTTGGAATCTTGAGGGTGAAACTAACGAAATTCAATTGGAAAATCTTACTAAAGGAAGCTATTATTTCCGAATTTCAACTGAAAAAAGGCAAGTGTCACGGAAGATTGTAATTCTTCAGAATTGATGGTTCTTAAACAAGTTTTGAAAATTAATTTATCCATTAAATAATATCAAAGTTTACTTTTTAAAAGAATTTTAAAATTCCTCTCACTCCTTCACCAACCTCAAAACTTCTCCAGAAGATAAATTCAACATGTAGATGCCGCTTGCGAATGCTGACAAATTAATGGTGTTTTTTTCACTGGAAACCAAACCAAAGTTGAGTAATTGTCCATTGGCACTTGTAATTTCATAGGATATTCCCACCAATTCCGAAGGAACATTTAATTGTACAAATGCATTGGACGGATTAGGAAATAATTCGATTCCAGATACGGAAAGCATGTTATTACCCGCTGCACCCAAATAAATGGAATCTTGTATCTCACATCCATTGGCATCTGTTACGTTTACGATATACCATCCCGGGTTCAAATAAACAGCCATGTCATAAGGTTGAGCATTCGGATCGTTCCATAAGTATTGGTAGGGTGGTGTACCTCCATTCACTGTTGCTGTTGCTATTCCATCTAAACTATTTAATCCGGTAGCTGGCGTTCCACTTATATTCAAAGAAAGTGCACTTGGTTCTTCAATTGTTGCCATTACTGATCCACCAAAGCATCCATTTGAATCGGATACATTTACTGTGTAATTGCCGGCTATCAAATTACTGATTACTGGGTTTGTTAATTGTAAATTGTTTAAATAATAAGTGTAAGGTGTAACCCCTCCGTTGGCATTTATGGTAATAGAACCATCAGATCCGTTATGGCAATTTACTGGATTCATCATTGCAGAGAATGTAAGCATATCTGGTTGCTCGACAGTGAAGAATAAGGTGTCGATACAAGGTCTAGAATCTGTCAGGATAACAGAGAAATTACCTGCCCACAAGTTATACACAGAATCAGTAGACGCGCCATGGGACCAAGCAAAATTAACATTAGCAACTGGTTGATTTGGATACAACTCAATCATTCCGGTGTTATCATCATAACAAGTAAGATGATGAACCAAGAAAGAATCGATAACTGGAGCGGGAGAAGGTATAAATACAGAATCTACAACCGTACATCCATCTGGATGATTTATTGTTACAGCGTTCCATCCTTCAATTAAATTATAATTAGGTTTTGTTGTAACCCCATTTTCCCAAAGAAATGTACATGTACTAAACATGCAGTAGCAGCCTGATGAATTTAGAACAGCAGAACCGTTATTTCCACCTTGGCAAGTTGGTGCAGCAATTCCACCAAAAGTTATAACATAAGGGTCCAAAAGCACAATAGAGCGGTCTTCGTAACATCCTTGCGCATTCGTTATTCTTACTGTGTAATTACCGGCTGAAAGATTACTAACGGAAGGAGTGATATCACCAGTAGACCATAAATAAGTGTAAGGACCCGAAATTCCTGAAACTACAGGAGAAATTGAGCCATTGGAAAATCCGTTACAAGTTGGGTGGATGAAATTTACTGCCTGAATAATACTGCCATAACCACAATTGACCGGCGCATAATTGTAGTAACCATTTTGGTAAGTTCCAATATAACTTCCCCATGCGATGCCTGAATTCGGAATTCCAAAAGATAAATTGTGGCAGTTTACATATATTCCTTTCCATCCAACTGGGTTAATACTATCCTTTTTAACGACATAGATTAATTCCAATGCATTATCATTATCGATATTTTCAATCAACGGCGTACATCCCAAATTTACTCCTGGTTTAGTTACGTCTAGCTGAACAATGGTATCGTTGAAAAAGTCCAGATAGTGTAATTTGTGTTTGTAGGAACCATTTTCCGAGTAAGTAACTGAAACTACCGCTTCATCAATTCCATTGTTGTCCACATCAACTGCATTTGCGGATGCATAATGCATGGTACCTAAACTGTCGATGAATTCAATGTTGCCATTTTCTCCATTCAATACAACTTGGTAAAAATCGGTGTAAGATGGAGCAACTCCTTTGAACAATACTGCAAAAACATCAGGACTAAAATCGGTGTTGAATTTACCAAGTACTAATGCTGCAGAGGATTCGGTATTGGGTATGTTTGTAGACCAAACCGTTGAAAAATTGCCACCTTTAATTTTTGTTATGGTACCATCAAAGCATTGGATGTAAATGTCGTAGGTATTTTGTCCATCTTTTTCTATTGAAGCCGGAGCAATGTATCCCTTACTTGGATTTGTTGCAAGGGTAATAGAATTGGTTAACGAATTATTTTGAATCAAATCATTAAGCGGACATGCGAAAAAAGATCCGCCCAAGTTTTCACCTCCTGTACCATAAAGGATCCATTTTGAGCCATTACCTAAAATATCTGCGACAATTGGGGAGCAATAAGTTTCAGCACTATCGGGTACTACAGCTTTGGCAAGTAAAGATCCGTTAAGTCCATTCACTACCATTAAATGTCCTGGAGGTCTGTTGGTTTGCCATGCAGGAGCATTGTGGTCCCCACCGTTGGAAACTAGAATATCAGGCGTATTATCTCCATTAACATCTTGAATGAATTGTGGGTTATAAAAGTTGTATAATCCGCTGTCTGCAGGATTTGTTCCATATGGAAAATAATCCCAAATCAAAGTGCCAGTACTTCCATTTATGGCCAATAGCTGGGCTTGTCTTCCTGGTATGAATACATCTTTTATTCCATCTCCTGTGATATCTTGAAAAATGGCACTACCAAAAACTTCATTTCTAGATGATCGCTTCCACAATAAATTTCCGTTTAAGCCATTGTAAGCCATTATACCATTGTTACTGAAAGCACCATCTGTACCACCGCCAAGAACAATATCTTTTACTCCGTCATTGTTCAAATCGCAAGCTCTAGGAGAAGACAAGGAAGGAATAGAATCAGTGAAGGTTTGCCAGTTCGAAGATTGACCCCAACTGAGGATGTAATTGAATAGGAAAAGCAGACAAAGTACTTTATTTTTCATAACATGATATTTAGATAGGTAAAACTAATATATTCTCGGATAAAAGAAAAATCAGTTAAAGAATTAAACGAATACAAAAGTTAAAAAATAGTTAGTTTTAATTACTTCATGTTGAAAGAACAAAACATGTTTTAATTTTAAACAGTTATTAATTAAAAATAAAAGCAATGAGCAATTCAACAAAGGCAAAATTATCTTGGGTATTTCGCGTTTTACTGGCCATTCTATTTCTTTTATCAGCAGTAGCCAAATTGTATCCATCTCCGGCATTAGCTTTGGGTACTTTTGAAGCAAAACAATTGATTCCGATGGGATTTAGCGAGGGATTTGCTGCTTATTTTTCAAGAACCTTAATTGGCTGTGAATTGGCTTTGGGGATATTACTTTTACTTCCTCATTATTTTAAGAAGTTGGTGTTGCCCATGTCTTTTTTGATGCTCTTCATTTTTACCTCTCATTTGACATATGAGATAATGTCTGCTGGAAATACTGGTAATTGCGGCTGTTTTGGAGCTTTACTACCGATGACACCACTGCAAGCAGTAATTAAAAATGTTATTGCTATGGGAATGCTTGCATTTTTATTTAAAAATGCTGACGCTTCAAAGGACAAATCCAATTTTTCTTTTTTAATGTCTATAACGCTTGCCTCAATACTATTAATTTATCTTGTTGGACCGATGAAGTCGTCATCCACCTCCACCCAACCTATACCAGAAACTGAAGAAGAAAGTGATACTATCCAAGCACCAATCCCTGTTATTGAAGTGACACCAACGGGCGACACCATCACAAAATTAGTAGCCCCGGTTGAGAAACAAGTTTCACAACCAACACCGAAATCCTCAGGTTTTGAGAAATACTTTTTAGAAATTGACAAAGGAAAAAAAGTGCTTTGTTTCTTTGCTCCTGGTTGTGATCACTGCCAACAAACGGCGAAAGAATTGACAGAGTTGAAAAAGAAAGATCCGAAATTTCCCAAAATCAAAATTATTTTCATGGACGAAGAAACAGACAGAATTCCTGAGTTTTTCTCCTTTGCAGGTGATGAATATCCTAACAAGATTCTGGACGTAGTCCAATTTTGGAAAGAACTTGGTAATACTAAAGACACCCCAGGAGTATTGTACCTTTGGAATGGAAATGTTATCAAAGCCTATGATGGTATCAACGAAAATAAATTTGATAAGAATGCTTTCAAAACATTGGTAAACAAAACTTTTGAAGAGTTGCCTAAATAATTTATAATCGAAAAGGGGTTGCCAAAACAACCCCTTTTTAACATTTTCTTCAATAAAATTATTCTTATTTATCTAACTTAATAGGTCGATAACATCAAGTTATATTCCATTAATTTTTAGTGGTGATGTCCCCCAGGACCATGTACATGTCCATGATCAATTTCGTCTTGTGTTGCAGGTCGAATGGAAGTAATGGAGCCTTTAAAGTGCAAATCAACACCAGCTAATGGGTGATTGAAGTCCATCTTTACAATTTCAGCAGATACTTCAACGATTCTTCCGCGCAGTTGGTTTCCTTCGTTATCAGACATTGGTATCAATTTCCCTACTGTAAAATAGGTAGCATCAAAGTTTCCTTGTTCATCGTGAAATACGTCAATCGGAATAGCCGCAAGCTCATTATTATCTAAGGGTCCGTATGCCAAATCTGATGGAATGGAAAAATCAAACAAATCACCAATACTTTTACCTGCAAGATTTTCTTCGAATAATGGAATAATTCCACCCACACCATAAAGAAAAACCATTGGCTGCTCGGGTGATGTTTCCTCTATCTTTTCTCCTGTTTGATGATTGGTCAAGATGTAATTCACTGAAACAACCATATTTTCTTTAATTGTCATACGCTAATTTTAAATGTTCCACAAAGTTAACGCTTTTTGTTTGAGCAGCAGTAACTGCAACCTTACACGTAAAATTTATTTAAAATCCATACAATCTTCTGGGGGAATATTAGGTTCAATTTCAGGGGTTGGACCCTCATCTGGATCCTCATTTGGATCTTCTTCAGGATCTGGTTCCTCTGGTAATTCTGGTAAAATTTCTGGTTCAGGAATTATAGGTTCCGGTGCGATTTCTGGTTCTCTCGGAATTGGAGGGATGGATTCTTTTTTTTTGGGTGATCGCATAAATAAAGGTTCTTTAAACTTGTTGTTGGATGAAAATTTTGTTTTCATTTTCTTTGAACCAATAGAATTGATTGGCTCTTTTATTAAAATGATTGTCGGAATCAATTGTATGCTGATCTTCCATGTTTAAACGCGCCAAAAGATAACAAATCGTTGATTCAGCACCTTGATTGAGATTTACATTTGTTACTTCTATTCCATCATGGCAGCCACCACTGGTAGGGTCATATACCATTTCGTTCAGCACATTATTTCCCATGAACCAGCTGAATGCCAGTTGCTTCAATTCATAATACAGTTGACCTGGAAAAACTTGGTCGAACAGGTTTAGACTTAGAATAAAATAGGCAACCTCAATGGGTTGCTCCCCTCCGGGATAAACCCTTTCAGAACCTCTTTTGAACCATGTTTTATTGGGAATTACCGAAATTCTATCGTCGATTACAATGTGTCGGATTAAAAAATCAAAAGTTTCTTTTGCACCAATTTTAAATCGCTGATTTCCAGTTAAAAGGTAGGCGCAAAGTAATCCTTCAGGAAGAACACTGTTACTGTAGGTGAGTTCATTTTCGAACCAGTGCCAGTCTTCCAATTTATGGTTACCGTAGCATTGCAACAAATCATTTCCAAATTTTTCAGAGAGCATATCAATTGTAGAATGTTTATCGTGTGGTTGCAATAAATAGAAACCCTTTAAACAAAAAGCTTTTGCTCGGGGAGAGGTGAAATTTTGAAGTTCAGAAATGGCAAAACGTAGATATATTTCTGCCCTATTGATGATTGCTGCTGGTAAGATTGTTTTCATTGACAAGATTGTACATAGCGACCAAATTGCTCTTCCGTTGGAATCCTCTAAATTTTCATTTGCATTTTGAGCAGAAACGCCTCCAATTTCGTCCAGATAGTTGATGAATAGTCCATTTTCTTGTTGACAAAGTCCGATAAATCTGAGGTATTTGTCTATTAACAGAAATAACTGATTGTCCTTGCGTTGCGCAAAAAAATAGCAACAAACGATTAATGCACGGGCATTATCATCAAGCGTATAACCTGATTGTATATCCGGTTTATTTAGCTTACAAAATTGAAGAACGCCGAAATGATGTGTAATCCGAACTAAATGTTGCAATGATATTTCTGGTAAACTGTAGTTATTTGAGCCTAAATCCATCGACTTTTCGAAGATTTTCATGTGGTTTAATGCTGCATTCTTCCAAGTACTCTTGGAACTTTTGTGCAAGGCATTCATTCCCATTTGTTTTCTTTTATCTTCGTTTTCTAATAAATGATTAACCGCTTGACTCAATTGTTCTGGTTCTTCGAAATCTACCAAAATACCTGTGTCTTCAGTCAGGTATTCTTTGGCATGAGGAATAGAAGTTGCAACAATTGGACACCCACAACTCAAAGCATAGGAAAAGGTGCCGCTAACAGCTTGGTGCCGGTCCTTGGAGTTGAAAAGGTATAGGTCGCTCATTTGTAAGTAACGCAAAATTTCTTCAGTTTCCAGGTATTGATTGACAAACTTAACATGCTTGGCTAGATTCAATTTATTTACAATCGTTTCCAAGTAATTACGGTATTTCTCACCTTCATTTTTTTGGACCTCAGGATGGGTTATCCCAATCACTAAATACAATACATCCGGAAACTTTTTTGTAATAGTTGGTAAACTCAACAGTACATTTTCAATGTTTTTATTCGAGCTGATTAATCCAAATGTACTCAGGATCTTTTTGTCCGAGTAGCCATATTGCTGCTTTAAAATTTGTTTGTCATGTTGAATAGCGGTATGTGTACCGTGTGGCACTACACTTATTTTTTGCTCTTCTATATTATAATGCTTGGAAAGAATACGCTTTGCATCATTGGTCATCACCACAAGTTGCTGACTTCGTTTGGCTATTTTTTTTACACACATCAATCTCATAAAGTCTGGATTGGGCAGAACCGTGTGAAAAGTTAATTGAGTCGGTTTTCTTATATATTTTAAAAGCAGATGCAGGTAGTTGCCATATAACCCTCCAAAAAGCCCAAATTCATGTTGAATAAACACCAGTTGTATGGCATGGTCATTATTAATTTGTTCAGCCAAGTTGCGATAGTCTTCTTTTTTACTTGTATCTAAAATATATTTTACTTCGCTGGGATACGGATGTTTTTTATCCCCATTCTGTAGTGCGCAAATTCGCACAGAAAGTTGATTTTTCGTTCTTTCGGTTAAAGAATGCCACAAGTCCTTGCTATAAGTTGCAATTCCGCATTCTCTCTGAGGATAAGAACTAACGATTAAAACCTCCGGTAAATCAAGGTTATGGCTGTTCATGTTGATTTTTTTTTATTTGATTAATTATTTCTTGTGTTTCAACTTTTGCTACCCCAATTCGCTTGTCGGCAGCACCGTAATAGATATACAGGAATTTTTCTTCTTCTATAGCACCAACTGGGAAAACTACGAATTGGGTGACACCTCTCTTTTCCCATTCCAAATCAGGCTTGAACAAAGGTTCTTTCAATCGTCCAATTTCCTTTGATGGATTATCCAATTCGAAAAGTGCTGCACCCACACTGTACACGTATCCTTGAGAGGTATCCTCTACGCCATGATAGATTATAAGCCATCCTTCACTTGTTTCAATTGGAGGACATCCCGCACCGACATAACTCGATTCAAAATCATATTTACTGCTGATTAAAATGTGGTCGTGAATGTCTATGAGGTATGCTTTCCAAAAGGAATAGGTAAGGTCTTCAATTCGATCAAAATATACGACTTGAATGTCAGGATATATTCTGTGAAGCATTACCAGTTTCCCATTGATTCTTCGAGGAAAGAAACAAACATCTTTATCCCACAGCAGCATGGCGCTGAAAAGACTTGGGTCTACTCTTCGGTGAAAAAGTTTGGCAAATCGCAGGTATTTAATATTCAAATCTTCACAACATTCCATGTAAAGTTGAAATTCTTTGTAAGTCAGATAGGGTGTAAGAATTCCTTTTCTTTCAAAATGCAATAAATCGGTTGATGTCATTAAAGCACCAAAAGCACTCTTTCCATCGTATGCGGTGTAGGTCAGGTAGAATATATCATCAATTTTCACTATCCTGGGATCCTCAATTCCATGCGATTCGTAGGGCTCTGTGGGAATAAGAAATGGTTCCTTTTCTCGCAGAATAACGGTTGTCGGATTGTCGAGAATGGCATGACCAATTGTAGATAAATTGCCTTTTGTAGTCGCACGATAAAACAAATGAATCAACCCATTGTGGACAATAACACCCGGGTTAAAAACACCATGGTTTTCAAATTTATTTTCAGTAACATCCATTAATTGGTATTTCGTAACTGCAATGGACATGATTTCTATTTTGTTGGTAAGATTAAAGCGTCCTAGTGAACACCAGAAATTTTCTCAATCAATTTTGGTTTATTTTCAATCTAATTCTTTATATGTTGGTGTTTTGAAAGCTAGCTTAATAAAAGAATTTCCATAAAAAATACCTTCGTTGAATTTTACTCTTATCCAACTGAAATGCTTCCTAGCAACTGAAACTTTTTGCATTAATTCGCCTTCAAAACGCTATGAGACCTATGAAAAAAATAGTTTTAATTGATGACGATAATGCATTTCGAAATATTACGGCTGAGATTCTTAAAATGGCAGGATATGATGTCGAGGTTGCACCCAATGGTAAAATTGGATTGGAACTGATTTACAGACTGCTGCCTGATTTGATTTTATGCGACATCAATATGCCATTATTAGATGGTTTTGGTGTTATGAAAATTGTAGCAAAGGATCCTCAAACATCAAATATTCCAATCATTTTTATCAGTTCAATTAACGACTTATCCATAATCAGGCAGAGCATGTCTCTTGGTGCCGATGATTTTTTGGTAAAACCGTTCCAACCGTCAGAATTAATTACGGCTATTGAGAAAAGATTAGAAAAAGTTAACGCATGGAAACAGAACAATGTTCATGCTGAAAAGAAGGCATTTAGCAGAAAAAATGGAAAAATAAATATCGATGACTTTTTTAAAAACAGAAAAGAGAAATACCTGAAGAAAAGAGATAAATTGTATTTTGAATCTGATTTTGCTACAAATGTCTACTATCTTAATGAAGGTAAAGTAAAAGCATTAAAAACAGATAGTTACGGCAAAGAATATGTTACAGACATCTATTTACCAGGTAGTATTTTTGGTTATTTACCATTGAAGGAAAATGCTGAGCACAATGAAACTGCAGTAGCCATGGAGTCCTCCGTTTTAACTGTTGTCCCTAAACATGAATTCCTCAATTTTATTAAATCGGATGCGCCCTTAACATTTGGAATTCTCGAACTCCTGTCTGAAAATGTTGCAGAAAAAGAGGATAGAATGCTGCAATTGGCTTATGCTACCGTAAAAGAAAGAGTAGCTGGAACTTTACTAAAATTTCAGCAAGATAGCGAAATGAATTTGTCGGCACTTTCTGGAATTTCTCGAGATGATCTCGCAAGTATTGTAGGTACTACAAAAGAATCCTTGGTAAGGACACTGGCAGAATTTAAAAAGGACGGAAGTATCAAAACATTCGGTAAAACAATTCAAATAAATAATGAGTCGGTATTGAGAAGGAACAGCTCTTTTTTCGCTCATTGATTAAAATCAAAAATATCGATAACAATGGGTCTTTTTTGTCAGCTAAAGGGATTGTTAATTTGCCTCAATAGTTAAAATGTTTAATGTTAAATCTAATGTTATGAAAGTGAAAGAAATTATGACTGCCAATGCATTGAAGTATTGCACACCTGAGACTAATTTGCATAATGCAGCGCAGTCGATGAGAGAAGCCAATTGTGGTGCCTTGCCGGTGGTAGACAAAAACAAGAAATTGTTAGGTATTATAACCGATAGAGATATTTGCCTTTCTCTTGCACAAAACACTGATAAGACCATTGAGAAAAGGACAGTGGGTGAAATCATGACCCGAGATGTGAAGACGGTAAGGGCAACAGATGAAATATCTGAAGCATACAGAAAAATGAGAGAGAAGAAAATCAGTCGTTTGCCAGTAGTTGATGAGGAAGGAAGTTTACAAGGGATTTTATCCTTAAATAAATTGCTGAATCATTCTGTGGATAAAGGCAGAGAAGCAATCGGGGATGTAAATGCAACGGGCGAGAATTTAATGAAAACCTTGCAAGCAGTTGCCAAAAGAAGGGAAGCAAAATTGCCTTCTGCATTTTAGAAATTAATCATCTACAGGATCGAGTTTTACCTCTTTCCGAAGACCGTTGAGATTTTCTCAATGGTCTTTTTTCCAATAAACCACCAATTATGACAAATGACGAACTGATTCAATTGATTGCGCATGAGGCATTTCCTTGTGTTTCCATCGTAGTGCCCATGCACAATAAAAACCCTGAAAGGCAGAATGATCATTTAATCGTGAAAAAAGCAATTGATGCCGCTAAAACCTTACTCAAGATGAAAGAAGGTGAAAATGGCTTCGATTCAAGCATTCTTTCGAATAAACTGGACGATTTGTATCACCAAATTGATTTCTTACATGTTAAACAAGGTCTCGGGATTTATGCTTCTTCAACCTTAGCCAGATTGGTGCACTTTCCTTTTCATGTTCATCAAAAAATTGCTGTCAACAATAAATTTGCTGGTATGGATTTGTACTACTACCTCTATTCTACGAGAAATTATAGGGTGCTTCACCTGCAACAGCATGCAGTGCATTTATTTAATGGCAAGGAAGATCAGCTCAATGAAATAATGGATGGTTATTTTCCAGCTGAATACAAGGAGGAGTATGAATACGAGAAAGCGGAAAAAATCACTAGCCATGGAAGCACAGTTCTCAAACAATTTGAACGTGACAAACATGCCTTGCAGGAAATTCGAATAAAGGATTTTTACAAGAAAATTGATACCTCTGTTAGAAATTATGTAGCTGAAGATATGCCACTTTTAATTGCCGGTACTAAAAATGAATTGAGCAGTTTTCTGGAAATCAGCAAAAATATTCAATACGTTAAAGGTAAAGTTGTAGGAGATTTGCTATTCAAGGATCATTATGAATTGGGAAGAAAATGTTGGGAAGAATTGCAAGTGCAAATAGGTAAACACCATGATTATCTCATCAATGAGTTGGAAGAAGATTTCGGACGAAATTTACTCGTTTACGGAGTTTATAATGTTTACAGTGCCGCAATTGATGGAAAGGGACGGCTACTCCTTGTAGATAAAGAATATAAAAATGCTGAACTGATTTATCCAGATGGTATAGCCGTTAATAATGGTAAAAAAAGATCAAAGGATAAAGACCATATCCTAATGAGCGATGCCTTCGAAACGGTTATTAGACTCGTACGGGATAAAGGTGGTGAAATCGTTTTTGTCGAGCCTCAAAAGTTGAATGAATGGAAAGGAATTGCCTTACAATTAAGGTATCAATAATTAAAGAATTAGAAAATGGCATTACAAGTAAAAAAAACAGAACCATTCGACCGTTTTGTCGTCGAGTACGACCAGTGGTTTGATAAATATCCAGCGGTGTTTCGCTCAGAAGTGGAAGCGTTAAGGGATATGTTACCCTTTGGTGAAAATATGGGGATAGAAGTAGGTCTAGGCACAGGAAGATTTTCCGTTGAATTGGGAATGAAAGAGGGGGTGGAACCTTCTTATAATATGCGAAGAATGGCAATTGAAAGAGGTATCGAGGTAATGGATGCTGTTGCTGAAAAATTACCTTACAAAGACCTTCATTTTGATTTTGTTTTGATGGCATCTTGCATAAGTTATTTCTACAATATGAAAAAAGCCTTTTCTGAAGCCCATCGCGTGTTGAAAAAAAATGGGGCCTTAATCATTGGCTTTATTGAGAAAGATAGCCTTATCGGCAAAATGTATGAAGAAAAAAGACAACGCAGCCGATTCTACAGACAAGCTAACTTTTACAGTTTAGCCAAGGTTTTGGCAGTTCTAAAATCTTGTCAGTTTCATCAATTCACCATTGCTCAAACCCTTTTTGGAAATTTGGATGAAATACATGCCTACCAACCTGCTAGACCGGGTTACGGAGAAGGTTCCTATTTAGTCATCAAAGCAATTAAAAAATAAAATATGAAATACACACAACTCTACTCAGAACTTGGGAAACTTCTCTATGCAATCGCCGATATCGACAGAAAAGTTTCCCTTCAAGAAAAAGAAAAATTGATGGAAATAATCAATAGTCATTTGCTACCAGTGGTAGACAAAAAAGATGAGTTTGGTGCCTCGGTAGCTTATTATCCAGAAATTGAATTCTCTTATCTTGAAAGCGAAATTGCAGATGCAGAGGAAGCCTTCGAGTCATTTCTTAACTATGTGGAAAATCACCATACGGCAATTAAACCTGATGTGCGGACACGATGCATCGCAGTAGCCAGAGAAATGGCCGATGCCATCTACGGAATAAATAAAAAAGAACAGGATTTATTGGATCGATTGGTAGAATTCTTCGAAGATTTGGAAAAAAAGGAGAATAAAATATAATCTATCCAGCACCGCATTTAATTATTTCTTGAAAACCACCTCTTCGTAAGGAACCCTGAATCTTGGTCCCCAAATTCCTTCTTCAGTTCCTTTTCCTACGGAAATAATCATGTTTATCTCTGCTCCCCAAGGCAGTCCAAGTGCTTTTTTAACTCGCTTTTCGTCAAATCCCTCCATTGGACAGGAATGAAATCCTTCAGCAGCAATTGATAACATAAAAGTTTGCGCTGCTAATGCACAGGATTTATGAGCCATAATGCGCTGGTTGGCTGCTCCACCTGTCCTGAAAAATGGTTTGCGAAGTCCTCCGAAAAAACTGATAAGTCTTCTTATCGTTGGCATGATGCCTAAACCGTCATTCATGTACAAGAGCGGCATTACCTTTCCATAATATTGCAAACCTCCTTTTTGCAACTTATTCGGTTCTCCTTCAACAGTCTCTTGAATCCGATCAAGATTCCATTTGGCTCTTTTTCGCCACAAATCTTTTCTGGTGACAAACACTACCATTTCTTGGGCTGTTCTGGCAGCGGACTGACCCAAGCACAAAGGCACAAATGCTTGTTTGGCTTCCTCTGAATGAATCCAGTAAAACTCCCAAAGCTGCATATTGCTGCTGTTCGGTGAAAGAATGGCACGTTGCAAACTTCTCGTTATTACTTCCTCAGGAACTATAGCGTTGGCATCAAAAACCCTGTTTGATCTTCTGAAATTGATGATTGCTTGAAATGACTCTTGTAACATGTGTTGTTTATTTGATAGGACAAAGTTCTCATTATTTTGTTTTGATTAACTTCACGAGAATAAAAATTCAACTGTTGATGTTACATAATTATAAATCAATCAAAGATTCTGAAACTACGCTCACGGAACTGATGATTCCTTCCTATGCAAATTTCGGAGGTAAGGTTCATGGAGGAATTTTACTCTCGTTAATGGATAAGGTGGCATACGTCTGTGCCTCAAAACATGCAGGTGGTTATTGCGTTACTGTTGCTGTAGATGGCGTAGAATTTTTGCATCCCGTCGAAGTTGGTGAATTGGTTTCGCTTAAAGCATCTGTCAATTATGTCGGCAAAACTTCGATGATTGTCGGGATCCGCGTTGAAGCACTTCAGCCCAAAACTGGATTGGTGAAACATACCAATTCTTGCTATTTTACCATGGCTGCGAAAGATGAAGATGGTAAGCTGCAGGAAGTCCCCGGACTACTGTTGAATGATGAAACGGCATTGCGCCGATTTTGCGAAGGCAAACAACTGAAAGCACTTTCCTTGCAGAAAAGAAATATGTTGAAATCAGACTTAATTGATTTGCACTTGACTGACCTCAAACATTTGTGCGATGGGGAGAAATGCGCTATCGGTTTTTAATGATAATACAATAAATTTTAAAAACGCTGTTTTAGTTTAGCGAAAATAACTATATTTGCTACATTAAATTAGCGAAATGAACAGATTGATTAATCAATACCGTTTACTTTTGGAGCGTACTTCAACTGAAATGTTGCGTTATCTTCATGACAAAATCAATTGGGAAAATCGAATAATAGCAATTCTCGGACCGCGTGGAGTTGGGAAAACAACTGTTTTGTTGCAGTACATTAAATTGAATTTGAATCCTCAGGAAGCGTTATATGTAAGTGCGGATGACTTTTATTTTTCAAATAACAGCCTATTCGAACTTGCTCAACAATTTAATTTGACTGGTGGTAAACATTTGTTTATCGATGAAGTACATAAATACCCGAATTGGTCCAAAGAAATTAAAATGATGTACGATAATTTACCGGATTTAAAAATAACTATCACGGGTTCTTCCATTTTAGAACTGTATCAAGGGACAGATGACCTAAGTCGCCGCGTAATTCGTTATTTATTAAATGGTTTATCTTTTCGTGAGTACCTGAATTTGCAATTGAAAACAACAATTCCAGTGTTCACTTTGGAAAATATTTTAGCACATCAGGTTGCTTTGCCAATGGTGGATTATCCATTGTTACATTTTAAAAAATATTTAATCGAAGGATATTATCCTTTTGCTATTGAGCCAGATTTTTCGCAGAGACTATTAAATGTCATCGGAATGACCATCGAAACGGATATTCCAATGTACGCTAAAATGAACATTGGTACTGCTCAAAAAATAAAACAGCTTTTGGCAATTATTTCGGAAAGTGTACCATTTAAACCCAATTTGACAAAAATCGCAGAATTGGTCGGTGTTCATCGAAATCAAATCGTTGAATATTTGCATTATCTCGAGAAATCGGGAATTATTATGCAATTAAGAGACGCAACACAAGGTATTCGCTCCCTTGGTAAAGTCGATAAAATTTACCTGGATAATTCTAATTTGATGTATGCTATAGGAAAAACATCAACAGATTTAGGTAATGTGAGAGAAACTTTTTTTATGAATCAATTGAGTCTAACGCTTCAAGTTCATAAGGCTGATAAATCGGATTTTCTTATCAATGGAATGACTTTCGAAGT
>Ga0209990_10001369_pt1 | contig 20660 bp, 20 predicted proteins | sample NOAtaG_6_FD_187304 | JGI IMG/M metagenome (GOLD analysis project Ga0209990, IMG submission 187304) | Freshwater lake microbial communities from Lake Erie, under a cyanobacterial bloom - NOAA_Erie_Diel5S_2200h metaG (SPAdes) (version 2) | ecosystem: Environmental > Aquatic > Freshwater > Lake ...
GTTAAAAGAAAGGCTATTTTAAATCTAGAAACCATATGCTAATTGTACCCTAAAACCAAACTTATTGTGAATATCATGAGTGTCAGTATGGTGTGTATAATGCTGATATTCCAACTGAGTTTTCAAGCAAAGAAGGTGATTGAATTCATATTTGTAGCCCAAACCAAACTTTACAGTATTCAATTCATAAGTGTACAAGTCATTTGACGCGATATCTATGTAGTCAATAATCAAATACGGAACATGGATTTCTTTAATTCTATAACCCGTATACAAAAAAGAAGAGAAATTATTTGCCAATCCAAGACTATCTGTTTTTGTAGCGTTGTAACTAGATTCACTCAAAAATTCCAATTTATTACCAAAATAAGCAAATGACAAACAAGCCAAATTAAACTCTAAAGCCCCTTCGTATAACTCACCGTTGTAATGATCCATAATTGCAGAATGTCCGCTATGAACACCTGCTTTGTTATTAGGTAAATAATCGCGATTGTATGAGACCCCGATTCTCCAATTGTCCTTTGGTTTTATGTGAGCAGAAGCCGTAATAGAGAAATTATAATCTTGTTGCTTCAAATCTGTAGAAGAGATACCATTTCCAATTACTAAGTCATATCCAAAATTTAATTTACCTAAATTCTGACCTTGCATTTGAATCCCAAGCGTATGAAGCGGAATAATATAACTGAATGCAAGTGGCCTATCTATTGTTGGAAAAAACAACCTTCCATGATGGTATACATCATTCCAATAATTAACAGGTGTATGAATTTTACCTGCGATTAAACTATGGTTGCCTTTGTAATTAAATTTCACTAATGAGCGCTCTATACTCGGAATAAAGTTAGTGTTGCTAAATCGAAAAACATATTCACCCAAAAATGAAATGTTTTTTTTCAATTTAGAAGAAACAAATAAATCATGCTCACCTAAAGAAAAATAACCGGATGTATTTTGATCATTTAACAAGCTGAATTCCAAATGACCAAAACCGTTTACCTGCGTAACCGGCTTTTGAGCCGTTACGTATTGAATAGAGAATGAACCGAATACGAATAACAAAATTCGCAGATTAGGAAATATCAATGGTTTAATGTTCATTTGATTACTAGTAAATTTTTCTCTTCCAAAATATTAAGCAAAGTTGCAAATAATTCTGATTCTGACCAAGGTTTAGGAATAAAGGCTGTCAATAATTCTTCATTCACCAAATCATCCACTTGAATTGCATTTGCCTGTCCGGACAACATTATACATTTTAAATTTCTTAACTTTTGTTTAACATCCCTTATTACTTTAGCCCCTGTAATTTGAGGCATTTGATAGTCTGTTATTAGGATAATTGGCGTTACCCCTTTTTCGGTCATTTGCAAAATCTCAGTAACAGCAATTTCAGGGTTAGTAAAATATTCAAAAATAATTTGATCGTTTTGAATTTGTTTTCTTAATTGAAAATCAAGTACATTCAAAATTATTGGGTCATCATCGATACAAATAATTGCGTATAACTGAGGATTATTCATTTTTTGCACTTGAATTGAAAACTATTAATTTGTGGTGAAGTTAATGAAAATTAAATAGCCAAAAACAGATAATTATATGGGCTGGTTTTTTTTAAAATTGGTTCCATATTTACAATTCAATTGTTCATAATTCTGTTATTTTTGTAAAAAAAATAATATGAACATTTTAGTTTGCATTAGTAAATCACCTGATACCACGTCAAAGATCGCCTTTACTGAAGGTAATTCAAAATTTGATGAAAATGGGGTACAATACATTGTTAATCCATATGATGAATGGTACGCACTAGTTCGCGCGCTTGAAATTAAGGAGTCCATAGGAGGCAATGTTACAATAATTACAGTAGGAAATGCGGCAGACGAAGCAATTATGAGAAAAGCTTTGGCCATCGGTGCGGATGAAGCGATTAGAATCGATTCAGAACCGTTGGACGCACATTTTACTGCATTTCAAATTGCTCAATATGCACAATCAAAATCTTTTGATATCATTTTGTGCGGAAAGGAAACTATTAATTACAACGGTTCTCAAGTGGGAGGCATGGTTGCAGAGTATTTAGATTTGCCCTTTGTTTCTTTGGCTACAAAATTAGATGTCAACAATAATACGTTAACCCTAGAACGTGAAATTATTGGAGGTGTTGAAGTTGTGGAGGTAAAAACACCTGCGGTTGTATCTTGTGCTAAAGGAATGGCAGAACAACGTATTCCGAATATGCGAGGAATTATGGCTGCGAGAACAAAATTATTGGAAGTAATCCCGGTAATAACATCGAATGATTTAACAACTTATATAAATTATTCCATGCCACCTGCAAAAACATCTTGTAAAATGATTGATCCAAATAACATGGACGAACTGGTTGAGTTGTTACACAAAGAAGCAAAAGTTATTTAATTTATTCCTATTATGAGTGTTTTAGTATTTACGAAAATAAATTCTGGCTTATCAAAAGCTTCAATGGAGATTGTTAACTACGGAAAAAAATTAAGTAATGATGTAACTGTAGTAACATATGGTAATGCTGATAGATCCACTTTGAGTTCATTGGGCAAATACGGTGCGTCAAAAGTTTTGGTTGCCACTAGTATTAATACAGATGACAATCAAGTGTTAGCTAAAATGATTGCGAGTGTTGCTGAGAAAATTGGTGCAAACACCGTACTATTTTCTCATGATGTAACAGCGAAAGCCGTAGCTCCCAGACTTTCTGTAAGAATGAATGCAGGATTGGTTTCTGGTGCTATTGATTTACCTGATCCGAATGGAGCAGTTAAAGTAAATGTGTTTTCTGGAAAAGCATTTGGATTAGTCAAAGTAAATTCTTCTAAAAAAATTATTTCCTTACTACCGAATAGTTTTCAGCCAGAAATAATTGCCAATGACTGCGCTGTTGAAGAAATCAATGAAAATTTTGGAGAGTCAGCTGTAAAAATAATTGCAATTAAAAAACCGGAAGGAGAAATACCATTGCCTGAAGCAGAACTTGTTGTATCAGCAGGAAGAGGATTAAAAGGTCCTGAAAATTGGGGTATTGTAGAAGACTTAGCACAAGCTTTAGGCGCTGCTACTGCATGCTCACGTCCAGTGGCTGATATTGGTTGGAGACCGCACCATGAGCATGTTGGTCAAACAGGTGTTGCCATTCGTCCAAATTTATATATCGCAGCTGGAATTTCAGGAGCAATTCAACACCTGGCAGGAGTTAATGGTTCAAAAGTTATGGTTGTTATTAATACTGATGCCGAGGCTCCATTTTTTAAAGCTGCAGATTATGGTGTAATCGGAGATGCTTTTGAAGTTTTACCGCGTTTGACTGAAGCAATCAAAAAATTCAAAGCATCAGCAAATTAATTTGTATGAATTGTTGTACATTTAACTAATGAATTATCAACTAGGAAGCCATGGCTTCCTTTGTTGTTTATAGCTTTAGAAGAGTCAATATGGACAAAGTTAAATTAGAAATCGTAGGATTATCCTACAGCCAAACGCAGTCAGGCGCCTATGCTTTAATACTTGCCGAATCGGGGGGTAAAAGACAATTACCAATTATTATCGGAGGATTTGAAGCCCAGGCAATTGTTATAGAACATGAAAAAATGACTCCTACAAGGCCATTGACACATGATTTATTCAAAAGTTTTGCCAATGCATTCAATTTTCAAATTAAGGAAGTGGTAATTTATAACCTGTCTGAAGGTATTTTCTACTCAAAAATTGTTTGTGAAAAGGACGGTTTTATTGCTGAAATTGATGCACGGACTTCTGATGCTATTGCTATTGGTATGCGATTTAATGCCCCCATCTATACATTTGAGTCTATCCTTGCTAGTGCAGGACTAGCAACAGATGAAGAGGATACTGATGACGAAAAGGATCTAGAAAGCGAGGAGGAAACACTGATAGAACAAAGTTACACAAATTCAACAAGAGAAGAATTAGAGGCCCAGTTGAATGAAGCAATTGAAAATGAGGAATATGAGTTGGCTTCAAAAATTAGGGACGAAATTTACAGACGATTTAAAAAATAAGCCCATTTTACTATGCAATTAACCATTAAAAACCGCTTGATTTTGATGAACTTCATGCAATTCTTCGTTTGGGGTGCATGGTTAATTACAATTGGCAATTATTGGTTTGATACTAAACATTGGGGACCCTCAGAATTTGGCGCTATTTTTTCGACACTTGGTCTATCATCTTTATTCATGCCTACAATAGCGGGAATAATAGCAGATCGCTTCATTAATGCTGAAAAGCTCTATGCATTTCTGCATTTAATAGGTGGTAGTATTTTACTCTATATTCCTCAAATTAATAATTCAGACACCTTTTTTTGGGTGATTTTTGCAGCCATGATCTGCTACATGCCAACAATTGCGCTCTCTAATTCCATTTCCTACAATGCTTTAAAAGTCAACAATCTAGACGTTGTCAAAGATTTCCCTCCCATAAGAGTTTGGGGAACTATAGGTTTTATTGCAGCTATGTGGGCAACAAATTTAACTGGCAATAAAGCTTTAGAAGGACAGTTTTATATTGCTGGTGCAGCGGCAATATTCCTGGCTATCTATTCTCTTACATTGCCTAAGTGTCCGCCTGTAAAAGATTCAAATAGTAATATTTCATTCACTGATTCACTCGGTTTGAACGCATTTAAATTGTTCTCCTCCTACAAAATGGCTACTTTTTTCATTTTTTCAATGCTTTTGGGAGCTGCACTTCAGTTGACCAATATGTATGGGGATGTTTACCTTTCTGACTTCGAAAAAATTCCAGAATTTTCAAATTCTTTTGTTGTTGAATATTCAACAGTCATTATGTCAATTTCTCAAATTTCCGAGACTGTTTTCATTCTTGCTATTCCTTTTTTCCTGAAAAGATTTGGAATTAAACAAGTGATGCTAATCAGTATGATGGCCTGGGTTTTAAGATTTGGACTTTTCGCATATGGTGATCCGGCAGAAGGACTCTGGATGATTATTGTTTCTTGTATTGTATATGGAATGGCTTTTGATTTTTTCAATATTTCTGGTTCACTCTTCGTAGAAACAAACACTGATTCAGGTATTCGATCAAGTGCTCAAGGTTTATTCATGATGATGACAAATGGAATCGGCGCTATTTTTGGGAGTTATACAAGCGGTATTATCATTGATAAATTTTTCAAATTGGAAAATGGTTCCAACGATTGGCCCAACATCTGGATAACTTTTACAATATATTCCCTAATTGTAGCAGTACTATTCGCTATTTTCTTTAAACACAAACACAATCCATCAGAGGTAGAATCTTTGAAACATTAATTCGTGATTGATTCTTATCAATATTTAGAAGATCAAATTTTCCAAATTCACAATGAGGAAGAGTTTAATCGAGTTGCCCTTGAAGTATTTAATTATCAATACCAAAATTCAAATATTTACAGAAATTTTGTTGATCATTTATCCATAAATCAGCCAAAACATTTTACTGCGATTCCTTTTTTACCAATTTCATTTTTTAAAACTCATACTATACAGACAATTGATGTCCCCGCTAAACTTACCTTTTTAAGCAGTGGAACAACCGGTTCAGATAGAAGTAGCCATTTGGTTAATAAACCTGAACTTTATGTAAAATCATTCACAAAAACCTATGAAAACTTCATAGGAAATCCAAAGGATCAAGTAATTATTGGATTGCTTCCCAATTATCTGGAACAAGGAAATTCTAGTTTAGTTTATATGGTTAATCATTTAATCAATGCAACCCAATCGCCTTTGTCTCAGTTTGTTTTACATGATTTGAGAAAAATTCATGACTTGTACTTAGAAAGTTTGATTCAAAAGAAGAAGGTGGTCATCATTGGTGTTTCTTATGCATTATTGGATTTAGCAGAAATAAATCTAAACTTTTCCGAGGCGATAATTATAGAAACAGGAGGTATGAAAGGGCGGAGAAATGAATTTTCAAAAGAAATCTTACACGAAAAATTGAAAAAGGGTTTAAAAACAAAAAAAATTTATTCAGAATATGGCATGACTGAACTATTATCGCAATGCTACAGCATACAAAATGGATTATTCACCGAACCTCCATGGATGAAAGTGCTTATTAGGGAAATAAATGATCCCTTTCATATCGTCGAAAATGGAAAAACCGGTGGTATCAATATAATTGATTTAGCTAACCTTTACAGTTGCAGTTTTATTTGTACCCAAGATTTAGGTAAACGACAAAGTAATTTTTTCAAAATCATAGGAAGGTTTGATTATGCTGATCAAAGAGGTTGTAATTTAATGGTTGAATAACGAAGATTTATTCGAAATTAACCGGAAAATTTTAATTTTATCACCAACTATGGAAGTGACAATTCAGGAATTAATAAAAAACCGTTCGGAGGAATTATTCAACAAGGTTGTGGGATATCGAGAACATTTACATCAGTTTCCTGAATTATCCTACCAGGAATTCAATACCATGAACTACGTTTCAGAGGTATTGACTGCTATTGGAATTGAGCACGAGAAAGAAGTTGGAAAGACTGGAATTGTTGCATTGATTAAAAAACCGAATCATTCAAATTCAGAACCATGTATTGCATTGAGAGCTGATTTAGATGCACTCCCTATTAAGGAAGAAAATGTAGTTCCCTACGCCTCCAAAATACCTGGAGTTATGCATGCATGCGGACATGATGTTCATACAGCTGTACTATTAGGTGCTGCCGAATTAATTCATGATTTCAGAGAAAAATTATCCTGCTCGGTTAAGATTATTTTTCAACCTGGCGAAGAAAAAAACCCAGGTGGCGCAACATTAATGATTGCTGCAAATGTATTGAATAATCCACCAGTTAAAGAAATATATGCCTTACATGTATTTCCGGATTTAGAGGTAGGGAAAGTTGGATTTAAAGAAGGAATATATATGGCTTCTTGCGATGAGATTCACCTAACGATCATTGGAAAGGGAGGACATGGAGCTACACCACATGACTGTGTGGATCCGATAGCAATTGGCGCGACGATAATTTCAAACCTTCAACAAATTGTAAGCAGAAACTGTGATCCTAAAATTCCATGCGTAATAACTTTCGGCCATTTTGAAGCTTTAGGATCAACAAATGTGATTCCATCTAAAGCAATTTTGAAAGGCACCTTCCGAACCATGGATGAAAACTGGAGAACTAAAGCAATAGATTTAATTCACCGCCAAATTTATGCGATTGCAGAGAGTATGGGAGCAAAGGTTGAATTAGAAATTAGCAAAGGGTATCCTGTACTTTTTAACGATCCAAAAATTACGAAAAAAGCTGCGGATAAAGCCAAATCTTTTCTTGGAAATGAAAACATTTGTAATTTACCTATTCGTTTGAGTTCGGAAGACTTTGCATTTTATGCTCAAGAGATTCCCGCTTGTTTCTTTAGATTAGGTGTTAGAAATGAACAAAAAGGTATAATTTACGGTGTACACAATCCCAAGTTTGATATAGATACGGATGCATTAAAAATAGGAGTTTCAATGATGGCATTGATGGCTTTTGATAGTTAAATAATGAATAAAATTGCACAAATAATAATTATTCTATTCCTCTCAATCAGTTGCAACAAAACTAAAACTGCAGCAAAACGATTAGATGGGAAATGGAAGGTTATCAGTTATTCCAAAACTGATAATGAAGGCCTAACAGAAAAAACAACGGATGTATCTGGAGAGTTAAATTTAATTTCGCATTCATCAAGTGACACGACCAACACTTATACCATGCAAATTGCCTACAATTTTCCATACGACATGGGTAATATTGAATCAAACGGTTCTTATAGTATCTTGAATAAAGGGAATTACATAGTTTTTGAACAAGCGCCCCTATCTGTTGGAACAACAACCTTTTCTACTTATAGAATTTTAACTTTAACAAATAGTGATTTACAGATTGAAGGGGGAGATTCTCTTGGAAATATTAATACGTTTTTATTTCGAAAATTGTAAGTGTTAATTAGCCAATTCACTCATGAATTTAATACGCATCAATCTCAATTCTTCCTCACTGTAATCGCCGTCAAATTCTTTGTAAGCCGCTACCAAATCATCTGTTTCCGCCTCTTTAAAATAACCAAAAATTTCTTCTTGATTTTCTTGATCTAGGATATCATCGATATAATAATTCAAATTAACTTTAGTACCTGAGGAAACAATCGCCTCAATTTCTTCAATTACTTCTTCTACAGATTTTCCTTGCGAACGACCAATATCCTCAAGGGGTAATTTTCTGTCTATATTTTGAATTAATTGAACTTTCAATACAGACTTATTAACTAAAGATTTGACCACTACATCCTGAGGCCTTTCAATTTCATTCTCTTCAACATATCTAGCAATTGTTTCAACAAATGGAGCACCATATCTTGCTGCTTTTCCATTTCCTACACCCTGAATGTTGGTTAACTCATCAATCGTTATTGGATATTGGAAACACATATCTTTCAGTGATGCCTCTTGAAAAACAACAAAAGGCGGTATCCCCAACTGCTTTGCGACTGATTTCCTCAAATCTGCCAAGATATCAAATAGTGCTTCATCAAATACGCCTGATTTTCCAGAAGAAGCGATTAAAAATTCCTCATCATCTGTATTTGAAAAATCATGTTCTTTTATCAAACTGAATGAAACAGGATTGAACAGAAAATCATTACCATTGGGAGTAATTTTTAAGGTGCCATATGTCTCAATATCCTTACTTACCAAGCCCGCCACTATGGACTGCCTAATAACGGCATTCCAAAAATGCTCATCTTTAGCTACGCCACATCCAAAACCCTTTAATAAATTGTGCTTGTATGCCTTTATTTCTGAGGTAACATTACCTGAAAGAAAGGCACATAAATGTTTAGATTTTTGCGTTTCCTGAAGTTCTTTAATCGCTTTTAGAAGCATTAACACATATTCTCTTCCCTCTTGTCTCTCTCTTGGATGTTTACAATTGTCACAAAATTCATTGCAATTGCTCTCATCAAATGTTTCACCAAAATAATGCAAAATAAATTTTCTTCGACATACTGATGTCTCCGAATAGGAAACTATCTCATTCAACAACTGACGACCTATTTCTTGTTCTGCCACAGGTTTACCTTGTAAAAACTTTTCTAGCTTCTCAATATCCTTATAGCTGTAGAAAGCTATGCATTCCCCTTCACCTCCATCTCTTCCCGCTCGCCCAGTTTCTTGGTAATAACTTTCTAATGACTTGGGAATATCATGATGAATTACATATCGAACATCTGGTTTATCTATTCCCATACCAAATGCAATTGTTGCTACAATTACATCCGCTTCTTCCATCAAGAACATATCTTGATGTTTCGCCCTTGTTGTGGCATCCAATCCAGCATGGTAAGCTAATGCATTAACCCCATTAACCTGAAGGATTTCTGCCATTTCTTCTACCTTCTTACGGCTCAAACAATATATAATTCCGCTTTTACCTTCCTTTGTTTTAATGTATTTTATAATTTGTTTAATGACATCTCTTTTCGGCCTGATTTCGTAATAAAGATTGTCTCTGTTAAAGGAAGATTTATAAACCACAGCATCCAACATATTCAAATTCTTTTGAATATCATATTGAACTTTTGGTGTTGCCGTTGCAGTTAACGCGATTATCGGAACATCTGAAATTTTTTCAAAAATTTCTCTTAATCTTCTATATTCAGGACGAAAATCATGACCCCATTCAGAAATACAGTGAGCCTCGTCTATTGCAAAAAATGAAACATTCACAGAAGTCAGAAAATCTATATTTTCTTTTTTGGTTAATGACTCCGGAGCAACATATAATAATTTGGTATGGCCATCATTTATATCTTGCTTAACCTTGATTATTTCAGCTTTGGTCAAAGAGGAATTTAAAAAATGTGCCAAAGCATCATTCTCACTTACATATCGAATTGCATCAACTTGATTTTTCATAAGTGCAATCAAGGGTGAAACGATTACAGCTGTTCCTTCTAAAAGTAATGCGGGCAATTGATAGCACATTGATTTACCTCCACCAGTGGGCATTATGACAAAAGTGTTTTTGCCAGCTAATAAATTTGAGATTATTTTCTCCTGATTACCTTTAAAATTATCAAAACCAAAATAATTGCGTAATGCACCTTTTAGGTCATGTTCTTTCATCTACAACAGCTTATTTTCATTTTTACCTAAATTAACAATAATCCTCAAAATAATTAACAATATCCTAACAAATATTCACTTTATGTGTTCAACGCTGAACTTTAAATCATTAGAAATATAATAGGATTCATTATTTTTGTATGAGAAATGGAATCAGAAAAAAATATGTCCTTTTTGGATCACCTTGAAGAATTGAGGTGGCGACTGGTTAAAATTTCTGCGGTTATCTTAATTGTGGCTATAACTTTGTTTTATTTTCAAGAATGGATAATGAATTTTTTCTTTTTATCCATGTCAAAGCCTTCCTTTATTACATTTCAACTTATGTGCGAATGGTTTGGAATTTGTTTGAGTGAAATTCCCCTTTCTGTACAAAGTACTACCATGTCTGGTCAGTTTAGTTATGCACTAATGATGAGCATTATGGGGGGTATAGTTTTATCATTCCCATACATTTTTTATCAATTATGGCAATTTGTTAAACCAGGACTAAAAGCAAAAGAAAAAGAAATGGTAAAAGGATTGGTTTTCTACGTGAGTTTATTATTTTTTTGTGGAATTTTATTCGGTTACTTCGTTGTGGCCCCCTTAACCGTTCAATTTTTTGGTGCTTATCAAATAAGTACCGAAGTGAAAAATGACTTTACTTTAAACTCTTATTTGAGTACAGTTTTATCCACGATATTTTATTCAGGCTTACTTTTCTTGTTACCAGTGGTCGTCTATATTTTTTCAAAACTCGGAATAATTACTCCAGCATTTCTCAAAAAGTATCGCAAGCATGCTATCGTGGGAGTATTAATTATTGCCGCGGCAATAACACCTCCAGATGTCATTTCTCAAATCATTGTTTCCTTACCAATACTGTTTCTCTATGAGTTAGGTATTTTGGTTTCAAAAAGAGTTGAGAAAAATCGACAAAAACAATAAATAGATAGATAAGATGTACATTTTTGATTTTTTTAGTGTACTTTTTGCCAAATGAATAAATTGATTATTGCTTTTTTTCTCCTCATGTTTTCGTGCGCATACGGACAACAAACAAAGGTTTATGGCACTGTATGGGATGCCGAAACAGGAAGAAAATTGGCATTCGTTAAAATTCAATTTAAAGATTCGAAAATTGGAACGCTGACAGACTCTCTGGGAAATTATATTTTGGAAAGTTATTATGCTACTGACAGCATTCAATTTTTTGCCAATGGTTACTTGCCAATAATCGTTGGCATTCAAAAAGATAAAACTCAAGAAGTAAACATGGGCCTAAATTCAGGTTTCAGAGAAATTCAAGAGGTGGTAATTTCTGCTTCAAGAGAATCGCCAGCCGTTAAATTGCATAAACGAATTATTGCTCATAAAGACGCGAACAACAAAGAAAAGCTTAGCTCTTATGAATATGAGTCCTATAATAAATTTCAACTAGATTTAAATAATATCGGAGACCAATTTCAAGAAAGGCGTATTGTTCAAAAACTTGATGTCATTCTAAAATATCTCGACTCTACCGATTCCGCAAATAAGTTTCTGCCAGCTTTGTTAAGTGAAACCATTTCACAATTCTATTACCAAAAAAATCCGAGGAAAAAGAAGGAAATTGTTGAAGCTACGAGAATTACTGGAATTGAAAATTTACAATTCAACCAATTCTTAGGGCAGATGTATTTTGATATTAATATCTACGACAATAATATTGATATTATCAATAGATCTTTTGTTAGTCCTATATCAAACATTGCCAGAAATTATTATACCTTTCGTTTAACGGATTCAACATTCTTCGACAAAATATGGTGTTACAAACTAGAATTTGAACCAAAACGACAAGGTGACATGACCTTTGAGGGATACATGTGGGTGCATGATACAACTTATGCAATAAAGGAATTTTCAGCAACAATTTCCCCAAACGCAAATATCAACTATATAAACGATCTCTATTTTGAGCACCATTTCGATCAAATTGAAAAGGAAGTATGGATGTTAACAAAAGAAAAACTAATCGTCGATATCCAAGTTTTCGAAAATTCGAAGCTATACGGAGTTTATGGCCGAAAAACTTCTACACGAAAAAACATCAAAGTCAATCAAGTACATGAAAGTGATTTTTATGATTCCGAAAATACGGTTACAGTCATTGACAGTGCTAGCTTAAGAAATGATGAGTATTGGAAAACTCACCGACACATTCCGCTCACCTCACAAGAACAAGGAATTGTTAACATGGTAGATTCATTGAATGATCAACCGTATTTCCAAAAGTTGAGCAAATTAACTTATTTCCTTTCAACAGGCTACTACCCGGTTAAAAAAATTGAAATCGGAAGTTCATACGCTTTCGTCAGTATTAATCCCGTTGAAAAATTTAGACTTGCACTGGCACTTAGAACTTCGAATGAATTTTCAAGACGATTGGAATTAGGAGGAAGAATCGCTTATGGATTTGGTGATAATAGGCTAAAATATGGTTTTTTGATTCGGTACAATGCTACTCCTAAGAAGCGTGGAATGTTATCTGCATATTACAACAAAGACATTGAGCAAATTGGCCAATCACCAACTGCTGCAGCAGTTGGAAATACTTTTAGTTCCATTTTTAGAACAGGACCTTTAGATAAACTAACCTTTGTATCAAAAGTAGGAATCAATATAGAGAAAGATATTCAAAAAGATTTTATTCTTTTTAGTGGATTTGAATGGAAAGAATTTATTCCATTAGGAAATGCAAATTATATCCGATTGAACGCTACAAATAGCACATTTGACACATTGCAAAAAATCAACACAAGTGAATTCATTGCCCGCCTCCGTTGGGCAAAAGACGAGGAATTCATTGGTGGTTCTTTTGACAGAAGCTCAGTTGGATCTAGGTATCCAATATTATCAATACAGGGGATATTTGGAGTTAAAGGATTATTTGGTGGGAATTACAACTATCAAAAAATTGAATTTCAAATGGAGCATAACAGACCAATCGGTGTACTAGGAAGAATGCGCTATGGTTTTAACGCAGGATATGTTTTTGGTACTGCTGCCTATCCATTTTTAAAAGTGCATGAGGGAAGTCAAAGCTACTGGCTGTATACCAATTCATTCAATAAAATGAACTTTTTTGAATTTATCTCCGATCGATATGTTGGAGGATTCATCGAAAATCACTGGGAGGGCTTGTTGTTCGATAGAATTCCTTACGTAAGCAAACTCAAATTAAGACTCGTAACAAGTGGCCGTTTAACATACGGTGCAATTTCTGATCGACACACGGCAGAAATGTTATTGCCAGTTGACACTAAAAAATTCGGCAGTATACCATATGCAGAAGCATCAATTGGTATTGAAAATATTGCCAAAATTCTTCGAATAGATTTGGTTTGGCGAATTACCCATTTAACACCTGAAATTAGTCCAATCGGTTTAAGAGCAAGATGGTCATTTAATTTGTAATTTTGAAAAGAATGAAATTACATACAAATCAAATTAAAAAAACTTACAAGGGAAGAAATGTTGTTAATGGCGTAAGTATTGAGGTTAATCAAGGTGAAATTGTTGGACTGCTTGGACCAAATGGAGCCGGTAAAACCACCTCCTTTTATATGATTGTTGGTTTAGTCAAACCAGACGAGGGAAATGTTTATTTGGATGACACCGACATAACGTGGTTCCCTATGTACAAAAGATCCCAACTTGGAATTGGCTATTTACCGCAAGAAGTTTCTGTTTTTAGAAAGCTAAGTGTCGAAGATAACATTTTGGCTATTCTAGAAATGACAAGAATGAAGAAAAAGGAGCGAAAAGAAAGACTTGAACAACTTTTGGAAGAATTTAGTTTAACTCATGTACGAAAAACACTAGGAAATCGTTTATCCGGTGGCGAAAAAAGAAGAACAGAAATTGCTCGAGCTTTGGCCACCAATCCAAAGTTTGTTCTTCTAGATGAGCCTTTTGCTGGTGTTGATCCTATAGCAGTTGAAGATATTCAATCAATTGTCGCTGAACTTCGCGAGAGGAACATTGGAATTCTCATTACAGATCACAATGTACAAGAAACCTTGTCGATTACGGATAGGGCTTATTTACTATTTGAAGGAAGTATATTAAAAAGTGGTACTGCAGAAGAATTAGCTGCCGATGAGCAAGTAAGGCGTGTATATTTGGGTCAAAATTTTGAACTTAGAAAAAAATAAGTAATTTTACAATGTCTTAATTTAAGGTGTATTATGAAAATTTTTACTGTCGCATTACTTTCACTAGCACTTGGATTTTTTATAAGTTCTTGCTCAAAAAAATGTTCTGTTAGTTTTACTGACACCAATACCGGTGAAATTATTCCAAACGCAATTGTTAATGCAAAAAGTAGCTACTTAACAGGAGAGATGGACAGTAATTATTTAATCAATGCTAATCACCCTTATGCCTATCAGTTTACCATGAATTTAAATGACGCAGATTCATCAGTAGCTGTTGACTATACTCAATATTCTGTTCTTGGATATCCTATTTTAACTTCATGTGATGCATCCTTTGAAAGATCTGTATCCATTGATACCGTTAATCAAAATGTAACTTATAAAATAATTGTTAATCAGTGCAGTGATTGCGAATCTTCAATACTTTATGAAAACTATGTTTTGGTTCCTAAAATTCCAGTAGGTTATTCCATTACTCATGATATTACAATCATTGACAAATAAAAAAGGTCACCAAAAGATGACCTTGTTAATGGTTTTAATTTCTTTTACTTAGCAGCAATATCAGCTGATTCAACTTTATCTATGCTACCGTAAGCGTCACAACCACCACCATGAGATGAACCACACGCGGTCATGATTAAAGCCACGAACATCCCAATAAGAGTCAAGGTCAAAAATTTCTTCATTGTTGTTTGATTTTAATTAACAGTCAACTAACTAACGCTAAATTACATATTTTGTAACTGTTAATCAAAAAATATTATTCACAATTGATTTTTGAAGAAAGAATTATAGTATTTTTCACGTTGTCATCATTTATGAAAGTAAGGTACAGCATATTTTTCTTGATTTTTTCGTTCAGTATTCATGCTCAAAAAAAATATGAATTGATATTCCAAACCGATGAACACTTAAAAGTAAACAATCAAATTAAAACGAGCTTCAAAGATTCCAATGAGGTAAAACAAAGTTTGAATAAACTCAAGTATAAAGCAATTAAAAAAGGTTATTTATTAGCCGGAATAGACAGCATTAAGTATACCCAAAAATCTTGTTCGGTTTGGTTTTATGCTGGGGAAAGATTTAAATCTATTCAAGTCAAAACCAATGAGCCCCTGAGTGGCAATTATATTTCAGCTACTTTAAGAGAAAAAATGTTGTTTTTTATTCCATTTAATCCAAAAGAATTACAAAAATTCATGTTCGCCATACACAATGATTTATTGAACAATGGCTATCCGCTAAGCAGTGTTTATCTTGACAGTATTGAATCAGATGAAAAAAATTGTAAAGCTACTCTTATTGTAAATAAAGGAAAGTTTTTTACCATCAGCAAGATTCATGTTAGGGGTGATTCTTCTATTAATAACTCACTCGTTTCAAAAATTATAGGTGTAAAAGAAGGAGACATTTTCAATCAACAGAAAATGAATCTAATTTCAAAAAATATTGAAGAAATTGGCTATTTAAAGGAAATTAAAAAACATGAATTGTTATTTACGAATGAAGGAACGGAATTATTTGTTTATGTTAAATCTTCATCTAGTAGCTCAATAAATGGAGCAATTGGTCTTCAACCTAATGTTGAAAGCTCGAGGATTGGAATTACTGGGGAACTAAATTTAAAACTGATTAATATCCTCAATCAAGGAGAAAATATGCTGATTAATTGGCGGAGTATTCAAGCTCAAACTCAAGCGCTAAATGCCACGTTTAATTATCCTTACTTATTTAAAAGCCCAATGGGAATTGATCTAAACTTTAATTTGTATAAAAGAGATACGACATTTTTGGATTTAAAAACTAAAATCGGTGTTTCCTATATTTTACGAAATGGGAATATGATAAAAATGTTTTATCAAAATTCCAACTCAACGGTTTTAAAAAATGGAGGTAATTCAGGGGTTTTAAACAATTTGTCAAATGTGAAAAATGATTTTTACGGGGTTTCTTTTTCTAAAAGAAAATTAGATTACTTGCCTAATCCATCAAAGGGATTTTTTTTATTAACAGAGTTTGCTGTAGGAAATCGAAAGTCTCAACTTACAGATACATCAAATTTTGAAAAATCAACCACTTACAAAGCCAATTTAAGTATTGAATATTATTTGCCATTATATAAGAGGCATATTTTAAAAATTGCCAATAAAACCGAGTTGTATTTTGCTCCCGTGATTTATCAGAACGAATTGTATCGATTTGGAGGCCTTCAATCACTAAGAGGGTTTAATGAAGAGGAAATATTTGCGTCGAATAGATCTGTTATAACCTTAGAATATCGATTTTTATTGGATAAAAACTCGAATATTTTCGCATTTTATGACCAAGGGTTCTATGAAAACACCTCTACAGATTTTATTTTTGATCGGCCCTTTGGATTCGGTGCCGGATTATCCTTTGGAACTAACCTGGGTATTTTCTCAGTATCGTTAGCCATCGGTAAACAATTTGATAATCCACTAATCATTCGAAACAGTAAAATTCATTTTGGATACATCGCTTATTTCTAAAAAGATTAAGAATTTCGATACTAATAGCCTTTCGGCAATAAACAAACAAGAACTATTTGCGCGATTGCTGCATTGAGCTCCGAATTTCTTTCATAAATTCTGACGCGTAAACAAAGCTCAACACTTCAGGATTCTCAGTCGTAATTATTGAAGTTCTGTCTCCTTGCCACCAATTTTTGCCATGATGGATAAATAAGATATTATCAGCTATTTCTATAACTGAATTCATATCATGAGTAATTACAATGGTAGTAATCTGATATTCATCTGTTATCTCTCGAATTAAGCCATCTATAATTATTGAAGTTTTTGGATCTAACCCAGAGTTAGGTTCATCGCAAAACAAATATTTTGGATTCATAGCGATGGCCCTTGCAATACCGATCCTTTTTTGCATACCACCACTGCATTCAGCTGGTAATAATTTACTTGCTTTTGTTAGATTGACTCTTTCTAAACAAAAGTCTGCCCTGGATTGCATTTCCTTTTTAGACATTTTTGTAAACATCGAGAGCGGAAACATCACATTCTCCTCTACTGTCATAGAATCAAATAGTGCTGATCCTTGAAAAAGCATACCAATTTCTTTTCTAATCTCTTTCCGTTGTAATCGATTCATACTTGAGAAATCTCTTCCATCAAATACAATCTTGCCGGAATCAACTTCGTGTAATCCAACGATACATTTGGCAAGAACAGACTTCCCATGACCGGATTGTCCAATTATCATATTTACTCTTCCTTTTTCAAAGGAAGCACTGATATCATAAAGAACTTGATTACTTCCAAAAGATTTATTGACGTCCACCACCTCTATCATAACAACATCAATTGAGTCAAAATAAAATTCGCAATTAGGATGGCAATACTGCTGCTAACTACTGCTTGGGTAGATGATTTACCCACATCTAAAGCACCACCTTTTGTATAATAACCATAATATGATGCGATAGAAACTATAAGAAAACCAAAAACCACTGTTTTAGTTAAAGCGTAAATAACATTATATACCTCAAAGAATGACCGTATGCCTAAAATGTAGGTTTCTGTTGTGAGTAATCCTGACAATACCAAGGCAATCCATCCACCTATTAGGCTCAATGCCATTGAAAATATAACAAGTATCGGAAAAAAAACTATGGCAGCGACTATTTTAGGGAGAACCAAAAAAGATAACGAATTAACCCCCATAATTTCCAATGCATCAATTTGTTCTGTGACGCGCATCGTTCCAATTTCTGAAGAAACATTAGAACCAACTTTCCCGGCTAGAATCAAGGAAATAATTGTAGGTGAAAACTCTAAAATTGTGCTTGACTGGGTAATATAACCAACCGTATAGTCAGGTAATAGTGGGTTATCAATATTGGATGCCGTTTGCAAGGCAATTACAGCGCCCATAAACGTGGACATTAAAGCAACTATAAAAATTGAATTAATTCCAATCAGCTCGAGTTCATTAAAGATTCGGCGCCAAAATATCTTGAATTTATCTGGACGGGAAAAAACCACCCACATCATAATCATATATTTGCCAAAATGTGCTAATAATTTCATGCAATGCTAAATTAAAGTATATTTCTTTCATTCACATACAAACGCTGAAAACTTTCCAATGAAATCATGTTCATTTCTCCTAAATTTGAAAAATGAAAAATACACGGTTGAATAAAAAAGATGAAGTCACAGAGGCCTTCAAAAAATTCATACCGGAACCTTTCGTATCAGATGTAGTAGGGCTATTTTTACAATATCCTGTCCGTTTTAGAATTGTACGTGGCAGAAAAACTAAACTAGGCGACTTCAGAGCTGGTATTAATGGGGAAAAACATCAAATTTCCGTTAATGGTGATCTCAATGCCTACTCGTTTTTAATTACAACTCTTCATGAGTTTGCGCATTTAATCACATTTAATAATCATGGAAGATTCGTTCAGCCTCACGGTGAAGAATGGAAAAACGCTTTCCGGACCTTACTTATTCCAATAATTGATAGTAAGCAACTTCCTAGTGATATTGAATCAGCTTTAATGGTGTCATTAACCAATACGAAGGCATCATCTTGCAGCGATCATCAACTCAGCAGGGTATTACATAGCTATGATCAACCAAAAGATGGTATAAAATTATTGGAAAATTTACCGAAAAACTCGACCTTTATATTGAATGGCAGGCAGTTTATAAAAGGTCCTTTGAGAAGGAAACGATATATTTGCGAAGAGATCAACTCAAAGAAATCATTTTTAGTGAATGCACTAGCTCAAGTTTATCCCATTTAAAAATTTAATGATGAATAATACGTATTGTGTGATAATGGCAGGAGGGGTTGGAAGTAGATTTTGGCCGATGTCAACAGCAAGCAAACCTAAACAATTTCTTGATGTATTAGGAATCGGAAAAACCTTAATTCAAATGACTTATGAACGAATGTTAACGCTAACAACAGCTGAAAACATTTATATTTTGACAAATAAGTCTTATGCGAAAATTGTAAAAGAGCAACTTCCCGAACTAGGTATCCATCAAATATTAACAGAACCTGAACGTAAAAATACTGCACCTTGTATTGCGTATGCTGCTGCAAAAATTTATTCCATAAATCGAAATGCTACTTTAGTCATTTCGCCTGCTGATCAATTGATATTAAAAGAAAATAGATTTAAAGAAATTGTTAGCATCGCCATTGAAACGGCAACAGAAAAAACGCAATTAATTACCTTGGGAATACAGCCAAATCGACCCGATACAGGATATGGATACATTCAATTCTCAAAGACAGCAGAAAAATATCCCGGAGCAATTTTAACCGTTGAACAATTCAAAGAAAAACCTGATGCTAAAACAGCTGAAATGTTTATTAAAGAAGGTAACTATTATTGGAATTCAGGAATTTTTATCTGGAAGGCATCAACAGTATTGGACGCCATAAAAAAATATGAACCTGAACTGCATGACCTTTTCGCAAAGGATTTAAATGCCTATGGAAATGATAATGAACAAGATAAGGTGGACTATTGTTTTAAAAAATGTAAGGATATTTCAATTGATTATGCAGTTATGGAGCATGCCCAAAATGTTGTTGTAGTATTAGCCGATTTTGATTGGAGTGATTTAGGTACTTGGGGTTCCATACATACGCATCTAAAAAAAGATTCAAAAAACAATGCGATTATAGGGCAGCACGCTCATCTATTTAATTCTAGCAATTGTTTGGTTAATGTGCCTAACGATAAATTAGTACTTATTGATGGATTGAACGATTATATAGTGGTCGAATCAGATGAAATGTTGATGATATTGAAAGCCGATAACGAACAACAATTAAAGGAATATATTAAAGAAGTTGGAATTAAGAGTCCAGATTTTTTTAATGAAAAAAGCCGCCCATTGGGCAGCTAATATAACTTTTTCATTAATTTATTTTTTTCGTTCATCTTTTTCCCATTCTCGGTATAAATCGAAATAACTCTTGGTTTCCAAAACAACAACTCCTCCCAGGGTGTCACCATATTTGGCTGGAATACCACCGGTATAAACCATCATCCTGCCTATCGCACAACTTGGAACATTACTAATTTGCCTACCCTTAATTCCATCTAACATATAAATCATATCTCCTTTTCTAGCTCCTCTGAACATCAATTCGCCATCTTCGGCCATTTTAACATCTGAGTTAAATGATGTTGCAAGAGCCGCAACACTGAATTTAACGGGACTTTGTTCAATTTCATCACCTGAAATTTCCTTAATTGGAATAGATCCATAAACTAAT
>Ga0209990_10001373_pt1 | contig 20635 bp, 16 predicted proteins | sample NOAtaG_6_FD_187304 | JGI IMG/M metagenome (GOLD analysis project Ga0209990, IMG submission 187304) | Freshwater lake microbial communities from Lake Erie, under a cyanobacterial bloom - NOAA_Erie_Diel5S_2200h metaG (SPAdes) (version 2) | ecosystem: Environmental > Aquatic > Freshwater > Lake ...
TCTGGTGGTGGTGATGGCGCTACTCAATACGATTTAGAACTTTCTTACTATTATCCAATCAGTAAAAATATTGCGATCGTTCCTGCGTTCTACGCGATTTTCAATCCGAATAGTTTCTCGACTAACCCAACTGTATTTGTAGGTAATCTACGAACTCAGTTCAGTTTCTAGTTAACTAATCCCAATTCTCAAAATGACAATACCATTTTGAGAACCAAAAGAGAGAATGGCTGCGCAAAGCGCAGCCATTCTCTCTTTTGGTTTGCCCTAACTAGGATGGCAACAGATATATTTCTTTGTATATAACAGCTATAGCTATTCCCGAAAGTGTGACTAATCCCCATTCACAAAAGTGTGACGACATACGCTTCTTAGATTAAAAAAACAAACCATGTAAGAGTTTTAAAAACACAAAATGGCGAAGCCATTTTGTGTTTTGGTAAAACTGTCGGGAGATGATAAAGAAGGGATATTCAAAAATAGGATACAAAAAAGTCATCATTTGATGACTTTTTTGTGTCTCGGATTAATTTGTAGTATATAATACAAATATAAATCATAATTTATGAATCAAAAATATGAAAACTACTCGTGAAAATCAACAACAGCAAAGGTATAGCGATTACCGCGATCGCCAAATATCTGAAGATGTGCTAGAAAGCCATGAGCCAAAAGATCATTTACATCCAAACTATTGCCATTGGGCATGGTTGCCAAAACCTAAATAATTTTACAAACAAAAAAAGGCTCGCATATGCGAGCCTTTTTTTGTTTGTAAAATTATTTATCTTGCCCAGTAAATCACTTTTTTCTCAATGGCTACAAATAAGGTGTAGAGCATTACACCTAAGATGGCTAGAGTAATCAGCGCTGAAAAAGCAAGAGGCACATTAAAGTCTGATGCTGCCTGAACGATTAGATAACCTAAACCCGCATTAGATGCGATCGACTCAGCGATGACGGCTCCAATGAAGGAAAAAGAAACGGCTATCTTGAGTGATGCAAACACATATGGCAAAGTATGTGGCCAGCCAACCTTCTGGAATATCTCAAAATCTGAAGCCCCCAGAGCTCGCATGACATCTTTCATTTCAGGTTCGATGGTTTCTAATCCTAGCGCTACGTTAACAGCGATCGGAAAGAACGCTAATGCAAAAGCCGTAACGATCGCAGGAATAGCATTTGCCCCAAACCAGACAGCCAGTAGTGGTACTAATGCTGACTTAGGAATAGTATTAAATGCAACTAGTAATGGATAGAAAGTTAAATAAATAAGTTTGGAATAACCAATCAGGAATCCCAACACGATGCCAACTACGCTGGCTAGCACAAAACCTGCAAAGGTTGTCCAGATAGTTCTCCAAGAGTTTTCTGCAAGTTGTGGTGCAAATTTGATGGTCGCTTCGAGGATTTTCGTAGGGGCAGGTAAATTAAAAGGTTGAATTTTAAAGATGATTACTGCCAATTCCCATACAATAAATAATACAACTGTAGCGATCGTAGGCAGGATAATCGTCGCAGTTTTTGTATTTAGAAAAGCCTCAAAATCAAACTTTTTAGTTACCCGTCTTGAATGGTCAACAGTTCCCTGCATATATTTTCCTCATTGGTATTGTCTACAATCGAGAGGTAGGGGCAATTCATGAATTGCCCCTACCTCTTGTGTTTTATTTAACTCTTGTGGATATGACGGCGTAACTCGGCGGCGAGATGAGCAAATTCATCACTAAGACACATTTCTAAGGTTCGTGGACGAGGTAGATCTATCTTCAGTTTGAAAGCAATCTCGCTAGGTCTAGGACTCATTACATATACGGTGTCAGACAGAAATACAGCCTCGCGTAAATCATGAGTGATTAGCATTCCTACGCATTTTGCCTCCATCCATAGGGTTTGGAGCATCACCCACATTTCTTCACGGGTAAATGCATCAAGAGCGCCAAAAGGCTCGTCTAATAGCAAAATCTCTGGTTGGTGAATCAATGCCCGACATAGTGAAGCTCTCTGACGCATCCCACCTGATAACTGCCAAGGGAATTGCTGCTGAAAATCTTTTAAACCTACTGCTTTCAATAGCTTTTGAGCCATCTCTAGATAGCGATCGCGATTAACTTTAAAGTCTCGCTTGTAGGGAGATACTATTTCTAATGGCAGCAAGACATTATCAATAGTGCGTCGCCAAGGCAGCAATACAGGATTTTGGAAGGCAATGCCGACGTTCTTGAGCGGTTTTTTTACAGCTTGTCCATGACAGCGTAGCTCACCGATTTTGGTAGGACTTAGTCCTGAAACCATTCTCAAAATCGAGGTTTTCCCACATCCACTCGGACCAACAAATGTAACAAACTCTCCAGGCTCCACGGTAAGGGAGATTTCCTGAATAATCGTACGCATTGACTCCTCAAATGGGTATTCTAAGCCGATGCGATCAAATTCTAGCAAGGGCTTAGAGGAAACAGAAGTTTCAGTAGACGAAGAAGTTACAGGCTGAACCATTTTTCTGTGCCATTTTATTGAGTGTGGACTTTTTTAAGCCAATTATCAAATACATGAAAACGATTGGCTTAGCCAATCGTTTTCATGTATTTGGGTTCGATTTACTGCAAAGGCTTGCGATCGCTAGCTGGCGGAACTATACGCTGTTCTTTAGCAGGCAAAAACTTATCTGTGAAGACATCAGCGACGGTTACTGGTTTCAATTTAAAACCTTCAATAGTCTGATTAACACTCTTTTCTAGACGTTTCATGTCCACACCACCAAAGCCAGCCGCTTCGACTTCTGAAGTCACATACATCCGTTCGATCGCTAATTTCAGGCGCAGTTTTTCAGCATCGCGATCCATTAACTTACTTTGATCGGTGGAAACAACTAGGTCGAGTGCTGCGGTAGGATCTTTAACAACCTCTTGCATCCCACGGAAATAAGCTTTAAGGAATGCTTTAATAGCATCAGGATTCTTGTTCATGAAATCTTGCTTGACTAAAATTCCATTGCCATAAAAGTCAAGCCCAAACTCGTCATAGAAGAAGATTTGGATGTCATCCATAGTCTTACCACCTTTGATCAAAGATGGAATGACCGAGGTGTAGAAACCGCTGACAGCATCAACCTTACCCTGTAGCAAGAAAGTCTCACGCAGTTTAGGTTCCATTGTGTCCCAAGTTACTGAATCAGGCGCAATCTTTATCTCTTTAGCAAAAAGCGGGAAAAGTTTCCGTGGTCCATCACCTGCTGGTGCACCAAGTTTTTTACCAACTAAATCGGCAGGAGTTTTAATTCCATTTGCTTTAAAAGTAACAATGGAGAACGGAGCTTTATTTTGGTAAAAGGCTACAGCAAGAATCTTATCATTAGGATTTTTGTCATTGAATTCCATGGCATTGTAGACATCGCTAAAAGCCATGTCATACTTGCCAGTACCAAGCTTACTGATTGTGTCAGCATTACCGAAACCGCGCTCATAACTGACATCCAATCCTTCTTCAGCAAAGTAACCCTTTTCGATAGCCCAAATCAGGGGTGCATCAAGACTTTGCTTTAAAAAAGGGAGTTGTACACGAATCTTTTGTTTTTCTTTTTTGTCCGTACTACTAGTTTGGGGAGATGATGCTGTAGTAGGTGCAGCAGTCTTGTCTCCAGTTGTGCTTGTAGTTGGTGGTGCAGAGTTACAAGCAGCAAGCAAAGCTGTTGAGACGGCAATAAGGAGAATTCTGTTTAACTGTTTCTGGAAGGTATGAAGCATTATTGCCCTGTTAAATTTGATTAAATTTGAAAATGTATACTGTATACAAAGCTAAATCTAATTTAAGGGGAGTAGAAAAGAAGTTTCTGTATATCTCAATACAAAGAAATATGCCTCTTAAAGCAATCTTGATCTCGATTTATCATTAATTTAGTTAGTTAGGATCAGCAATTATTATTTTCGACTTTCATTGCTTACGTTGCTGAAAGTCGAAAAATAGTAATTGCTGTAATTAAGCCCAACTGTTTGTTAAGACTTCAAAACTTTGATGTAAAGTATTGAGTACTAAAAGTTTGATATCAATTTGATGAGGGTGTTTACTAATGACTGGTATATCGATAGATTTGGCGGCAAAGTCTCTTCTTTATGTCGGTTTGCTATTTGGTGGACAGTCAGGCGAACATGATGTATCAATTACATCAGCAAAAGCGATCGCCTCAGCCCTCAGCCAAAATCCTCGTTATCATGTTCAGCCTTTTTACATTCAACGCGATGGTACTTGGCGCAGTCCTGATGTGTCAAAACAAGTATTAGAATCTGGCAAAGGTTTACAGGATTCAGAATTATTAACTAACGCAGCATTTTTCTTGCCAACAGAAGTTCAGCAAGTAGATCTGTGGTTTCCAGTTCTCCATGGGCCAAATGGTGAAGATGGGACGGTGCAGGGTCTATTGCAATTGATGCATAAGCCCTATGTTGGCAACGGGGTACTTGCTTCTTCGGTGGGAATGGATAAGATTGCGATGAAGGCGATTTTTGCTAATGCTGGCTTGCCTCAGGTCAAGTATGTAGCGCTAAATCGTTGGCAATGGCAACAAGATGAGCCAGCATGGAGTGAACATATCGAGGCTACTCTTGGCTATCCTTGTTTTGTGAAGCCTTCTAACCTTGGCTCCTCAGTTGGAATTTCCAAAGTACGCGATCGCACTCAGTTAAATGAAGCGATCGCTAGTGCTACTAGCTACGATCCGCGCATTATCATCGAGCAAGGCGTAGTCGCCCGTGAAATCGAATGTGCTGTCCTTGGCAATGAACAACCCCAAGCTTCTGCGATCGGTGAAATTACTTTCACTAGCGATTTTTACGATTATGAAACTAAATACACCGCTGGTATGGCTGAACTAATCATTCCCAGTAAGCTGCCTGACAACGTGGCTCAAGCAGTACAGTCAATGGCAGTGAAAGCATTCCAATCTTTGGCAGGTTCAGGTTTAGCCAGAGTTGATTTTTTCTATGTGGAAGCAACGGGAACGGTTTTAATCAATGAAATTAATACTTTCCCTGGATTCACTTCGCTAAGCATGTATCCCAAATTATGGGAGTACTCAGGCATTCCTTTTGCAGAATTATGCGATCGGCTTGTAGCGTTGGCACTTGAAAAACAAGTTTAAAAACCAATAAATTTTTCAGAAGTTTTGCAAAGCAAAACTTTTGAAAAATTTATTTTGAGGTAATCAGGCAATGCTGCTACGCTTGCGGGACTCTTTGTAAGAAGTAGTCACATTGCGTAAACCAGACTTCACCATTTGTTGTTCTAAAATTGCAAAAAATCGGCGGCGATCGCTACCAGTGACAACTGCCTGATTATGAGCTTCCGCTAGAGCTACAGGATATCCATAGCCTTTTTGGACTTGGGCGAGAATAATTTGCAAAGCCTGTGATCGCAGTTCTACATCTAATGCAGTCCAAGCTGGCATCTCAATTCGAGCGATTTCTGTGCCGACATGGAGATAACAAAAATAAATTTGATGTTCGCCATATTCCTGCAAAATCCTTGCATGGCTTTTCCAAAACGGGCTACATTCGCCCACTTTTAACAGCCGGCTCCACAAAGTCCCGTCACGCAATGGTTGAATTTGACTACAAGGTGCAGAATCGAGAGGCTTAGCATCACCACAATGCGTCTTGCAGTCAGGTTGCTCAAAAGGACATATTTGTAAACGCAAAAAATTAGTAGTTTCCGCAGCACGGGGAGCGCTAATATATCCTGCTAAAGGAATTCGTCGAGCTTTCAGTTCATCCCATGCAGCCAGTATATCTGGTAAAAGTTGCGATCTCGCCTCAGCAGCAATCTCGTCAAATTCCCAATGAACCAAAGCTCCATCGGTGAAGGTTAACAATGGTGATTTCGGAGAACTCGCAAGAGTTTCTATGGCTAAATTTGCTAGGGCGACATTTTCCGCAACCGTGCGCTTAAAAGTCATCCACTGTTCAGTCTGGATTCCCCATTGACGTGCCTTGTATAGGTCTTCCGTTTTATAAAATACTTCAGGCACATTATCCAATAATGGATAGATGCCAGAGTTATAATGAATCGCCACTCGACCAATATTAATCAAATAGCAATAGGCGATTTCATGGCGGCTTGGTGCTATTTGAGATCCATCAGTAGCTAACACTATGTGCGGAGTAGAGATTGGTGATATTGCTTGAATTTCTGATAAAGCTTCAACTGGTTCAGCGCAATTAAAAATATAGCGATCGCGAAATTGCTCACTTTGTTGATTGAGTGAAGCTTGATTGACAACTGCTTGATAAAATATAGTTTCTGCGCGATCGAGTTTGACTGTCAACTGCTGAGCTTCTCTCTGCAATTGTTCAGACATCCCTTGCATCTGTCCCATCAATTTCTGTAAATCCAGCATAGTCATATTTCTCTGTTTAAACTAGAAACAAGAAAATTATCATTACAGCAATTACTGATCAAAAGAACCACAATATATTTGTTGAAAGTGCCGCTAAGTAACACTATGAGCAGTGGTAAGAGGATCGAATTCAGTTTCCATATGATAGTTAACTATACTTACCCAATATCAATTACAGCGCTTTGCGCTCAAACCCGAACCAATAAATTTTTTGAAAGTGTTGCTTCGCAACACTTTCAAAAAATTTATTGGTTCGTTTGATCGGAAATTGTTGTAATAAACAAAATAAGAGCAGTGCGTTGTACTGCTCTTATTTTATAGAAACTAAATCAAACTAAACTGAAACCGTCTGCCACTCTAGCTTGTCTAATGTGTGTGAGCGCTCTAGTGCACGCTCGAAGCTGTCAAGTTTAGGCTCAATCAAGAATGGCTCACCGACATATCCTTGGATTGCTTCTTGGGTTTTCAATCCGTTGCCTGTGATGTAAACAACTGTTACTTCTTCAGGATCAATTTTGCCAGCTTCGACTAACTTCTTGAGAACTGCAATCGTTGTACCGCCAGCAGTTTCAGTGAAGATGCCTTCAGTTTCAGCAAGCAACTTCATTGCTTGAATGATTTCATCGTCATTTACTGATTCGATATTGCCGTTGGTCTTGTGGGCAATATCGATCGCATAGATGCCATCCGCAGGATTACCGATCGCTAAACTCTTCGCAATGGTTTTGGGCTTAACAGGGGTAATAAAGTCGCGACCTTCTTTGTAAGCAGCAGCAATTGGAGAACATCCTTCAGCCTGTGCGCCACTGAATCGAACGGGCTTGTCGTCTATTAAGCCCACCTTCACAAATTCATTGAAACCTTTGTAAATTTTGGTAAATAGAGAGCCAGAGGCTAAAGGCGCAACAATGTGATCGGGCAACTTCCAACCGAGTTGTTCAACAACTTCATATGCAAGGGTCTTAGAACCTTCAGAGTAGTATGGACGGAGGTTGATATTTACAAATCCCCAACCATGAGTATTAGCAACTTCTGAGCAAAGACGATTTACTTGGTCGTAGTTCCCATGTACCGAGAAAACTTTGGGATTGTAAATGGTTGTCCCCAAAACTTTGCCAGCTTCGAGATCGGAGGGAATGAAAACGCAACATTCTAAGCCTGCATGGGCGGCGATCGCAGCGGTGGAGTTTGCCAAGTTACCAGTACTGGCACAAGCAACGGTGGTGAAACCAAGTTCACGAGCGCGGCTGAGAGCTACGGAAACAACACGATCCTTAAAGCTCAAGGTGGGCATGTTTACAGCATCATTTTTAATGTAGAGATTTTTGATGCCGAGACGCTTGGCAAGGCGATTTGCCTTGATCAAGGGAGTCATGCCTGTGGATACATCGATATAGTTTTCAGTTTTGACTGGTAGGAAGTCGCGATAGCGCCAAATTGAGAGTGGACCAGCTTGAATTGTTTCACGACTGACTCTGGCTGCGATGACATCATAGTTATAGGCAACCTCTAGAGGACCAAAGCACAATTCACAAACGTGCATCGCCTTGGCTTCATATTCTGCACCGCACTCTTTGCACTTGAGATTACTGAAGGTTTCAACGCGATCGCTGGTGTAAGGAGAAACAATCGTTGCAGTCATGTTCTTGGTTGCCTTTCTAGTCGTTAAAGGTTTTAATTTGATTTCATTATTAAACCAAACTCTAACACAGGCATTTTATAGTCGTCAAATATACCAGACTAAAATAGTCGGGTTTTAGCCTTAGCCGCAAAATTATAGCTAAAGTCATTTGCTCTCTGAACAAATCAAAAGCCCAGAATTAGGATTGGCTGCGCTCCACGCCGCCAATCCTAATTCTGGGCTTTTACAGCGCTTTGCGCTCAAACTTAATAAGAGAAATGCGACATTTTCGCAGTTCTTTGCTTCTTGGATTTTAAAGCGATCGCTTCTACGATCTCGTGCACACGAATTTGGCGAATAATGGATTGATCGACAGCATGTTTAGAAAACTCAAAATATTTCTAGAAATCGATTACACAATTCACAACGTTCACGGGTATTTGAGTTACCTTTTTTATCCAGCATTATCCATACCAAGGGGAATGCAACGCCGTGATGCACTACTCCCAATGTCAATACATTAAACACTGTCTTACCGAATTTCCAATCGTTGCGGTCGATGGAGATTATCCATGGCTCGGGGATTTTCATTACTTTGATGACCATTAGAGCGATGCTTTCATAGTCCACTTCAAAGTCTCGAAAAAATCTCTGTAACCTCTTATAGTGCGACTCGACTTTCGCTTCTCCACTAAATCCTGTTGCGATTTCGACTAGGTTTACTGTCTTTACTCGCATTAGCGCGATCAGGAACATAGAGACAAAGGCTAGTCTTGCTGCATTCCATTGCAGATGTTGCTACAACATTTCTCGGAATAGGTTAATCTCTTTCATAGGGGTTTTATTTGCGATGTGGTTATCTTTTATAAAACCCCTTCCTCTCTACTTTTGCAACTTTTTGTCCTGTACTTAGGACCACAATAGAACTTCACCCTTTTGCTTCTATTTCAATTATCTCCTTATTCATCACCTTAGAAATATAGGAAGACACCCAAACCGTATAGGCAGGAGACGCAATACTGTGGGTCAAGAAAACGGCTACAGCCACACCTAACACGCCCCAATTAACACCAACTAGTAGCGCGATCGCAAAAGCACCTGTGAATAGAATATTCCACATAAAATCCCAATCAGGCTTATTGATCGCCCACAGCCCATTAGAAGCAACATTCGCAAAAGGACGTGGAATCGCTGATAGGCAAATAAGAATTAATAGAGGGATGGCGGGTATCCATTTTTGTCCAAATATAATTGGCACATAAAATGGAGCGAGTCCCGACTGCAAAATTACTAAAGGAAGGATAATCCAAGCAACCCTCTTAAAGGTTTGGAAATATCTTTCTTTGAATTCTTTCGGCTGACTAAGAGCGTCACAGAGATGAGGGAAGAGCGCCGTATCCAGAGCATTAATCGCACTCATACTGATACCCAGCCCCGCATTGAACGCAAAATAATATAAACCTAAAACTTCCACACCCAAAAATCTACCCGCGATCACATAGTCAAGATTATTAGTTAAAGTGTGCATAATTTTTACCCCCAAAACACTGCGCCCAAACCGCACAATCTCTTGCCATCTGTCAAGCGTAAATTCGCTGGTTGGTCGCCACGGATTATTGCGATAATGGACAATCACCCAGACAGGAGCCACTAAAACCTTTGGTAACACGATCGCCCACATTCCAAAGCCAAAGAAGGCAAGAATAATCGTGAGGATATTATCTACCGAAACTTGAATACCGTTTGCGATCGCTGAAACATGGAGGCGATTCTCTCGATTGGATAGAGAGGCTTGCACTAGAGCGATCGGAATGATGAGATAGACCGTAGCCATCACGCAAATGGGGAGGACAATGCGCGGATCGTTGTAAAACCAACTGACTGGAAAAGCGGCAATACATTGCCCTAAAAATACCAATCCACAGACAATCCAATTTAGCCAATAGGAAGTTTGGCAAAGTTTTGGTAAGTCGGCAGTATCCGCTTGGACGAGTTTTGCCCAGATTCCATTTTGGGTAAACACATTCACAAATTCATTGGTTGTCAGCACCAAAGCCGCCAGTCCATAGTCCTCTTTGGTCAATAGCCGCGCTAAGACCACTGTTGCCACGAGACGAGATATACGAATAAATAGCTGCGACAGACCCAACCAACCGAGATTGCGTAGAAAGCGATCGGCAAATTTTCCTTTAATTACTTTGATGATTTTCTGAACTGCCAAAACAGCGCCTCCCATTCAGCTAGGTATCTTTCCCATGCACCACGCACAGAATCTCTGCCATTCTCTCCCCAACTGCTCAGAGTTTGTGGTGAAGTTTTATGAATGTTTGCAACTTTGGCGATCGCCTCTTTGAGATCCTCCACATTTGCGCCAACGACCAATCCACAATTGTCAACCTGTTCAGATAGTCCATCTAAGCTCGTCACAATTACAGGTTTTCCAGCCGCCTTTGCTTCGAGACAGACATTGCCCCAAGGCTCCCATCGAGAGGGAATAACGATAATATCGCAAGATTCTAAAAACTGCGGGACATTGGTTAACTGTCCAACAAATTTAATACGGCGATCGTTCTCAGCAAATTGCTTTAACAACTGCTCATTTTCGCCATAGCCACCAATCAGTAATTCCACATCTAGATCTGGCAGCCCATGCATTGCTTCGAGAAGTAAATCAATTCCTTTCTGAGCGGAGAATCGACCGTAAGCTCCTAAAACCAATCTTTCGCCCAGCGGTTTAATAGGTATAACCAAAAAATCATCAAGAACACGACTTTGTTGAATTATGGTCAATTTTCGATGTCTGACTAGTTTATGCTCCAGCATCCAATTCATCTGAGCATAGGAAATAGCGATCACTCGATTAGCGATGCTATAGGCGAGCTTGAGCATCAGCCTAAATCTCCACTTCGAGGACACGTTTAGGGCTTCAAAAGCTTCTGAATAATGATGTTCTTGAATGATTAACTTACTTTGCGATCGCAGTCGTAATAAGGTAAAAACAAACTTCCATGAACAGGCATCATGCACCACAATAAGTTCTAGCTTTAATTTTGATGCTTTGGAAAAGGCTTCTTGAGGATTTAGGAGTAGAAAATTAAATTTCTCAGCAAGTCGAGATCGCAATAAGCTGCTCACTGAAGCTGTCACGCCGCCAATGTTGCGATCAACCAGAACATGTAAGATGCTAGGTTTCATAAATATTAGGGGTAAGGTCAAATCCTATGATTTCCTTGTTAGCTGTTCAGACAGTTTGTCCCATTCGGTTAGATATTTTCCCCATGCACCACGTACAGATGCCCTGCCATTATCACCCCAATCGATCAGAGTTTGCGGTGAAGTTTTATAAATATGTACAACTTGTGAGATAGCCTGTTTTAAAGACTCGGCAGTTGGTTCGGCAATTAATCCACAATCAATTACTTGCTCGGTCAGCCCATCAACATTGGTCACAATTACAGGCTTCGCCGCCGCTTTAGATTCAACACAGACATTGCCCCATGGTTCCCACCGTGACGGGATTATGGAAATATCACAAGTTGATAAAAACTGAGGAACATTGGTTAATTTGCCAACAAATTGAATACGGCGATCGCCATCCGCCATTTGTCGCAATAGCTCTTCTTTTTCCCCATAGCCACCGACCAACAGTTCTATATCTAAATCAGGCAAACCTTGCATTGCTTCGAGTAACATCTCGATTCCTTTTTGGTTAGAAAATCGACCATAGACTCCTAAGATCAATCTTTCTCCCAATGGTTTAACTGGTAACGCCAAGAAATCTTCTAGTACGCGACATTGCTGAATTACTGACAATTTTTGTGGATTGACCAGTTTGTTACTGAGCATCCATTTGCCTTGGGCTTGGGAAACCGCCACTACATAATTTGCGATCGCATGGGCTAATTTTAAAACAATCCGAAAACGCCATTTAACAGGCACATTAATTGCTTCAAAAGATTTTGAGTAATGATGGTCATGAATGAGGACTTTACCATGCGATCGCAAACGCAGTAAGAGAGGCAAAATGCTCCATGATGAAGCATCGTGAACGATGATTAAATCTGGCTTTAAGGTAGACATTTGTGCTAAAGCTTCATCAGGCGTGAGCAGCAGAAAGTCATATTTCTCAGCCAGACGCGATCGCATCAAGCTATTGGTACAAGCTGTTACCCCGCCAACATTGCGATCGCTAAGTAGATGTAATATTTTAGGCTTCATAAGTTAATTTTTTTTGGAAAAACTAAAAATCTTGTACCCTCCCCTTTGCAAGGGGAGGGCTAGGGTGGGGTAATTAATTAGATTTGAAAATTTCTTTAGTCGTTTGTGCAATGGTTTCATATTAGTAGCCAAAACAATTCCCCTCTAGCCATATTATCTAAGATAATATACCCAAATCTATTTGGTTTTGATAAATGTTAGGCCGAAATGCTAAGTAACCCCTCTTACTTTTACTGCTAGATTTAGATGAGACAATTAGGGAAATTTTCGTATGAGGCTACTAGCTAAGTACACAAAAAAAGTAGTTTCTTTAGCCCTTATATCAATCGCTACTTCATTTGCATTGGTAAATGGGGTAAACGCCATTCCACTTTCACAGGGCGATCGCTTAAGGGTATTAATTCCTGAGGGAGATCTATTTAGTGGTGTATTTGAAGTCAATCTAGATGGCAAAATTCAGGTTCCATATCTCGATCCAATTTCAGTGCAGGGGCTAGAAATTAATGCGGTAAAGCAAAAGATTTATGACGCTTTAATTGCTCAAAAATATTTTCAACCAAAATTTTTGCAAGTCAATGTCAGCATTTTGCAATGGTCGGCTATTCAAGTAACGGTTTCGGGGGAAACATTTCAACCTGGAAGAATAATCGTCAATTCGCGATCGGCAGAAGATCGCTCACTCCAACAAAGCGTAGCTTCGGGTGACTACCCTCCAGAACGATATCTGACTGCTGCATTGCGTAGCGCAGGTGGAGTTACGCCCAATGCCAACATCAAAGAAATCCTGTTGATTCGTAATGGTAAAGAGCAAAAAATTGATCTCACAGGTATTTTCACTGGTGAGCCTGTGGAAGACGTACCACTGGTTGCAGGCGATCGCATTATCGTGTCTAGATTACCTAAACCTCAAAATCAATTCGTAAGACCTTCCCAAATTACCCCCCCTGGTATTCGAGTTTTTCTATCTAATCTGACCGCTAGTTCAGCACTTAAGCCTGAGGGCTCTCCCTTTCCTTACGGGGCAAGATTTTCTCAGGCAGTTGTTTCCGCTAACTGTACTGGAGGTGTAATCACGGCTCTTGACCGACATGCCTTACTTGTGCGGGTTGATCGTATTACAGGTGAGACTAGTTCGTGGGATCGCTCTATAGAGCAAATTATCAGAGATTCCAAGAATGATAACGACAACCCTTTTTTGATGCCTGAAGATACAATTGCCTGTTATAGCTCCACAACCGCAAATGTGAGAGACGTGTTTTCTACCATCTCCGATGTAATCAATCCTTTAAATCTGCTCTTCGGCATCTTTGGAGGCAACTAAAAATGACTGGTATTCTTACTTCCTCATTGAAACAACTTTCTATATTTGGTAAGAATAATTTCCTTAGATATTCTCGATATATTGCCTTGGGGCTTGCTGCTAATGTAGGACTATGGGGAATGGCGCTATTCTATCTAAAAGTAACGCCACCAGTTTATATCAGCAAGTGGGCGATGATTATGCCTGGGAATGGGCTGGGCGTGAATGTTAGTTTGGCAGATATTGGACAGACTTCTGCTTCTAGTAGTTCTCCATTTGGGGGGTCAAGTATGGATCCAAGAGCTAACTATCAATTTATTCTTACGGATGAGAGTCTTTTAGAGATTGCTGCCGAAAGGCAAAAAATCCCGATCGCTAAATTAGGTAAGCCCAAAGTCAAGCTAGTCGATAACACCTCGATCATGGAGATGGAAATTGGTGCAAAAACAGCCGAACAGGCAAGAGATAATGCTAACGCTGTTATTGAAGCTCTTCAATCTCGGTTAAATCTTTTAAGGGCAGAGGAAATTGAGAAACGGGGAGAAAACAACAATATAACCTTGAAAGAGGCTAGAGAAAAACTTCAATTCGCTCAAAAGAAACTCTCTGATTACAAGGCAAGTTCAGGCTTAAGCTCGTCAAATCAAGTTGGCGAGCTATCTACAAATATTGAAACACTTCGTAAGCAAAAAGTCGAGGCATTTGCCCAAAAAGAACAAATTTCTAGCCGTTTTCAAGAACTATCTGATAGCTTGGGGCTGACTGTCCCAGAAGTAACTGATGCTTTTATTCTCCATGCCGATCGCCAGTTCCTCCAAAATTCTAAGGACTATACTGAGGCAAATACCACATTAACTGTCATGCAGACAAAGTGGGGAATCAATCATCCTCTAGTCGTTAAAGAGGCAGCAAGGCAGAAATCTGCTAGAGTTGCTATGATTGAGCGTGCTAGTGCGATCCTTCGCAAGAAAGTCACGCCAAAGTATATTGAACATATAGTGTTGGGTGAAAATTCGGGCACAAGTAGAGAAAATTTATTTCGTGATCTAATTGGTTTTCGAGTTGATCAGCAAGGTGCGATCGCGCAAAATGAGGCTCTACAGGCTCAAATCTTCCAGCTAGAAGATCGCTTGCAGTCTTTAGTCCAAAAGCAAGTCACCTTAGATAACTTACAACGTGAGGTACAAATCGCCGAAGCCGTATTTGCATCTACTCTAGCAAAAATAAATTTAGCAAAATCGGATATTTTTACAGCCTATCCGCTAATACAGCTTCTTTCTAACCCTTCATTACCTGATAAAAAGTCTGCACCCCAACCCACCGTTGTGTTTATAGGAACTGGGGTCGGTTCAATCCTCGTTACAACAGGCTTAGTTATGCTGTGGTGGCGTAAAGAGATCAAACAAAAAATAGTTTTAGCAAAAAATAAACCTGTGGAAGTAGCCCAGTGAAACGAGAAAATATCCAACCTGAGAATTTCGCCGAAAAGATTGTTTGGTATTCAATCATTTGGACTTATTGGTTCTACTTGATTGGAGGGTTGTATATCTTAGGAGCAGTCTTAGCTTGGATTTTGTTTTTTCATCTTTGTCATGAATTATGGAAACAAAACGAGCAAACTCCTGAAGAAGAAAAGATACATATTCCTTGGTCAATCTGGGTGTGGATTGCGGGAATGATCATGATGGAAGTTGCTCTCGTGATTGGTCATCTGGATTTTAATCTAAGCTTAGGAGAAATCATTAAATCTACGATTGGTTGGGCAAAAGGATGGGCTTTACTGGCTCTTTATCCTTTAGTGGGATGTCTTAAAATTCGACCAAAGTTAATGTATCGTGCGGCAGCATTAGTTTGTAGAACGAGTCTGCTAATTTCTATTCCATTTGTTTTAGCATTCTATCTTCGTTTACCTCAAAAACTTTACGTCTCTCCCCTTAGGGCGATCGGAGGACCTAGTGATGCTTTTTTTGAGGTAATGCTTTATGAAATTGATCCTGGGGAAGGTAAGCCTAGATGGAGACTATATACCCCTTGGGCTCCTGCTGCTGGATTTGTCGCGAACATCTACTTCTTTATGATCATTCATGAGAAAGATCTAAGATTGCGCTGGCTAGGAATTGCAGGTTGTGTGGTCATTTGTCAAATTTCAGCATCGCGTCTGGCTCTAGTATGTTTGCCTACGGTTTGGTTGATGAGTCTATATCTGTCAAAGCTCAGCCGTCCCCCCTTTCTAATTGCATCTGGATTTGCTAGTTTTTTTATAAGCATTTCCACTACTCAAATAATTGAGTCAATCAATGATTTTTCAGAAAAATTTTCGGCAGCCCGAAAAGATTCTTCGCGTGTGCGTGCTGCTCTTGGAAGGATAGCAGTCTATCGATGGGAAAATGACGCTCCCATTTGGGGGCATGGAGTTGTTGTCAAAGGACCACACATGGTAGAGTTCATGCCTATTGGCTCTCACCACAGTTGGTTTGGATTGCTATATGTTAAAGGAATAGTTGGATATATATCCCTTGCTATTCCTATGGGTTGTAGTTTTATCCATATGTTATATCTTTCTCAAAAGAGCACACCTGCTAAAGTTAGTTTATGTATGGTAATGGTGCTGTTTTTCTATACTTTCGGCGAGAACCTAGAAATTTTATCATATCTGTTCTGGCCTGGTTTAGTAATGATGGGAATTGGAGCACAGCCCAAGTATATCGAAAAAGATATAGAAAAAGATATAGAAATTGAATATGAAGAAGTAATCGAAGATGATTCTACGAGTAACGAAGTTCCGCCGAATAGTTAACTATATAGCAGCTTTCGAGCAAACGAGTCACAAGCAAATTTTTGAAAGCATTGCGAAGCAATGCTTTCAAAAATTTGCTTGGTTTAGGTTTGAGCGCAAAGCACTGTAAAAAATTAAGCTGACACTTTTGGAACTATACAGCATTGTTTTTACGATTTAGTAACACCATGACTGTTTTTAAGATTAACCATAGATCGTTTTTCAAGTTCCAGTTTTGTTTGTAGGACAAATCAAATTCCATTACCTCTTCAAAGCTTTTGACACTCGATCGCCCATTAACCTGCCATACCCCAGTCATTCCAGGCTTTACATCTAGACGACTCCATTCAGTCATTTTCTCGTCAGTATATTCATTTTCTAGTTCATAAAGTCCCACTTCGCCAAAGGTCGGTGGTCTTGTCCCGACAAGGCTCATATCGCCCATTAAGACATTCCAGAACTGAGGAAGTTCATCCAGACTAGTTTTTCGGAGAATTCGTCCAACTTTTGTGACTCTTGGATCATTACTATTCTTAAAGAATTTACCACCATCATTATTTGTGCTACTTCCATCTACTGAATCGGCTATCTGATTAGTAACTTTTTGCTTCAACATTTCGGCGTTTTTCACCATTGAGCGAAACTTCCAGATTCCAAAAGGTTTGCTCATCAGTCCCGCTCGCTTTTGCATAAAGAGCACTGAACCAGGGCTCTCTAATTTAATAGCGATCGCGATCGGGATGGATAAAATAGCAGTTATGCCTAACCCAACTAAGGAGCCGCATATATCAATGATGCGCTTCGGAAAGCTGCGAACCGATGGATGGACTGGGACTCTAGGATCTAGCTCGATCGCAGGATAAAGAAAATACATTAAATAAGCGAACAAACATAAAACAGGAATATTAATCAGCACTTGATAGATGCGATATAAAATTACCGCAAAACGATTTGATTGATTTGGCGATCGCGAGTTTTTACTTATCGATAAACGGTTTGTACGTGTTACTGGCTCGATGTTAAAAATATTTTCTAGCTTGGTCATTTTTAAAATCGATAACACCTGTGGATCAACACTCCAAAGCACTAATTCCGTTGGTTCTGATTTGTCTGATTGAATATCTTTCTGCCGAAGGACTTTTAGACAAGATACTAATGCGCCGACACCTGAGCTATTAATAAACTCAGTATTTGACATGTCAATAATAATTTTGCGAAAACTTTCTTCTTCTTGGCATAGTTGTTGAAAATCTTCCTTTAATCTTCTGGCTTCAGGATTAAAGATATTTTTGGGCGTACTAATTAAGACTGTTTCATTAAAACTGGTGATTTGGACATCGTTCAATCCAAACTTCACTGATTGCTGTTCATTGCCAGTAGGAATATATACAGCTTCAGGATAACGGTGAGCAATCTCTTCAGCACGCACGATCAACAAATCTAGGGCTTTCCATGAGCGTAGAAGACGCGCCGAGAGACTCAGATCTCGTATACGAGTCTTTGACTCTACAAAGATGACTTTGCTCTTGTATAGGTACTTAGCCGCCAACAAAAATGGAACTGCGACTCCAGCACCAGTTGACAGCACAATTGAGGGGCGCTCTTTTCGTAATACACTATTTGACAAGAATAAATTTCGCACCAAATTAGGCAAATTACGATTTGTGGGACTATGCGCCCAATATGTTTTTTCCTCGTTTAGTTCAGTTTTGGTTGTACCTGTTTTAAATGTGACCCAAGTTCGTTGTGCATAGGTTTGCCAATATTGCTTCAGCCCCTGCATCCCTTTAAAATGTCCGCCAGATGAGCATAACAACATGAGTTTGCCGCTGTCTTGGCTAGGATAGCGATCGCTCAAATAATCACATAGATACTTATCCTCAGCAAAAGTTAGAGCCTTGCGGGAAATAGTTATTAATTTTAGGAATTTCGCTAAATCCGCAGGAGATCTAGCAATTAATACCCCTTGGTTTTCTAAGTCATCAGCCATTTCTAGCTGATGATTATCCACATGCTCATGGAATTTTGATGTTCGTGGAACTAAGATATAAGGCCTGTCGAAGTCTTCAAGTAATAAAGCTGTACCCTCGCCGCAATGGGCAATTACTGCGCTTGATTGCTCAATATATTTCCTGAACTGCGACTCAGGCATGACTTTGCTTACCTTAACATTGTCAGGAAAGCGTGTTGACGATCCATATTGGATAGTTACTTCCTCGTTAATTATTCCTTCTTTAATTAATAAGTCAACCCAATCCATCAAGGCATTAAATGGATATTGCTCAGTACCAACCGTAACGAGTATCATGACTAATTAGTTCCTTCTTGCTTCCGCTATATTTACCTTCATTCCGTTACGTTTCAAGGAATCTTAATGTGTCTATATAAAATAATTATTATACTGAATATAATAATTCTAATCTATTTTTGAGATGCAATGATTTACGAGAATATGTCCTCAAAATACCTATTCTCACAAATCATTTAGAGTAACTATATTATTCTCTAGTTTACGCCGATTTTAGATGAACATGAAAACCGCCATATCGCTTAATTAGAATTTAGTTGTTGTGTGTTTCAGGTGAGTAAGGGACAAAAAATGTAGGAACAATTCATGAATTGTTCCTACATTTTTTGAGCTTTTAGTAAGTTGGTCATTTAAAAACCTCTATATGCGTTTTAAAGCCTTAGATTGTCGGGCTCTAGGTAATGATTGGATTTTTCAGAATGGTTATGTAACATTCTCACCAGCAACAGATTAAAAATCTCCATACCCTATAAATGGCAATAAATGGTAATTTTCAGATGAGTGCATACTCATTTGAAAACAAAAAATCAATCCCATTAAGGTCTTTTAGTTTTCATTTTGCTATGGCAAAATGAAAACTACTATATGATGGAGTTATTAAGCTGATCAGCTCTCATCACTACATTTTTTTCTATGACTATCGCATCCCTTAGCTGGCAAGAGCTAGAATCCCTCACAGACTTCCAAATAGATACTGTTAATGGTTCCACTAATGCACAAGCCAATTTACGGTTATTTGGACATACCGAAGCTGATGTGCGCGTGACATTGTATCGCGACCATCATGCATGGTGTCCCTACTGTCAAAAGATTTGGCTGTGGCTAGAGGAAAAACAGATTCCCTATCGCATTGAAAAAGTAACCATGTTTTGCTATGGCGAAAAAGAAAGTTGGTACAAACGGATTGTTCCTTCGGGAATGTTGCCTGCGATCGCATTAGACGGAAAGATTATTACTGAAAGCGATGATATCTTGATTGCCTTAGAAAAAGTTTTTGGCTCTCTTCGTCATGGCATGACTGACTCTCAAGTAATCCCGATTAGAAGACTAGAAAGAATCTTGTTTAGAGCTTGGTGTGAATGGCTCTGTCGTCCTGTCAGTTCAGCAACCCAAGAGCAACGCCATCGCCAACAATTTATCGAGGTTATGCAAAAAGTAGAAGAGGTATTAGGCAATACGCCTAGCCCCTATTTTCTTGAAGATTTTGGTACTGCGGATGTAATTTTTACGCCCTATGTAGAACGGATGAATGCTAGTCTCTACTATTACAAAGGCTACTCCATGCGCGAAGTTAATCCGAGAATGTCCGCTTGGTTTGATGCCATGGAAAGTCGTCTAACCTATCGAGGCACTCAGAGCGACTTCCATACCCATGCTCATGACTTGCCGCCACAGATGGGAGGTTGTTATGAGAATGGAGAGCCGCAGATGCTCATTAATAAAGAACGAGTAGATTATGGCTCTTGGTTTGGACTTCCAGATGTGACTTATCCTGAGCCAGCTAACTCTCGGCAGGAAGCACTGCAAAGAGTAATCAAGCATCGCAATAATATTATTAAAGTCAATCCTGCGGATGATCAATTGTTTGATCTTGCGTTACGTTGTGCATTAACGAATATGATGACTGATGAGGAATGTATACCACCATCTGATTCTGATATTGCTTTGCGATATCTGCGCGATCGCATTAGCGTACCTCGCGATATGTCGATCTATGCTGCTAAGCGTCTGAGGGAAGCTCTAGAGAAAACTGCTGCTTTAGTAGGCGATCGCCAAAGCCCGCCCATTCCTGTCAGAAATCGCCGCGATCAAGATCCAGCGAATTTTATTGCTCTTAAAACCTAAGAAGAGAATAGCGTCGCCATTCTCTTCTTAGGTTTTAAAAAGAAAGGCGGCTCAACGAGCCGCCTTTCTTTTTATGCTAATTCTCCACTTGCTGTAGGTTCCTTGGGTTTCCCAAAGGCTATGCGCAGAAATGGAGGAGCTACGAATGTGGTCATGATTACCATGATGATAATGGCAAC
>Ga0209990_10001375_pt1 | contig 20628 bp, 28 predicted proteins | sample NOAtaG_6_FD_187304 | JGI IMG/M metagenome (GOLD analysis project Ga0209990, IMG submission 187304) | Freshwater lake microbial communities from Lake Erie, under a cyanobacterial bloom - NOAA_Erie_Diel5S_2200h metaG (SPAdes) (version 2) | ecosystem: Environmental > Aquatic > Freshwater > Lake ...
TCTTAGCAAGCTGGACAAGTATGTAGAAGAGATGCTTGATGTACGTGAGAGTGGTGATGCTGAGCAAGTAATGTCCCTTGCTGAGCGTATCCTTAAAGACCTGTACGATGAAAACCCTGAGAAATACAAGGGTAAGGATGATGACTCTGGCACAGGCACAGCTAGTGCTGGCAAGGGTGCTGATGGTAAAGATGGTGATGCAGTGTCTGATGATGTAGACCGACTCATCACAGTGAGTAAGCTTATGGAAGAGATAGGGCACGAGCATAAGCCTAGCCGTACAGGTATTCACCTGATTCCCGGTAAGATTGGCAGGGGTGCATACGCAATCCCTAAGCCTAGCGACTATGTAATCTGTGGGTTTGACAAGAAACTACCGCATGTAGTTGGCAGTATCATTGGTAGTGGTTACTTTAAATCAGCAGAGGTTAACTCATACATTACTAATAACGCACGACCTATGGCTAACCAGTTACGCATTAAGTTGCAGACACGTAGCCGTGATAGGTACGAGTATGGTAAGAAGAAGGGTAAGCTACACAATGGCTCATTACATCGCCTTGTAAGCGGTAACGACAAGGTTGCAGAGCGTGTGTTTCGTCAGCGTGTAGTAAGCGATACTACCGATACTGCCGTATGCTTGCTGGTTGATTGCAGTGGTAGTATGTCTGGTAAGAAGTTTGACATGGCATGTGCAGGTGCTGGTACATTAGCAGAAGCATTGAAGCCCTTGAACATTGCCTATTCAATCTATGGGTTTACTAATACTGTGACAGAGGAAGACCCTATTGTGTGGTTGTTCAGTGAGTTTAATGAGAAGGCTACACAATCTGACTTAGTTAAGCGGTTTTCTACAGCTAGTGGTGGACTATGGCAGAACAGTGACGGTGATGGTATCGCATATGCTACAGCACGACTAGGACAACGCAAAGAACATCGTAAGGTGTTACTAGTATTGTCTGATGGTAGTCCTGCTGGTAGAGATCATGCAGGTGACATTGAAGCGTACACATTGCAGACAATTCAACATGCTGAGAAGATGGGAGTAGATGTTTATGGTATTGGTATTTGTGATGATAACGTTACTCGCTTTTATAAAAAGAACGTAGTAGTCAACGACCTTAACAATCTTTCCCCAACAATTTTATCAATCATTGACAGGAGTATTTGACATGAGCACAACAGAACTGAATGACCGTGTGGCTAAGGCAATTGCGGCACACTTGGGTAAGAAAGTGCCCGAACCAACTAAGTCCCTTAGTGATGAAGCAGTTGCTCCCGCACCTAAACCCCCAACAGCGTTGGAGTATGGGCATGTGTGGTTTAGTGAAGTGTTTGATTACAAGCCTAAGTTTGGTGACTTTGGTGTGCGTGTATTGGATATACCAGTAGACCCTGAGATTGCACGACTCATCCCTAGCGTAGATGCTGACTATGTGTTGCAGAAAGATGAAGCAGCATTACTAGTAGCGGGTATGATGGATGGTGACAAGACACTCATTACCGGCCCGACAGGTAGTGGTAAATCATCGTTGGTTAAGTATGTGTGTGCTAAGCTTAACCGACCATTCATCCGCATCAATATGTCTGGTGATGTAGAGAGTGCGGCATTGTTTGGTACGCTAGTTGTACGTGGTGGTGCTACCGTGTGGGAGGATGGTGCTATCACTGAAGCCGCTAAATATGGTGCAGTGTGCCTTGTCGATGAGTGGGAGCTTATGCCAGCAGAGATTGCTATGGGTATGCAGAATTTGCTGGAAGATGGTGGTTATCTTTATCTCAAAGAAAAACCCGGAACAAGTGAGGAGCGCACTGTCTATCCTGACAATGATTTCCGTCTGGTGTTTGCAGGTAACACTGTAGGACAAGGTGATGTGACAGGTGCATTCTCTGGTGTAGGTGTGCAGAATACAGCTACCATTGACCGATTCACCAACACTATCCGTCTAGGCTATCTGTCTCAGAAGCATGAGGTTGATATCATTACTAGTAAGAGTAATGTTGACAAGAAGGTTGCTACTGATATGGTGCGCTTTGCATCCCTTGTACGATCAGCGTATGAGCAAGGTAAGGTTGGACTCACTATCTCGCCACGTACCCTTATCAATTGGGCACGTAAGCAGAAGCGGTATGATGTGCAGTATGCATTGCAAGTTAGTTACCTTGAGAAGCTTACACCTGACGATAGCAAGAGTGTGTCAGAGTTGTTCACTAAGGTGTTTGGCTAATGTGTCAACAGCACATCAGTGCATTCGTGTATGACAAGAGGGGTAGACTACTCTCCTCTGGTCAGAACAGCTATGTGAAGACTCATCCATTGCAAGCTCGTATAGCGGCAGAGGTGGGTGAGCCACACAAAGTATTCCTACATGCCGAGGTATCCGCACTACTCAAGTGTGATTGGAAGAAGGCACATCGCATACTAGTAACACGATATGGTAAGGATGGTAGGCCATTGGTGGCAAAGCCTTGCAAGGTCTGTCATCAGATCATCTCTATGACAAACATTAAAATTGTGGAGCACACATGAAAAACCCACTAGAAACAATGGCAGAGCAGCCAGCACAGCAGGAGCCTGTGGCGTGGTGCGTCATCAATAACGGAGAAATTATTGGTGAACCAACTTTGTATCTTGATGGCGCCGAAGAAATACTGGCAGGACAAATAGAAGGTTGCGGCTCTGAGATTGCACCCCTCTACACATCCCCACCAGCACAGCGCACATGGGTTGGGCTGACGGATGAGGAGATCACTGACATGTGGGCTGAGTCAAGCCCGTACTACCACGAAGATGACTTTGCCCGAGCCATCGAAGCCAAACTCAAGGAGAAGAACATATGACAACCTACTATGCACAAGAAGCAAAACATGTGCTTACTAGTAACGCACACGACTTTGAGACTTTAGATGAAGGGGATCAAGCTAAGTACAACCATGTTGATTGTCCTAATGGCATGGATAATAGGGAGAGATTGTACGTTAAGAACTTAGATGGTGCATTCATGTGGCACTGCCATAACTGTGGAGATAGCGGATATTACCGACCAAAAGAGACAGTTAGAAGCATAAAGGCAACAACAAGGGCTGTAGTGTCTAGGACACCAATCCCTGATTACAAAGACTTGACAAAAGAACTTGACTATGCTAAGTTTAAAGTTGAAGGGCAGTTGTGGTTAGGCCAGTATGGATTTAACGAATCACTGGTTAACCAGTTTCGCATTGCTGAAACAGACGAGGGTGTTGTACTACCTATATTTAATGATTTATTTATTTATGGTTATCAAATAAGACGTTACAATAAAGCACCTAAGTATCTTACATATAGTAAACAACGATTTAGTTTCTTAGAGTGTATTGCTGGTATTAGAAGTAAGCCACTAATTATTGTAGAAGATTTACTTAGCAGTTATAAGTTACGTTATGCAGGTTATCCAACCTTGTGTTTGTTAGGCACTAAACTAGATGGAGAAGCACAGAGAGTTTTGAGTATGTTTAGGACAAAACGTGTGGTATTATGGCTAGACGATGATATCGCAGGACATGCAGCAGCTAAGAAATTGTTTGTTGATGTATCACCAATTGTCCCTAACATCTCAGCTATATTCAATCATCAACCAAAGGAATTATCTCTTGAGATACTTAAAGACATGGAGCTTTGAATGAGCTATGACATTGACTTACTAGCAGTTACTAGTAACAAAGACACTTACAACAGATTTAAGGATCATGTAAAGAAACACAACGTATCACCCATTACATTAGAAATATTTAATGTGTTAGGTGAGTATTGGGACAACTACCCAACACGTACAGAAATTAATTACCCTGAGTTTCGTACATTCTTTTCAATTGTGAAGGGTAGGAAGGTTAAAGACCCATCATCATACGAGGTTGCATTTGACAACCTGAAGGATGCGTTAGATAAGCCCTCACCCATTGTCAAAGATTTGCTAGGCAAACTAATTGAGACTGACTATGCAACACAGATTTACGATGTGTGCCTTAAGATTGGCACTGGTATGGGCGGCGACTTGGAAAGCATTGAGCCGTTACTTAACGCCTACAAGAAAGAAGTAGGTGCTAGCGTAGAGAAGGATGATGTGTTCGTTAAACCGTCACTAGATTACTTGTCTGGTGTGGTTGCAAGTGGTGGACTTAATTGGAGACTGAAAGAGTTGAACGTAGCACTAGGGCCAATACGTAAGGGTGACTTCATCATCATTGCGGCACGACCAGAGACAGGTAAGACAACGTTTACAGCTAGTGAAGCAAGTTACATGATGACTCAGCTACAACCTGATGAGCATGTGATTTGGATTAACAACGAAGAAGCTAGCAACAAGGTTATGATGCGTGTGATTCAAGCCTACAGCCAAGTTACTAGTAGCGAATTACTTAGTGACCCTAAGACACATGAAGCTGAATTCCTAAAGGGAGGTGGTCAACGTTTCCTAATCTTGGATGATGACTCAGGCATTAAGAGTGTGACTAAGATTGCAAGATTGTTTAATGAGTACAAGCCGGGACTCATCATCTTTGACCAACTTGACAAGGTACATGGTTTCAAGCAAGATAGGGAAGACCTGCGTATCGGACAGCTATACGAGTGGGCACGAGATTTGGCTAAAGAATATTGCCCTGTCATTGCCATTAGTCAGGTGGACGGTACAGGTGAGGGAGAGAAGTGGATTCAGATGAACCAGCTACGAGGTAGCAAGACAGATAAGATTGGGGAAGCTGATGCTATTGTCACTATTGGAAAAAGTAATGAACCGGGTATGGACTTACAACGATTTATCCATATTCCAAAAAACAAGTTATTCGGAGGTAGCGAAACACTTGAAGCACATAGACATGGATGTTTCGAAGTTAACATTGAACCAGCAAAGGCACGATATGTCAGTAAATGGAAAACCAAATGAAGGTGATGTGTATATAGATGTAGATGGTTATCTACGCATCTATTTTAAAAATATTAATAGGGTTTGGTATGATGTTATAATTGCACCTGAAGAGAAGGGTAGTCATATGTGGATTACCGATCCAAAATCAGAAGTGTTTATTCACAAGGACAACAAGTTTGTAATGAACGTAAAAGAGTTGCTGTCAACAGTTAGAAAGGAGTTGAAAGATGAATCTAGTAGTTGATCTTGAGACAACCATTCGTTGTCCAGTAGGTAACAACAGTGGCAACCCTATGTGGAGAGGTAACAAGGTCATTGCTTGGGGTACATGTTGCGTAGGTGGTACGTCAGGATACAAGTATGATGCAACGGGATTAGACCTAACACCATTGCGTAACTTGTGCGATGCAGCATCACTTGTCATTGGTCACAATGTTAAGTTTGATTTGTTGTACATCTATCGTGATACTAATAATACATTGCCACGTATTTGGGACACACAGTTAGCCGCCTACCTACTCAGTGGTCAGCGCCATTTGTATGCATCACTGGATGAACTAACTAAGGAATATATTGGTGCACATGCACTGAAGGATGACAAGATTAAAGCCTATTGGAAGGCTGGCATTGATACGCCACATATTCCCCGTGAGGAGTTGATGGACTATTTGAAAGGTGACGTAGAGAATACAGCCATAATCTTTGAGCAACAGTGGGCAGAAGCAGAAGGCTTAGACATTCTACCTTTGATGTTCACACAGATGGACGCACTACGTGCAACCATTGAGATGAATAGAAACGGTATGCGTGTTGATTGGGAGTACGTACATACACAGCGTGACTTCTACGACATTATGCTGAAGACAGCACAAGCGACAGTTGCAGAAGAAGCACCTGATCTAGATACAGCTAGCCCTAAACAACTATCCCTGTATTTCTTTGGGGGTGAAGAGAAGTATAAGGAGAAGGTAGATGATGGATTTTATAAGAATGGTAAACCAAAAACTAAAACGGTGGAGAGCATTCGGAGAGTTGTTGGCAAATATGCCCCTACGGGGGAGTTAGGTAAGGGTGGTTACTACTCAACAGATGACGCAGTGTTAAAGCAGTTAGCAAGTGGTGGTGACTCAGTGGCACAACAGTTATTGTTAATTCGTGAATACAGCAAGATTAAGGACACCTATTACGAAGGACTCATTGGACTACGATTTCCAGACGATAACATCTATCCCAACCTCAACCATTGTGCAACCAAGACAGGAAGATTGTCAGCCACTAACCCTAACCTACAGAACCAGACAGATACAGGGGATGTTAAAAAAGCATACGTTAGCCGTTATAAAGATAACGGTAACATCTTGGAACTTGACTACAGCCAGCTAGAGATGGTTGCATTGGCCTACTTAGCCGATGACAAGCAACTCATTGACGATATTAATAACGGTAGGGATATGCACCGTGAACTTTACAAAGGAATGTATGGTAGATATCCAACTGACAAAGAACGGAAACCCTTTAAGCGTTTTAGCTTCTTGCTCGTATACGGAGGAGGAGCTACTACGCTTATGGCGCAAAGCGGTTGTGATAGAGCAACAGCTAAGAAGTTTATTAACACATTCTATTCACGTTACACAGGAGTTAAACGTTACCATGAAGAAATAGTTGCAAAGGCAGAGAAAGATGCAGTAATTAGTTACTGTCCAGATATTAGTGGGCCGCAATATACCTACTACCATACCAGCCCTACAGGGCGACACTACATCTTTAACAAGTATGCTAACGAATACAAAGGAGGTCTGTCATTCAGTCCTACCGAGTTAAAGAATTGGCCTATTCAGGGCTTTGCTACAGGGGATGTTGTCCCTATGATGGTTGGTATCTTGCTACGTAAGTTGGAAGAAGCCTCCCTGACACCAGATGTGAAACTAGTAATGACTGTGCACGATTCTGTGGTACTTGATGTACCGCTTGACAAGTTAGAAAAGTGTGCTATATTGGCTAAGCAAACATTAGAGGATGCACCAAAATACATGAAGAGTATTTTCAACATTGATTTCCCATGCCAACTAGGTGTTGGTGTGGATGCTGGACTAAACTGGCAAGACAAATTTGTTTTACTAAAGGAAGATAAATGAGCTATATCATCGAGAACATCACGACCAAAGAAGTTACTACTAAGTTTGGCCCTAAGCCAGCGTACACCATCACAGCAGGTGGTGAACGTTTCAGCTATGGCTTTAAGAAGCCAGCGTTTGCAATTGGTGACGAAGTTGACTTTCAATATACCGAGAACACATACGGTAAGAACGTTGACTTAGCTTCTGTTCAAATGCTCAAGAAGGGTACAGGTGCACCTACCCCTAGCGCATCAGCCGCTAGCCCCGGTAAAGCCCCTTATAGCCCTCCTAGCAAGGTGTTTCCTATTCCCCTATTGCATGGTGATCGTGCCATTGTCCGACAGAACTCCATTACGAATGCTACTAAGGCAGTGTGTGACTACCTAGATAGCAGTGAAGATATTGACACTGTGCAAGCATATGCTGATTTAATCATTGAGATTGCACGTAAGTTTGAAGCCTATTCATGTGGTGACTTGGATGCCGCACAAGCAGAGGAAATGATTAAGTGAAATCAATCAATACACTGGTAGAAGATATTTACAGTGTTGTTAGCGGGGGCTTAGCCCCTGTTACTAATAACAACAAGGTAGATATAAGCTATGACAAATGGTTTACCCCACGAGATAAGTTGCGTGAACAGAAGGTGTTGTACTTCTCTGAAGTAGGTGATCCATGTGCACGTAGACTATGGTATAAGTACAATATGCCTACCGTTGCTGAGAAGCCTGATGGTCGTGCCTTACTTAAATTCTTTTACGGAGACATTCTAGAAGAGTTGGTATTGAATGTGGCAGAGGATGCTGGTCACACAGTGGAGAAGAAACAGGAGCGAGTGGTTTACGACATTGGTGATGGTTGGTATGTACGAGGACGCATTGACGCTGTGATTGATGGTGCAATGGTTGACGTTAAGAGTGTTACTAAATATTCTGAAGAGAAGTTTAAAAACAACTTAGTCGATGACCCCTTTGGATATTACCAACAACTTAATGGCTATGCTACTTCTCTTAATTATAACGATGCTGGTTTTCTCACTATCCAGAAAGAGCTAGGCCATGTAAACTACTACCCTATTGAGGTGAACAAAGGTTTGTTTAAGATGCAAGCTGAACATGCGGCAGACACTGCTTCATTATCCAGCCCTGACAGCATCAAACGACTAGACCCTGTTCCAGCCAGTAAGACTAGTAAGAACAAAAAGCTATGCACTAGTTGCAGTTATTGCAACTTTAAGAAAGAATGTTTTCCAGAGATGCGTACATTCTTATACGCCAGTGGCCCCGAGTTTCTAGTTGAAGTGGTAGATGTACCCCGAGTTATGGAGATTACCAATGCAAGTAATTAAAGAGGGTTGGGTGCTCAAGCACCGATCAGTGTTAGGCGAGTTTATGTGTACACAAAACACAACTACCCCTAAGATGTATGTGTCAGAGAAGAGTGCTATTAGTAGCGCCAAATACCATGCCGAATACAGTAACGATGGTGTTAATGTATATAAACCAATTAAAGCTTTTATTGTTGTAGAAGGAGATAGTGATGCAATTCCGTTTTGAATGTTTTGAGCCAAGTGATCTAGAAGACAATTCGTTTCCTGATATTGAATATCCAACTGATCTACGTGTAGTACATGAGTTTGAAATATCAGACGAGACACGTTGGGACAACATTATGTTGCAGTTTGCTAAGTTCCTAGATGCTACAGGATATGTAGGTGTCTATGATAAAGTTAGTAAACGCATTGATGCGGATTGGGAAGTCATTACAAAAGGATTTGATGATGAAGATATTAGTAATCCCGGATTGTCAGATTAAGGAAGGTGTATCTAGGGAACATCTACCTTGGGTTGGTAAGGCAATTGCTGATTACCGACCTGACGTAGTTGTCAACCTAGGAGACTTTGCTGACATGCCCTCATTGTCAACACATGACGTTAAGGGCAGTAAATACTTTGAAGGGTTACGGTATAAGAAAGATGTAGAGATTACTAAGGTGGCTATGCAAGAGATGCTAGCCCCATTGCGACAGCTACAGAAAGTGCAGAAAGATACCAAACACAAAGTATATAAGCCCCGTATGATTATGCTGATGGGAAACCATGAGAATCGCATCAATCGTGCAGTTAACAATAACCCTACCTTAGAAGGCTTAATATCAACAGCCGACCTAGGTTACGAGAAAGATTGGGAAGTCCATGAATTCCTCCATCCTGTTTTTATCAATGGTGTTGGTTTCAACCATTATTGGCCTGTTGGAGCTATGGGTAGGCCATCTAGTACTGCTTCCGCTATTATTAGTAAGTTGCATATGTCTTGTATTGCTGGTCATCAGCAAGGTAAGCAAGTAGCCTACGGTAAACGAGCAGATGGTAAATCAATCTGTGCTATAATTGCAGGGAGTTATTATTTGCACGATGAGAGTTACATGGATCAACTTTCCAACAAACATTGGCGAGGTTTGGTTATGCTCAACGAAGTAAATGATGGTCACTTTGATGAAATGTTTTTGTCTATTGAATATTTAGGAAAACGATATGGTCAAGATTAAACATTACTCACGTAAGTTTTTAAATAAATCTACGGGATTATCTGCAATTGAAACGAGCATTGATACAACACTGTGGAGTGGTGGCGTAGAGGGTAGTGTTAGCATTACAGATTGTGCACGACAAGTTAATTTAGATTTCAGCCTTTATGATGTTAAGGATGTAGATGTTAAGATTGCTAAGCTAAACTTACTGTTAGTAGAAATTAGTGCATTCCGAGATGTATATCTACAACACTATGATGAAATCAAGGATAATCTAAGTAAGAAAGAAAAAGAGCGTAAGAAGTTGCAGGGTAAAAAGAATGAACTACAATGATAAACTATGGCAAGTGAAACAATTTATTGAGGAGAACTTTGATGACCCAGTAGAGTTAACCATTGCACTAGGATTGTCAGTAGATGATCTAGTGCTTCTTTTACCAGATGTATTAGTTGCTAACTACCATAAATTTTTTCAAACAAATGACGACACAGAAGACGAACTTGAAGAAGACGAGCCGCCCGACTTTGGAACTGGAGAAGATTGGGAAGAGTAAACGTAAAGAAGTTATTAATAACGAACGACAACGTGATTGGGCACAGGAGTTACAAGATTATGAGCAAGGTAAAATTGATATGGAGTACCCCGGAAGGGGAGGATTTAGTGGCGTACATGGCACGAGTGTCCAACCCTGAGAACCAAGACAATAAAGAGACAGCAGGTAAGTTGGTTAAATACCTTGTAAAGAATAAGCATTGGTCGCCGTTAGATATGGTGGACATGTGTGTAGAAATTGAAACTACACGAGACATTGCCCGACAAATATTACGACACCGAAGCTTCTACTTTCAAGAGTTTAGCCAGCGATATGCAGAGGTACAGAGCTTTGAACTATCTGACTGCCGTATGCAAGATGGAAAGAACAGGCAGAATAGTTTAGAGACAGAAGACTTAGCTCTCAAATATTGGTGGGAAGGTGCTCAAAAACGTGTACTAGGTGATGCTCGGTTTATGTACGAATCTGCTTTGAAAAAAGGCATTGCAAAAGAGGTGGCACGTAAACTCCTTCCTGAAGGATTGACAATGAGTAAGATGTACATGAAGGGTACACTACGTAATTGGATTCACTATCTTGAAGTACGATGTGACCCATCTACTCAGAAAGAACATCGTGAAGTGGCATTACTAGTAAAAGAGCAACTACTTAAATGTTATCCAACAATGGAGTATTTATGGAAGTAATTGACAGCACCAACATGATTAAACCAGTTGTGCATTTCTTAGGCGAGCCTATATTCTACAGAGTAGAGTTAGCACCTATGCACGAACGTGTTTATGGTAATTACGCAGACGATGATGGATGTGTAGAGTATGCCCGTGTGCATGGGCTAGATCATCCAATCTTAGGAACAGATAACATTCGTACATCCATTGTCTTGAAGAAGTATGACGATGGAAGCTTTGAAACAATGAACACAGTGTATAGGCCTAAGCATGACACTTGAGCATCTTATTGTAGGAGCTACAGGAATTGGCTATCTCATCGTAGGTGTGCTACAATGGAGCAAAGGCGAAATGTCTAACGGTATGATTTGGACAGGGTATGCCTTTGCACAGATAGGACTTTGGTTAAACTTAAAGTGAGGAATGTATGATAAGTGAAATAGATATTTCCGACATGAAGGCACTATATGACATGGAACGTGGTAAACATTTCAAACTTGCACCAGCAGATGTTGTCAGTGTACCTCCAGACAGTGAAAAGTTTACAACGGATGATGTATACAAGTTCATGGGTATTGACGGAATGTACAGCAAATGCGTTGACAGCAACGGCACTACTCATCATTTTGCCGCATGGACTAAAGTAATTCCGTGGGTAATTTAAGGAACGATGGAGAGTGGACAGAAGGCCGCTATCGCAGCTTCATTACTAGTACGCTACGTGGTGGAATGCGAAGGTGGCCCCCTAAGTGGAAAGCACTTAAAGAAGCAGAGTTAGGTAGGAAGACTAATAAGAAGTCTGGTAAACTAGCAATGCATTATAGGTGTGCTTGTTGTAAGAATGAGTATACAGCTAAGGATGTTCAGGTTGACCATATGGAACCTGTAGTCAATCCAACTACGGGTTTTGTTTCTTGGGATGTGTACATTGATCGTATGTTCTGCGAGAAGAATAACTTACAAGTATTGTGCACTACGTGTCATAAAATAAAAACAAAGGAAGAAAAGGATGAATCTACGAGAGTATCAAGAGATGGCGGCAAGGCTAGCACTTCCGACAGCGTTAAACGACCAGTACCTAAGCCTAGGGCTAGTAGGGGAAGCGGGGGAAGTAGCGTCCCTGTTCGCAAAAGCAGTGAGGGACAGCGGAAACCTAGTAAACCGAGACAGCTTAAAAAAGGAGTTGGGTGATGTGTTATGGTTTGTAGCTGTACTATCTGAACACTACAACCTAGACTTACAAGATGTTGCCATTGGTAACATTAACAAGCTACGTAGCCGACAGCAACGTGGTACACTACAAGGAAGTGGTGATGATAGATGATGTAAACGAAGAGGAAGCATGGTTACATGGTGTAATTGCAGACTTTGATTACATTGTGTGTAGTGGTAAGTATGGCCCCTTGTTCTACAAGATGTTATCTGACCAAGCCAAGTTTATTATTAATAACATGCGTGAATGTGAACTACGCAACATGGAGGTTAAATGTCCATCGCAATTAGATTAATGGCTGGATTTGCATTAGGGTTTGAAATTAATTCTGGCCCCGGTGTCTATCTATGCATCTATTTAGGTATTGCAGAATTTGCATTTTATAACGAAGAGGAATTAGAAGATGATTAAACACGAAATGGGTATCTACGAAACATTCATTGCTAAGAGTCGCTATAGCCGATTCCTAGAGGATGAGAACCGCCGTGAGCATTGGCCTGAGACAGTTGACCGCTACATGAACTTTATGCATCGCCACCTCATTGGTAAGATGCATTACAAGATGACCCCTGAATTGTATGACGAGTTACATTCAGCAATTCTCAATCACGAAGTAATGCCTTCTATGAGAGCTATGATGACCGCAGGGGAGGCACTAAACCGAGACAACACAGCAGGGTATAACTGTTCCTACCTACCTGTAGATGATGTTAAATCCTTTGATGAAGCCATGTACATCTTGTTATGCGGCACTGGTGTTGGATTCTCAGTTGAGAGCAAGTATGTTAATAAGCTACCCGAAGTACCTACGCAAATGTTTAACAGCGACACTACTATCTCTGTGTCTGATAGCAAAGCAGGTTGGGCCAAAAGCCTACGTCAACTCATCGCCTTACTGTATTCCGGGGAAGTACCAAAATGGGACGTTACCAAAGTGCGTCCGGCAGGGGCACGCCTTAAAACGTTTGGTGGTAGAGCTAGCGGCCCTAAACCCCTCACTGAACTCTTTGAATTTGTTACTAATAAGTTTAAAGGTGCGGCAGGTCGGAAACTTACCAGCTTGGAATGCCATGACATTATGTGCAAGATTGGAGAAGTCGTGGTTGTTGGTGGGGTACGTAGGTCAGCGATGATTAGCCTAAGTGATTTGTCAGATGATCGGATGCGACATGCTAAAGCTGGACAGTGGTGGGAGCGAGAAGGACAACGAGCACTTGCAAACAATAGCGCAAGCTATAATGAACGCCCCACAGTTGGGGAGTTTATGTCAGAGTGGTTGGCATTGTATCAAAGCTACTCTGGTGAACGTGGCATCTTTTCCCGAGAAGCTGCTAAATCTACAGTTGCGAAACGAGGACGAAGAGATAGCAGTTATGATTTTGGGACTAATCCATGCTCCGAGATCATCTTACGTCCGTATCAGTTCTGTAACCTTACTGAAGTGGTGGCCCGAGCAGACGATGATGAAGCAAGTCTACAGCGAAAAGTTAGATTGGCCTCTATCCTTGGGACTTTCCAGTCTACTCTTACAGAATTCCCTTATCTAAGGAAAATCTGGCAGAAGAACACTGAAGAAGAACGTTTGCTAGGCGTGTCAATTACAGGAATTCTAGACTGTGCGTTGCTAAATAATATTCACGATGTGGGTCTGTCATCAAGGCTAGATGCTCTACGTGAGTTGTCAGTTGTTACTAATAAGGAACTTGCTAATGCGTTGGGAATTCCTCAATCCGCTGCTATTACGTGTGTTAAGCCTTCTGGTACTGTTTCTCAACTTGTTGATAGTGCCAGCGGCATTCATGCTCGCCACAGTGATTACTACATTCGCCGTGTGCGGAACGATAACAAAGACCCTATCACAGCCTTTCTACAAGGTCAGGGAGTACCTTCAGAAGCGGATGTGATGAAGCCTCATGATACAACTATCTTTAGCTTTCCTATGAAAGCCCCTGATGGTTGTGTTACACGAGATGAGTTGGACTCTTTCACTCACCTTAAATTGTGGCTAATCTATCAACGTCATTGGTGTGAGCATAAGCCCTCAGTAACTGTATATGTCAAAGAGAAAGATTGGCCTTCAGTTGGTGCTTGGGTGTGGGAACACTTTGACGAGATTAGTGGTATTAGTTTCCTACCGTGGGACGGTGGTAGCTACAAGCAAGCCCCCTACGAGGAGATTACAGAAGATATGTACGACCTATTAAAAACAGGTATGCCGAAGTCTGTTGATTGGAATACGTTCCTAGAATATACAGACAACGTTGAAGGTGCTCAGCAACTAGCGTGTGTCGCTGGTGTCTGTGAAATCTGAAGACCAGTTACTAATAGCTGAAGCGTTAGGGGGGAGTGAGGAAGCTTACTCCTCTCTAACAGCTAAATATTGGAAGCGTATATTTAGTTTCTTACGTAAAAGGGTTAACGACAATGCACTAGCAGAAGACTTAACCCAAGATACGTTTGCAGCAGCCTTTAGGTATCTCAAGACGTTTCGTGGTGATAGTCAGTTCTATACTTGGCTATGTACAATTGCCATCAACAAGGCCTCTAAAAGACCGTTTGAGAGCATTAAAACAGAAGTTGATAGTGTGACTAGTGTTACCCCTGAAACCCTGTTAAATACTAAGCAAGAGTTTCACCAGTTGTTAGACATGATAAGTGATTTACCAGAAAAACAACGTAAAGCACTGTACATGAAACATGCTCAAGGAATGTGCTACAATGACATTGGTGTAGCCCTTGCATGTAGTTCTAAACATGCTAAAAACTTGGTGTACAAAGCTAAGAAAACTTTGAGGAGTAGGTATGAGCAGTAATGAGGAGAGTTATCGAATGATGGAGGCACTAAGACGCTATGTGCGGCTTAAAGTGTACGAGACAGATAAGACAGTGGAAATTGTCTTACAGTTTAAGACAGAAGACGGTAAGATGCATCAAATTTGTAACAGCTTTATGGAGAAATAAAATGGAACTTGAACTAGTTGAAGAACATGAAGATGGTAGTGCAACAGTAGTGTTGAAAGATATTGAACCAAGAATGATGCAACTTTTGTTGCAAGAGGGTTTTATCTCAGTAATGAGGAGGGAGATTGATCGGCTAGAGAAAGAAGATAAACTACCAGCTTTACTAAAGGGAAAACCTGATGCAGTATGATGATGTTATGGCTACGCAGTATGGTGGCAACCATTACAAAGATCGTGCTATTCAACCGTGGGAGGTATGGGAAGCGTATGACATGAATGGTTGGGAAGCTAGTGCCCTTAAATACTTGCTACGCTACAAGGATAAAGGTAAGCCACTAGAAGATTTACATAAATGTATGCACAACATTCAGTATCTAATTGCCAAAGAAGAGCGTAAGTTAATGGCTAAGAAAGATATTAATAGCGTTGTTCAAAACATTGTTAAAGAGTTAACTAAATGAAGAAAGGGGCGCAATGCCCCTTTTCTTATTTCTTATATTTTTCAGTTAAGAATGTTTTAACTCTATCAACATATTCTTGAGTTTCTTTAGCTGGCGGTTTTTCCCCTTTTAACACTGCCTTACCAGCAGCAGGGCCACCATTATAATCTGCTACAGCAGCTAATGCATTCCCTTTATATTGATTATCTAAAGTAAACTTTAAATATTTACCAGCAGCATCAATGGAAGCAAAGGGATTGTTTACATCGTGCTTAAACATTCCATTCTGTAGTTTTTGTGTAGCTGGCATAAACTGCATAATGCCTTGTGCACCTTTAGGACTCACCTGACCGGGGTTAGTTCTCTCACCAGCATTCTTAACAGATAACACAATGCCTTTAGGTAAACCATATTTACTTTCCACCTCTTCAGCAAAGGCATCTAGTCTAGGGTCATTATATTGTAATTTAGACCACTCAGACTTATTTTTAACTAGCTGTTTCCACTCTGACATATCATTCCTCCCACCAGTTTTTAGACTGCTTTGGCTCAGTAGTAGTACTAGTATCAGGGGTAGTAGTTTGTGTAACTGGTTGTGCTGCACTTTGATAAAACCCACCATACGGTTGATTATTATTAATAACAGTTGCAAATTCAGTACCGACTTCTTTAGGTTGTTTCATTGTAAGCATAGCTGTACCGTACACAATGTTGTTTAGCATGGGTTTAACTTGCTTCATAAACTCTTGAGCAGCAACTGTTGTTGTAAGGCTGTTACTTGTTGCTGGTGCAGCATCAGGCCCAACAAGGGTAGCCCTAGATTTAGGCAGCACCACACTAATCTCACCTGCATCATTAACACCAAGAGTTAACTTGGTTTTATATTTAGCTTCAATTACTTGTTTAACATCATTGATACTAATAACAGCACCAGACACACTCTTACTTACGTTGCTCTTAATGATAGCTTGGTCAGTGTTTGGTAACTTAGCAATTTGTTCACCAATCTTACGGTAACTATTAGCAAGTTCCTTACTGTTAGCACCTGTAGCTATGCTAGTTGAGAAAGCAGCACTTGCAATGTTAACTTCAGAAGGGAGAAGTGTAGTTTTCTTAAGAACTTCAATAGCACTAGCTTGTAATGCTTGATGAGCAGCACGAGTTGTTGCAGGGGATGCAACAGGATCAATAGGGACAGCAGCAGGGTCTTGTTGTGCTTGTACAAGAACACGCTGTACATTAGCTAAGTTAGTAGCACCTGTTATTACGTTACGAACACCACTAACTGAGGTTGTTAACTCTGCCTCTTGTCCAACCATAAAGTCATGGAAATCCTTATTAGTACGCTTTAAATTCTCACGAGCAGTACCACCAGCCCAATATGCCATAACCATAGGGTTATTCTGCATCGCAGATTGTTGTTGGATAGCTAGGTTAACTAGTGTTGTTGCTCAGTTAAACTCTTATCACGATAGTTTTTAAAGATATTTGCAATTGCTAGTAAGCCAATGCCTTTATCATCCGCATACAAACTCATTGCTTGATTAGCTTGACGATCAATGTCTGCATACAACTCTTTACGTTTGCTATCTGACACGTTAGGGTTTTTAGCAAGGTAGGCATCAATTGAACGATAGGCTTGTGTACGTGCACCTTCAATGTTTGTTTTCATCTGTGCATTGTGTACAGCAATGGAGGTTTGAAACGCTACAGGATCAACGGTAACACTTTTACCTTCAGACATTAACTTTAATGTAGTGCCTAATACTTGTTCTTTATCGTTGACAGATTGACTTAGTGTTGTAGCACCTAAACCACCAGCAAAGATGGCAGAAAACCCTGCACGAACAGTGTCAACTTCGAAATCACTTTGACCACTTAACGCACCCACATTATTCTTAACAATATTAACTTGGGTTTGTGCTTGTAATACTTGTTTAAACCCTGTCATCTTAACATCGTATGCACCACGATTAGTTCGGTAGTCATTTAAAAGTTCTTCACGAGTACCAAACAAACCTGTTTTAGCAGCATCATCAATGTCTTGTAAAGCCATATCTTCTGGTGTCTTTGTCTTAGGAGCTTCTTGTTTAGAGAAACGCTCCTTAACATAGTTCATCTGTGCCCAACGATCAGCGTATGGTAGCCCCGTAACTCTACCAATGCGTTCACGAATTTCGTTAGCCATGCCGGGAAATTTAGCAATTGCTTTTTTAGTTTCACTATCAATACGAGACACATATTGTTCGTTAGACATACCGCCTTCAGCAGCATCTTTTAAACGTGCAATTTCCCTATCAAAAGATTTTAATTGTTGTGCAGCTTTTGCTTGTGCCTCTTCACCTTGAGCACCTAACAATGTTTCTGCAAACATACTACCAGCCATAGGCTTACCTGCTTCAAGTTGGGCTGCTTGCCTACCTGCAACTTGTGCGGCTTGGTTACTAATAAACAACTCTTGGTTTATTAGTGATGCACTTTCTTCTATATTAGCTATCTCTTGTTCTACATATCCTTTATAGAGGGCGCTAACACCTTCACCAAGGGTTTGAATTGCACCACGAGTAGCTGCGCCAGCTTGTTGTAAGATGGCTGGATTAGCCATTGCTGGCTCAATGTTTCTAGTAATGTTTGCTTGATAAGTTGCCATTATTCTTTAACTCCTGTATTTACTACAATGTCTTTTACTGCCCAATCCTTTACAGCTTGATCTGTAAGCATCTTTTCGTATTGAGTAAATGCTTCCACTTTATAAGCTTCTCTATATAGTTGCTGTAAATCACTACCTGAATATGTATTCAGAATAGCTTGTACAATTGCAGCGTGTGTTCTATGTCCTTCACTATCGTTATTACGTAACGCAGTTAAAGCTAACATAGAGTGTTTACCAATTGCTTTAGCAGATGTTTTAATATCATCGGCTTGTGATTTTCTACTACTATATAGAATGGACAAGTCTTCTTGAACAGCAGGTGGGATACCAAAACTTAACATCCATGCTTCAGTGTCAGTAACACGGAACATGGCTCCACCAGCACCACTTTGCACTTGGTTATAGTTAGCCATTGCAATGCGTGACTTCTGGATGTTGTTGAAGAAAGAGAAACTTCCTTTACCAATCTCACCTAAAGCAATCTGCAATGTATCCATAGTCATAGGAGCTTTAGCAATGATTGAGAATGCCTCACCAAAGCCACCTAGGATGCGTAGAGCAGCGAAACCTGAAGGGCCAGCAGCCACTTCCATGAATGTTTTCTCAGGGTCTAATAACCCTTTAATAACATCTTCATAATATTTAAATGTGTTAAATCGGCTACCTAGTGCTAGCTTAGCTTCACCATCAGTAATGGAACCAATCATACCTGCAACAACACCTTGTTGTACATACAAACGAGCTTCTGGAGACGTATCTTCAGGAAGTACTTCTGTGAGTAAATCCCGGAAGGGCCATAAGAAGTTACCAGCAGTACCCATAACGAGTGCATGTGTTACTAATAACTGCAATGCCTCTTTCTGTGTGAATGCTCGGGGATTACCCATTAAACTCTGCACAACGTTCATCATCAACTTTACTTGATATTGAATGAACTGAGCAGGGATCGACTTCCAACCTTGTTGCCATGATGCTACGTTAGCCTTAGTCATGTTCTGTGTCAAATCATCTTGACGCTTTAGAATCTTAGTTAAGTTGTCATCAGTCCACCATGCAGTGCCGGGATTAGTTTCCATAAATTCCCTACGTGCAATGTCAAAGCTAACTAAACGACTATATCCTTCACCAGAGTTAAAGGGTGTAGCAGCTAGATAACCTACATTACGAGTTAGCTTATTCATAATGCCATACTTACCTACTTCAGCACCATATAAGCTACTAGTATTGATACCATCCATTAAACCTGTGCGGCGAATAGCTCTAACTACTTCAACAAACTCTTCTTCAGACATACCTAAACCAAGGTTAGTTAGTTTGTTAGTCTTAGCTACAGTTTGCCAAATAGATTCTTGATCGCTAAATAAAGCCATCGCATATAGTGCGCTACTCTTAGCACTACGTAAACCATGCACAGGGGAGATAGCTACAGCGTTGAAAGCGTTCATACCTTGCATAAAGAATTGCACAGGGTTAAATGCAAAGAAGCTGTGAAAAGCAATGGTACGTGCCCATGTAGGATAATCTTTAGTTGCACGTAATGCAGCACCTAGTTTCATAACTGGTTTACCACCTACACCACCTTCAATACCCTCACTTATCATACGCATAAAGCCTAGATATTCCTTCTCTTCTTTAGTAGGAATATTCATCTGAGCAATGATGTAATCTTGCACCTTTTCAGCTACAGCTAAACGCTTACTCTGACCAACATATATTCCCTTGTTAAGAAGCATATAACGGAATGCAGCATCAGGAGTCATAGCTTGTACGTTAGCTGGTAAGTCATCAGCAAAACTATTAAACCAACGTTGAATATGACTTTCACGCCACTCTAATGTAGAAGCTACATATGCTGTGTTACCAATCTCAGCAGCTACACTATCTAATGGGCTAACTGTGTTCACTGTATCTTTACCAAATACAGATAACACTCTATCACCCCTCTTACTTGAGAAGTTACTAGTAAGGCCAATTGATTCTTCTACATAATCATCATCTGTACGGTTGTACTTAACTTCTGCTTTAAAGTTAGTTCCAAATCTACCGCTATCTAGTGCATCAATAATTTCTTCAGGTCGCCAGCCATAAGGCTCCATTAAACGGCTAGCATCTTGAATGGTAAGTTTACCAGCTTTATGTAATGACTGAGCTTCAGACAAAGCTTTTACATAAGCATTGGCATCAGCCACATTGCTAGCAGTACGGTGAGTAGTGGTAACTTCTTCAATAACACCATCAACTTCATAGCTAGATTTAATTTTAACGAAATATTCATCGCTGTAAATACGGCGATATTCCCCTGCACGATATGGAATTACAGTATCAATAGGTTGGCTAGCAAAGCTACCCACTTTAAAACCAAATGTTTTACGATATTTACCGTCAATTAGCACAGGCTCAGCAGCTTCGTAGAAGACATAACCCTTAGTAATGGCTTCTTCACGAAACTCTGCACTCATACGTTGCATAGCACCAGTATCGCCAAGATAGACAAAACTGCCCTCTTTAGGCGTTATTGGCTTACCAAACAGTTGATTACCACTATCGTCAAACTTTAGACCAGTGTTAAGTTGGACAAACCCTCGGCG
>Ga0209990_10001382_pt1 | contig 20586 bp, 10 predicted proteins | sample NOAtaG_6_FD_187304 | JGI IMG/M metagenome (GOLD analysis project Ga0209990, IMG submission 187304) | Freshwater lake microbial communities from Lake Erie, under a cyanobacterial bloom - NOAA_Erie_Diel5S_2200h metaG (SPAdes) (version 2) | ecosystem: Environmental > Aquatic > Freshwater > Lake ...
ACGGCCTCACTGTAAATGGCGCATGGGCACCAAATACCGAGTATGCCGACCCGAGTGTACGGACTTTATTGCTAGCTGAAGTGACAAAAATGGTTGAGGATTACAAAGACACACCTGGGCTTTTAATGTTCCTCTTAGGAAATGAAAATAACTACGGGCTTTTTTGGGAAGGCGCAGAAACCGAAAACATACCAATAAAAGACAGGAAATCGACTACACGAGCAGTAGCCATGTACAAGTTGTTTAATGAAGCGACCCTGGCAATGAAGGCAAAAGACACGGGCCACCCGGTCGCGATGTGTAATGGTGACTTACTGTTTTTAGAGCTTGTCAAAGAACATTGCAAGGACATTGACATCTTTGGAACAAACATGTATCGTGGAATCTCATTTGGCGATGCCTTTCAGCGGGTGAAGGATGAGATCAACAAACCTATCATGTTCACAGAATTTGGAGCCGATGCGTTCAATACAATAGAGAGCGGTGAAGATCAGGAGTCGCAAGCCTATTTCATGGTGGGCAATTGGAAAGAGATTTATCAAAATGCAGCGGGTCTCGGAAAAGCAGGAAATTCATTGGGAGGGTTTACCTTCCAGTTTAGTGATGGCTGGTGGAAATTCGGGCAAACAAAAGACTTGGATGTTCATGATGATAATGCGTCATGGTCCAATGGTGGTTATACACGTGACTTCAAGCAGGGAGATAATAATATGAACGAAGAGTGGTTTGGCATTTGCGCAAAAGGCCAGACGAACCCACGCGGGCTTTATGCATTGTATCCACGTGCCGCTTACTATGCTTTAAAAGAAGCCCATACCCTTAACCCCTATCGAGAGGGAGTAACTGAAAAAGGGGTGGAAGATTTTTTTTCCGGTATTCAACTAATGGATGCCGTCATCAAAGCACGTGGCGATAAAGCTGCGCTTGTTGGTGAGCAGGCATCGAAGCTTCGGATAAGTGAACTTCGTGCAGACATATCAACGTTTACTACCGGAGGAAATCTAATCACCACACCTAAGAAACCTGATCCGACTAAACCGGCTTTTCCAAACAAATTGGGTTTTGACAACATGGAATCTTACTTCGTTGGCATCGAAGCAAATCCAGCGTCAAACATGCGTGCAAATGTGACTTTTAACGTGTTGGGAAATGTTGCACAAAATCCCATCAACGAAATATTCTACGAAAACAGAGGTCGTCCACAAACATTTATAAACTCGGCAGGAAACCCCGTAACAACCACACCTGATCGTGTACAAGTTTATCGCGCTGAATACTCATGGAATCATAAGCTTTTTGATTTGAAAGGGTTCTATAGAACAGGACATTACCATTGGGGATATGAAGGTGATTTTTTCGGATTGTACCCCGAAGCTAATTATGGACCGAACATCGATATCTACAATGGCCTTGCTCCGCAAGGGATGGAAGTTGCAGGGAAAAAATCCTTAAAGGGCTTGAAAGTGGCGTATGGCCGCGAACTTTGGTGGGCGGCTAACCCGGCCGTATTGGTGAAGTACACAAAAGAGCTAGGTAAGCTAAGTATTACCGGCATTTTTCATGAGGATCTCGAAGAGCCGGGAGCAGCCATCAGTTCAATTGCTGTACCTCAACCAAGGACACGCAGGCTTACCATCCAAGCATCCAGAAAATTCTTTGGCAAACTAAAGATAGAAGCCGGGGGTATCTGGGGTGGACAGCCGCTTGTGGGTAGAGAATTTCAAACAACACGCGGAAGCGAAGGAAATTATCAAGTCTTTGTTGACCAAGTGCAATCTACCGATACCTGGGGTGCCAAAATAAAACTGACCTATGCATCTGGAAGAGTCAACTGGTATGGTCAGGCAGCGGCAATGGGACTTGTTGCCAATGGCGGGGGCGATTATACGCAAACATTTACCGGCTGGAGATTGAAAGATAGTGGTAGCGGAAATCAAAACAACTTTCTTACCGGCTTCACTTATAGCTTAGGAAAATGGCAAATAGCCCCTAACTTCTTATGGCAAAAGCCATTGGTTAATCCTATGCCGGCAAATGCTGGGGGCCCAGGCAGACTTAGAAATATTTTAGTCGATCCGTTTGTGGTAAGAGCTAATCGAGAAACCGTTGGAGGAGAGTTGTTACTTACTTTCGATCCGACACCTGGTACCTGGATGTATGAGTGGGACAATGATCGCTCAGAGGATGCGAGCCTTGCGGCCAGTGTTGGATTTGTCTATCGCCATCTGCCTACCTCACAGGATGCTGCCATCATTTTCCCAGGGACTGGAAGGGTTCCGACTGCAGCGGCTGGTGCAGCGCCAGCACTTGATTTATGGGAAGTTAATACTCGTATCGTCTCCAAGGTCAATCCCAAATTGGGTATCATAGCCAACCTTTTTGCGGGAAATGGTCAGGCCAACGGTTCGGATCAACGAGCCATTGAACGCTTTGGCGGAGACTTGCGAGTAATCTATAAGAAAATTAAACTGTCTTCGCACCTGAAATTTAACGACTGGGGTCCGTTTGACTACCACCGCGATTTTAACCTAACGTTTCCTGTACAGGTAATGGCCGATTTATCAACCACTATTGGCAAACCAGATTGGTTTCTACTTCCCAACACATCGGTAGGCGTGCAAATGATATGGCGTTCACTAGACAAATATTCGCCAAGGTACCTACCCAATGTGGCGCAAGAATTTGCTACTTCGCCAATCATTAGCCCGGTTGGTTTCCCAAATGGAAATGAATGGGAATTCAGAACCTATGTACGAGTTAGTGTTGGAAGATAATAACCTGAAGAATACATGAAAACAAATAAACTACTCTTCGCAATCCTTATAGGATTTATAGCAATGTTCATATCCGGCTGTCAGAGAAATTTGTCGGAGGAGGTAAAAGTTGCCAAATTCCCAAATAATCCAGCTGTTTATATTGATGGTTTCAGTGGCGGATTGCAATACTTTCCCTTTGGCGGCTCAAAACTGGATGCGTTCACAGTAGACACCCAAACCCGCTACGCTGGCTCATCTTCTATGCGTTTTGATGTTCCCAATGTGGGCGACCCTACCGGAGCATATGCTGGAGCGATCTTTCCCGACAACGGAGGTCGTGATCTGTCTGGCTACGATGCGCTAACCTTTTGGGCAAAAGCCACACAATCAGCAACAATCAACGAGATTGGGTTTGGGAATAATTTTGGAGAAAATAAATTCCTGACTACCCTGAACAACATGAGAATAAATACTACTTGGACAAAATACACAATACCCCTCCCCGACCCTTCTCGTCTTACTCTTGAAAAAGGCATGTTTTGGTATGCCGAAGGTCCTGAAAATGGCAACGGCTATACCTTCTGGATTGATGAATTGAAGTATGAAAAGTTGGGCACTATTGCTCAACCAAGGCCAACCATTTTCAATGGAGCAGAAAAGTTGGAGTCATCTTTCATTGGAGTCACCAGCACTATTAGCGGCCTGACGCAAACGTTTAATCTGGTTTCTGGACAAAACCAAACCGTTTCAGTAGGGCCAGCTTACTTCGACTTCACGTCATCCAATCCAGCTGTCGCACTTGTCAATGAAAAAGGGGTTGTTTCAATAGTAGGAACAGGAAATGCAAAAATCACTGCCGAGTTGAATGGCGTCAAGGCAAAAGGGTCACTCTCAATTGCTTCCTCTGGCAATATCACCCTATTGCCTGCCCCTAGTCGTCCCGCGGCCAATGTCATTTCGTTGTTTAGTAATGCCTACCCCAATGTGCCGGTTGATTTCTTTAACGGATTCTATGGAGGTTCTACCACGCAAACAGCTGACATCAAAATCAACAACGACAATTTGAAGTACTACACTCAGCTGAACTATGTAGGTATCGAATTTAATAATCCATCCGTCAACGCAACCTCCATGGAATTTCTGCACTTAGATATTTGGACAAATGAGCCAACAAGTGCCAATTTCGAAATCAAGGTAAGAGATCGAGGTGCCAATGGAGTACTAAATACAAACGTCTTTACCGGAGGTCCGATAGAGGATGATAAAGAAATCACATATACGGTTCCTTCAAGTCAAATTACAAAAGGTCAGTGGGTTTCTATTGACATTCCACTAACGGGCAGCATAGCAACTCAGAAAAATAATCTTGCTCAAATAGTCTTTGTTGGGAACATCAACTTCCTGTTGGATAACTTATACTTCTATAAAAATTAAAAAAACAAAAATGAATCAGGGAAATCAATCTATACCAAAAAGGCTCTTCATTAGTGTTCAAAGCCTGCTGTTGCCAACCTTGTTCTTTCTTTTTTTGGGATGCTCCGATGACACACAAAAAGTGGTCAATTTTACCACACTTGTAATGCAGGACGAATTTGATAAAAATGGAGCGCCTGATCCGAATTTGTGGGGCTTTGATATTGGACGCGGGCAAAATGGATGGGGAAATAACGAACTTCAATTCTACACCAATCGCTCAAAAAATGTTACAGTAAAAGACGGCAATCTCGTCATTACGGCTGAGAAAGAATCTTTTAGTGGAGCGGAATACACATCGGCCAGGTTAATAACGAAGGGAAAGTTTGAACAGACTTACGGTCGATTCGAAGCCCGAATGAAGTTGCCATGGGGCCAAGGCCTTTGGCCGGCATTTTGGATGCTGGGATCAGACATCGACACCAATCCATGGCCAGGTGCTGGAGAGATCGACATCATGGAATTTAGGGGACAGAATCCATCTACGATGCTTGGTACCGTTCATGGACCCGGCTATTCAGGCGGTCAATCGATTGGCAAAAGTTACACACTAAAAAATGGCAGATTTGATACCGAGTTTCATGTTTTTGGAGTAGAGTGGGGACCCAATTACATCAACTTCTATGTTGACAATGTTTTGTACAACCAACTCACACCGGCAGATCTCCCGGGCAAATGGGTGTTTGATAAACCGTTTTACCTCCTTCTGAATCTTGCCGTAGGCGGAAGTTTTGTTGGATCACCAAATAGCGAAACGGTATTTCCGCAAACCTTTTTGATTGATTATGTAAGAGTGTATAAATGAGTAAGGTAAGAGTAGATAACCGATTAAATTAAATTAAATTAAACTAAAACAAAAATGATGAAACAACTAGTAAAAAATGCAAGGAGTGCATCGATTGTTCTCTTTGCAAGTACAGCGATTGTTCTATTAGGGATTTTCGCTGTGGGATGTGGCGGTAGTGACGCGGTCGCACCTGCTGTCACCTCGAGCTTTACGGCAACAGTGAATAACACCACGGGTGCTGTGACATTCAAAAACACATCAACCAATGCGGCCATTTATTTGTGGGACTTGGGCGATGGAACAACCTCTGCTCAATTTGAGCCTGCAAAAACATATCAAACAGGTACGTACACAGTGAAGTTAACTGCCTCGAATACGGCAGGCGGTACTGCTACTTCAGAGAATACATTTACTGTTACTTTGCCAGGACCTCCTGTTGACACAACAAAACCTGTCATTACACTGATTGGTGATGCAACAATCAATCTTACGATTGGAGATCCATACACTGATAAAGGCGCTACAGCCAATGATAATCTGGACGGCAATATTACTTCTAAAATAGTAAAGGCTGGAACAGTAAACACAGCAGTTGCCGGTACCTATACGATTACCTACGATGTTACTGATTTAGCTGGAAACACAGCTGTTCGAGTTTCGAGATCGGTAATTGTTACTGCGTTTGATGATGGATTATTAAATAATGGCGCTTTTAGCATTGTCAAAGGACAGGCGGGTGATGCATGGTCTGGCAATGGATTCAATGTGATCAACGAGGGTGGAACCAATTTTAATTTTGTAAACGTGGCAACTGCCGGAAATGCATTCGATGTCAATCTAAGTCAAGTGCTTCCGCTCGTACAAGGCAAGAACTACAAACTTACTTTCGAAGCTTCTTCGGGTGTCGCACGCACTATGGTTGCGGGTATTGGATTGAGTGTTGACCCTTGGACGAACGATACTAAAGTAGTGAATCTCACAACCGCAAAACAAACAATTACACTTGACCTTTCTGCAGCTTCCTTTGGTGGAGCTAACAGCCGTGTGATTTTTGACATGGGTGCTGCTGTAGGTACTGTAGTTATCGATAATGTAAAGCTGGTTGAGTTTGTACCGCCATGCACGACAGAAGCTTCAGAAAATATAAACCCTGCGAATGGAGATATCAATTGGACATTTAAAACCAATACTGTCGTAACTCCTACTTTTAGATTCGCAACTACTTTTGATCCCTTTGGAGCCATCAATTCAAGCATCGTAACTAATCCAAAAATCGCTGGAATTAATACCAGTTGCAACGTTCAAAGGTATACTAAGACTGCTGCATGCGAAACATGGTCAGGAGTAGGTATAGAACTGGAAACAGCAATAAATTGGAGCACAGCTACAAAAAAAGCGTTCAAAATGAAAGTCTTGGCTGAGACGCAGGTGACGCAGGTAACATTGCGTTTAGAAAGACTTCCGTTCCCTGATACTTCCCCTGCCTATGACAGAGTTGCAAGTATAACCCAAGTCGGAGTATGGCAAGAGTTGACCTTTGATTTCTCAGACGTTACTACTGGAACATCAAAGAGTATGATTATTTACTTTGATAGAGATCAACCTTGTGATGGTGATGTATACTATTTTGATGACATCATTCAGGTTGCCGGAACTGGTGGCGGTGGCGGTGGTACTCCTGGAACTGAGGTCACTGTTAACGGTGACTTCGAGACAGGGAATAAAAATGGCTGGACCGAATTTCCTAACGGAGGTGCAACATTTACGGTCTCAAATGCAGAGGCGAATGGCGGCACATTCTCAGGCAGGCTATTGGCAGGCGAGGCTCAAGACGTAATTATTAAACAGGCAAATCTTTTAGCTGGATCCATAACGAACGGAAAGAGCGTGACAGTAAAGTTTGATTTGAAAGGATCATTAACAGGAGCTGGTGGCGTTGTTTTTGCAGAATTTTTCTCTGAAAAAACTGGAGGTGGTACATCGAAAGCTGAAATCCTTGGTGGCGGTGCCCCGCTTGCACCTACTGGTACTTGGACAACATATACTTACACAACTACGACTGCTTCGGTTGCGCAAGGTGATGTTGGCGGTGGAATAACGCTACAACTAAAAGCCGCTTGCGGTGCCGTGGCAGGCTGTAGTGTGACAGCATTCTTTGATAATGTATCTATAAAAGTTAATCCATAGGGTAGTTAACAAAAATGATTTGTTTAATAGGTCGAGCGTAAAACACTCGACCTATTTTTCAATAGATTGAAACCTAATCACCACTGGCTAAACCCCATCCTATACATGGTGAAAAAAGATGAACGAACACTGCTAACGGAAGTCAAGTTCGACAACGAAATCTACTATCAGATTTCGAATGTTGACACTATGCGTCCATTCTTCATGAGCATCTTGAGTGACTCTAATCACTGGATGTTTATTGGGAGCAATGGGGGCTTGAGCGCAGGAAGAAAAGATGCTGAACAAGCATTATTCCCATACTATACGGACGACAAAATAATCGAGTCTGCGGAATTGACAGGATCGAAAACAATTTTTCGCGTCCAAAAAGATGGCAAAGCAAATCTATGGGAACCTTTTTCTATTCGCTATGCTAACTTATATCAATTAAAAAGAAATCTATACAAGAGTATTCACGGCAATAAGATCATTTTCGAAGAGATCAATCAAGACTTAGAACTGGCCTTCCAATACCAGTGGACTTCTTGTAACGTTTATGGCTTTGTAAAAACCAGTAAGCTAACAAATGCAAGCACTTCCGAAGTAGCCATTTCTCTGATCGATGGCATTCAGAATATTATTCCTTATGGCGTTGGCAGTGCGCTACAAAGCAAGACCAGCAATTTGGTGGATGCCTACAAGCGAAGTGAGCTCGAACAAGAGAGCGGAATTGGTATCTTTTCACTCAGCGCGATCATTGTAGATAAGGCCGAACCCAGTGAGGCGTTAAAAGCTAATATTGCCTGGTCAGTTGGGATGGATAATGCAAAGCACCTACTCTCCTCTTCGCAACTAGCTAACTTCAGAAATGGAGTGCCCATTAAAGAAGAAACAGACATTAAAGCAGAGAAAGGAGCTTACTTCCTTCATGGAGAGGCTCTTCTTGAATCTAAAAGTAAAAAGGAATGGATGATTGTAGCCGATGTGAATAAGAACGCATCCCAAATCATAGCCATTGCTAAAGCAATCAAAACAGACAAGCATCTCGGATTTAGAATTAAAGAGGACATCGAGTCCGGAACAAAACAACTCATTCAGCTCAATGCATGTGCGGATGGCTTGCAGTTGACTGCCGATGGGCTAAAAGATACCAGGCACTTTTTCAACGGCCTATTTAATATAATGCGCGGTGGCATTTTTGATAACAACTATCAAATTGAAAAAAATGATTTTAGCGCCTATCTGTCGGCAGCAAATCCACAGGTCGCTGCGCGACATCAAGAAAGTATCAGAAGCTTGGCCAACCAGTTTTCACTTTCTGTGTTGAAGGAGCTCGCACTAAAATCTAAAGATAAAGACTTTAAGAGATTGAGCCTGGAGTATTTGCCGCTGAAGTTCAGTAGAAGACATGGCGATCCCAGCAGACCCTGGAATCAATTTTCCATCAATACCCGCAACGAACATGACGGTTCGAAGGTTTTAGACTACGCAGGAAACTGGCGCGATATTTTTCAAAACTGGGAGGCACTGGCTCACTCCTACCCTGATTTCATTGATGGAATGATTTTCAAATTCCTTAACGCTTCGACCTTCGATGGATACAATCCTTATCGGGTTACCAAGAACGGTATCGACTGGGAACGAATTGAAGCCGATGACCCGTGGTCATACATTGGCTATTGGGGCGATCATCAAATTATCTACCTATTGAAATTTCTGGAGTTTTCAGAAAGTCATGCTCCGGGAAAACTCGCAGGCTATTTCAACGAAAATGTTTTTGCATATGCAAACGTTCCTTATAAAATTAAGTCTTACGAAGACATATTACGAAATCCGAAGGATACGATTGATTTTGATCGCAAACTTGACCATTCCATAGACGAACGAAGGGCTACGATCGGTGCAGATAGTGTCTTGCTTCAGAATAAAAATGGTACCATTCACCATGTGAATTTTATTGAAAAAATCCTGGCAACAGTTCTCGCCAAACTATCCAATTTCATCCCTGAAGGTGGCATATGGATGAATACCCAACGCCCTGAATGGAATGATGCCAATAACGCGTTGGTTGGAAATGGAGTGTCAATGGTTACACTCTTCTACCTTTATCGGTTTCTAAAATTCTTCAATCAGATTCTTGAAAGAAGTACTACCAAGGAGGTAACTATCTCCACTGAGTTGTTAACGTTTTTTGATAATTGTCAAGCAACGTTAAGTAAGCATGAATATCTACTGGCAGGCAACATCACAAATAAAGATCGTAAGACGATCCTCGATGGTCTGGGAACTGCTGGTAGTGAGTACCGAACACAAATTTATAATCAATCCTTTAGTGACCAACGGAGTACGTTAGCTACTAAAAATGTTATTGCATTTTCCAGTCTATGCCTTCGCTATTTGGAACATACCATTCGCGCCAACAAAAGAAACGACAACTTGTACCATGCGTATAACTTGATGACGATTGAAGGCAAAAGCGAAATTTCGATTTCTTACCTTAGCGAAATGCTAGAAGGTCAGGTAGCTGCCCTTAGCTCAGGATATTTAAAATCGACTGAAGTACTTGCCACATTGGATGGCTTAAAGTCGAGTGCGCTTTTTAGAAAAGATCAGTACAGCTATCTATTATACCCGAACAAGAATTTGCCCGGCTTCTTAGTAAAGAACAATCTGCCGAAAGCGGATGTCTCAAAGTCAAGCTTCTTATCTAAGCTTATCAAAGAAAGTAATACACAGATTGTCGAGCAAGATATAAATGGCGGACTTCACTTCAATGGAAACTTTAAAAATGCTACCGATCTTAAAAATGCATTAAATAAATTTGATGCTCCTGCTTCTGACAAAGAAGAAGTGCTGCGAATTTTTGAAAGTGTATTTAACCACAAAGCTTTCACCGGAAGATCAGGTACGTTCTTTGGCTACGAAGGATTAGGATCGATCTACTGGCATATGGTTTCTAAGTTGCAACTGGCTGTACAAGAGTGTTGCTTGAAAGCAATTCATGACAAAGAGAATGATAAATTGGTAAGTCAACTAATCGATCATTACTACGAGATAAGCGAAGGGATTGGCGTACATAAGCCCCCAACGCTTTATGGAGCATTCCCAACCGATCCGTATTCACATACGCCAGCCAATAAAGGCGCACAGCAACCGGGAATGACCGGCCAGGTGAAAGAAGATATTATATCACGCTTTGGCGAATTGGGTGTATTTGTAAAAGATGGACAACTTTCTTTTAATCCATGCATGCTTAAAAAGTCTGAGTTCTTGACTAAAAAGCAAACCTTTAATTATGTCAACGTACAAGGGAAGACAATCGAACTACCCTTGGAAGAAAAGTCCTTGTGTTTTACTTATTGCCAGGTTCCGGTTGTTTACAAACTAGCCAATGAAAATGCTTTGGAAATAGTATCGAGCAATGGACTCTCTACGCTTGAAAATTTGAATCTAGATACAACACTCAGTCAGAAAGTGTTTGGTAGAACCGGAGATATCACACGAATAGTTGTTCAGATAAAGCAAGATAATTTACGGTAGCACGAAATGAATAAGGAAATCAAAACCGACCTGACCATAGAGCAAAAAGTTGAATCCTTGCTCTCGCAAATGACTCTCGATGAAAAAATCGGTCAGATGACACAGGTGCGGCATTTTGATGACATCACAATCGCGGATATAAAGACAAAATTCATCGGCTCAATTATTCATACACAGGGCCCAACGCCCGGTACTGATGCAGCCGAATGGCAAGCCAAATTTGTTCAACTTCAATGGCTAGCGCTGTCCACTCGTTTGGGCATTCCCATGTTTTTTGGTGTGGATGCTGTGCATGGTCAAAATACGTACGCTGGGGCAACCATTTTTCCACATAATATAGGACTAGGAGCAGCACGAAATTCGAAGCTGGTAGAAAGCGCAGCGGCCATTACAGCACTTGAGGCTCGAGCCACCGGATTTAACTGGGTTTTCTCCCCTTGTGTGGCTATTCCTTATAATGAAAAGTGGGGCAGAGTGTATGAGGCATTTTCTGAAAGCACAGAGATTACAACTGAGTTGACCAAAGCTTCTGTGCGAGGTCACCAAGGTGGGCTTGATCAACAGGTTTCACTCATCGCAACGGCCAAACACTTTATTGGGGATGGATCCACCGATTTTGGAGTGGAAGGTGGTAATACAACACTAAGTCAGGACGAAGTAATGGAGCGCTTGCTTCCACCCTATCGCGCGGCTATTGAAGCCGGTGTCGGCTCCGTCATGGCGTCTTTTAATAGTTTGAATGGTGTGCCGATGCATGCATACCGTGCTATGATCACAGATGTATTGAAGGGATCATTGAAATTTGAAGGAATCGTTGTTTCCGACTGGAAAGCGTATTCTCGCTTTGGCGGGACAGATGTTATCAACGCAGGTGTAGATGTGGTAATGGCGGTTGAAGGCGATTTCAACATGTATGTGGAAGGCGTACGAAACGGTGTGTTGAATGGCGTCATTTCACAAGAAAGAATTGATGATGCAGTACGTAGAATATTGAGGCAGAAATTTCGGTTAGGCTTGTTTGACAATCCCTTTCCGGATCTCAGGCTTATCTCTAAGATTGGAATTCAGGCGCATCGCGATGTCGCCCGACAAGCCGTACGGGAATCCCTTGTGTTACTCAAGAATGAAAACAATGTGTTGCCGTTAAAGAAGGACGCTAAGATCGCGTTGGTGGGTGAGTTTGGTAATAACTCTGGTTTACAATCTGGTGGATGGACGGTGAACTGGCAGGGTATGACAGAAAATTATGCAGGTGCTACTACCATCTTAGAAGGGATTAGAAGATTTTCATCGCAGGAAGTTTTACATGATCTGGATGGTTCAGCAAACTATGATAATGTGGATGTAGCTGTCGTTGTGGTAGGTGAAACTCCTTACGCTGAATTTATGGGTGACATTGGTGGCGTGATGAATAAATACCAGCATACGCTAACACCAGAACATCAAATGTTGATTGATACTTACACAGCAAAAGGGATCAAAACAGTTGTTGTCTTAATTTCGGGAAGGCCTCTCGTAGTCACAAAACAACTAGAACAAGCCGATGCCTTCGTGGCTGCCTGGTTCCCGGGATCGGAAGGCGATGGCCTTGCAGAGGTACTTTTTGGTGATTATAATTTTAAAGGAAAGCTACCTCATTCATGGCCTACGTCTGAAGAAGATTATCAAGGTAAGTATGGTCCGAATTTTTGGGATGCTTCCATTGAGCCGCTCTTTCCTCTTGGCTTCGGACTGACTTATAAAAAATAGAAAAGTGACTTCAACGATGCAGAACTAATAAATGGCAATATGAAGTTAATCGCAAAATCAATATGTTTCGGAATTGTTTTGGCGACAAGTATTTCCTGCAATCAAAAGCAAAAAACACAATCCGATCAACCCCTTAACCAAAAAGAAGTGACAGCGAAAAATATTTTAGGAAATCCCGATTACTTAGCCATTTGCTACGAAGGCTATCGCGAAAAATCCAGAGAACAACAGCCAACGATTGCCCAACTCCAGGAAGATTTAAAAATTTTATCAGCAATGGGGATCAGGATAGTACGAACCTACAATGTACAGCTGCCACATGCATCGAACTTACTGAAAGCAATACATGAATTAAAAGTCGTTGATCCTAATTTTGAAATGTACGTGATGTTGGGTGCATGGATCGATTGCAAAAATGCGTGGACCGATCAAGCTCCAGATCATAACATCGAAAGCTTACAAAACGAAGGTGAAATCGGAAGAGCAGTGGCGTTAGCCAATCAATATCCGGATATCGTTAAAATACTTGCTGTTGGCAATGAAGCGATGGTGAGGTGGGCAGCCAGCTATTTCGTTCAACCGTCAGTAATTTTAAAATGGGTAACTCATGTACAATCGCTGAAGGCCGAAGGTAAACTGCCAAAAGACCTTTGGATTACATGCTCTGACGATTTTGCTTCATGGGGTGGTGGCGACTCCAGTTATCACACCGAAGATCTCGAGAAAATAATCAAAGCAGTGGATTACATTTCCATGCACACATACCCCTATCACAACACCCATTATAATCCAAATTTTTGGCGAGTACCGGCAGAGGAGTCAAAACTTTCTGAAGTCGAAAAAGCAGATGCGGCCATTGTGCGTGCCGTAGCATTTGCCAAAGCGCAATACGATTCTGTTGCGAGCTATGTAAAGAGCTTAGGCGTAAATAAGCCCATTCATATTGGCGAAACCGGATGGGCGTCTGCATCCGATGGGTTTTATGGAAGAGAAGGCTCAAGGGCCACCGATGAATACAAACAAGGGAAGTATTATCACCTTATGCGCGAGTGGACAAATACATCTGGGATATCCTGTTTTTATTTTGAAGCATTTGACGAGCAATGGAAAGATGCAGCTAATCCGAATGGGTCAGAAAATCATTTTGGATTATTTGGACTTTCCGGTGAAGCAAAATATCCTATTTGGAAATTAGTCGATCAGGGGGTGTTCAAAAATCTAATGCGTGCTGGCAAGCCGATTATTAAAACTTACAATGGAGATGAAAAAATGTTAGTGAATGAAGTAATGGCGCCACCGATAAAGTAAAAAAATCCCTCACCCCAATCCCCACTCCCTCGGGAGAGGGGTGTCCGAGGAACGAGGACGGGGTGAGGGATCCCGAATTTGAATGAGTTTAATAGATAAAAAGTAAATCCATCCTAAAACCCAAAACCATGTCTACGATTACAAGTAAAGTCCCGATGGGTCAAAAAATTGCGTTCGGTGTGGGAATGCTAGCCAATCAAATGTTCCCTGCGGTGCTAGGAATATTTATGGTCGTGCTGGTACAAGATCTTGGATTCCCAGGTTGGATGTGGGGACTAATCTTCTTTCTTCCAAGAATCTTCGATGCGATCACTGATCCCATCATGGGATACATCTCGGACAACACCAAGTCACGTTGGGGCAGGCGCAGACACTACGTTTTTTTAGGCGCCATTCTCATGGGTTTTTCATTTGTCATCATGTGGCAGTTGTATCGTGAAGATGGCATCACCTACAACTTCTACTTTTTTATGTTTTGGTCTTTCATATTCTATTTAGGCTTAACTCTTTTTAGTGTGCCTTACGTAGCAATGGGTTATGAAATGAGCAACGACTTTCATGAACGCACCAGCATCATGGCCATCGCTCAATGGATCGGCCAATGGGCCTGGGTAATTGCTCCTTGGTTTTGGGTTGTCATGTATGACAAAAGCTGGTTTGCGTCAGCTGACGTAGCGACTCGAACACTTGCGGTTTGGGTAGGTATTGCATGTGCCATCTTTGCGATGGTACCAGCCATTTTTATTAAAGGTAAGTCGTCACTTCATGAAAATTATGCTCCACTAAATTTTCGCTCTATAGGTTATAGCCTAAAAGAGATATTCCTCGGTTTTAAAGAAGCATTCACCTCAATTCCATTCAGAAAATTGTGCGTAGCTACTTTCTTCATTTTCAACGCCTTTAATACGATAGCTAGTTTTTCATTCTTTATAATCGTCTACCATTTATTCAATGGCGATACTGGTGCAGCAGGAATTTGGCCAACACTCTTTGGTAGTTTAGGTGCACTATCCACCACCTTCCTGGTCATTCCCATCGTAGCAAGAATGTCAAAATGGTTGGGGAAAAAACGGGCCTTTATTGTTTCTCAAAGTATTTCCCTTTTCGGTTATATTCTGTTTTGGTTTTTGTTTGTGCCGGGCAAACCATACATGTTTATTTTTGCTTTGCCGCTTTTCTCTTTTGGTATCGGAAGTTTATTCACAATTATGATGTCCATGACGGCTGATGTAATTGATCTGGATGAATTAACCACCGGCAAAAGACGGGAGGGTATTTTCGGGGCAATCTATTGGTGGATGGTGAAAGTGGGGTTTGCTATTGCTGGATTGTTAAGCGGAACGCTGATGACGTTGGTGGGTTTCGACCCAAGTGCCTCCGTTCAATCAGAAGGAGCAATTGACGGCCTGCGAATATTTTTCTCAGTCATTCCTATTATGGGAACTTTGGTAGCCATATATGTGATGCGCGACTACGATGTGGACGAACAGCGTGCCAATGAGACGCGTGCCGAGTTAGACAAGCGTGAAGCGGCCAAAACAAAAAAATCATCTTCTTATTATCAAAAGGAAAAATTCTTGTCACTGAACAAGATACCAGCGCTAGCAACAGATGTCGATTTTACTTCGCTATCTAATTTGGGCTTAAAAGAACGTTTTAATAAAAACCTCAGCCAAGGTCTCAGTGGTATTTGCTTTAGTCCTTACCTGGAAGGTCAGAACATTGGGGATATCTTGTCGGAGGCACAGATTAAAAGACGTATGGCAATAGTCGCGCCTCACACCAAATCGGTGCGTTCGTTTTCTTGCACCGAGGGCAATGAGTTTATTCCCAAAGCGGCCCGTGAAAAAGGTCTTAAAACAATGGTGGGCGCGTGGATCGACAGCGACAAAACGAAAAATGAAGAAGAGATAAAACAGCTAATAGATCTGGCTCAGCAAGGATATGTGGACATTGCCGTGGTTGGAAACGAAGTGTTGCTTCGGAATGACTTAACCAAACAGGAACTGCTTAATTATATTGGCCGTGTAAAAAAGGCACTGCCCAACATACCAGTTGGCTATGTGGATGCGTACTTTCAGTTCAAAGAACACACTGATCTGGCAGACGCCTGTGATGTTGTTTTAGTCAACTGCTATCCTTTTTGGGAAGGGTGCAAAATCAATCAAGCTTCCGGTTATTTGAAACAAATGTATCTGGTTGCACAGGAAGCTGCGCGAGGCAAAAAAGTTATCATTACTGAAACCGGTTGGCCTGATCAGGGAACGAGTAACGGTGATGCACAACCTTCGGAAGAGAATGCTATGAAGTATTTTATCAATACTCAAAACTGGGCACAACAAGAGAACATCGAAATGTTCTATTTCTCCTCGTTTGATGAATCGTGGAAAGTTCGTCACGAAGGGGACGTTGGTCAGCGTTGGGGAATATGGGATAAAAATGAAAATCTAAAATACAAATAACTATGTCGTCAAAAGCTGAAAAGTTATTATCGCTGGCCGGTATCTCGTACGAAGGGGCCACTGCAGAATCGTTGCGAAATCTATTTAGAAAAGTGTTGAATACGGGCATGCATGGGCTTGGCTTTAGTGCCTATGAAGAAGGACAAAAGCCAGGTGAGATTATTACTGAGAAGCAAATCAGAAGGAGACTGGAAATCATTCAGCCCTATACTAAGTGGGTTCGCTCCTTCTCGTGTACAGAGGGCAACGAACTGATTCCGAAAATTGCCAAAGAGCTAGGCATGAACACACTGGTGGGTGCCTGGTTAGGTGATGACGACAAAATCAATCAACAAGAAGTAGAAAACCTTATTAAGGTTTCCAAAGAAGGATACGTTGATATCGCAGCTGTTGGAAATGAAGTCATGCTTCGCGGTGATTTAACCGAAGATGATTTAATCGCATTTATCAATAGAGTGAAGCAGGCTATTCCGGGTATTCCCGTTGGATATGTGGACGCCTATTATGAATTTGAAGTGAAGCCGCGGATAACAGCAGTATGTGATGTCGTACTCGCCAATTGTTATCCGTATTGGGAAGGTTGCCACATTGACTACTCATTGTTATACATGAAAGAAATGTATAACAAGGCTATACGAGCTGCCAATGGAAAGCCGGTAATTATTAGTGAAACAGGCTGGCCTAGTCAAGGTACTAATTTTGGTGCCGCCATGCCATCTGATGAAAATTTCATGAAGTACTTTATTAACACTCAAAAGTGGTCGATGGAAGAAGATATTAAGGTATTCTATTTCTCTTCCTTCGATGAATCATGGAAAGTTGGTGCCGAAGGCGATGTAGGAGCGTATTGGGGTATTTGGGATAAAGACGAGAAGTTGAAGTATTGATAATGTGCTAATAAATGATCCCAACGCCTGTGAGAATTTTTATATTTTTCGGTTTGTTGCTTCTGAGCACTACAGCACTAGCGCAAACTGGAGGTTACACGCTGGTATGGTCTGATGAATTTTCTGATACAGGACCCATTTCACCTGACTTATGGTTTCATCAAACGCAACTTCCGGCAGGCGGCAATTGGTATAACAATGAACAACAACACTACACGAACCGGATTGAAAATTCATCCGTAGGCAATGGCGTTTTGAGTATCGTAGCGAAGAAAGAGAGCTTCACAAACCAAGGCTTTACCAAACAATACACTTCTGCGCGCTTAAACTCCAAATTCGCATTTACCTATGGGCGTGTCGATGCCCGGGCTAAACTACCAACAGGTGCAGGTACGTGGCCGGCCATTTGGATGCTCGGGAAGAATATCAATGAACCTGGCGGATTCTTTTCCAGTCAATTTGGAACTACAAACTGGCCCGCAACCGGTGAAATTGATATCATGGAACACTGGGGTAACAATCCCAATGTCATTCACGGTTCTATTCATACTACTTCTAGCTCCGGTAATACCATCAACACAAAGACCATCAACGTAACTCAAGTAAGCTCTACGTTCCATATCTATTCAATAATTTGGGATGAAGAGAAGATTCAGTTTTTAGTTGACGATGTACCCTTTTACACCTACAACCCACCTGTAAAGAATGCAAGTACCTGGCCATTTGATAAGCCGCAATATCTGCTCTTGAATATTGCCATGGGAGGAGTAGGTGGAGCCATCGATGCTGCCTTTACACAATCGTCTATGGAAATAGACTATGTAAGAGTATATCAAAAAGGAGTTACTCCGCCAGTAAATTCGCAGACCATCACATTTCCAGCAATAGGAGATAAAACAGTTGGGGATGCTCCATTCGCGTTAATGGCAACAGCAAGTTCAAACCTACCTATATCCTACTCTACTACTTCGGACAAAGTCACAATTAGTGGTAGTACAGCAACGATTGTAAAAGCTGGCCGCGTAATCGTTAAAGCCAACCAGGCCGGTAGCGCATCTTTCAATGCCGCACCAGAAGTGGCTCAATCCTTTTGCATCAAACCTTTAAAGCCGACTGTTATCGTCAGTCAACCAACCACAGGAACATTTTTACTTACTTCTAGTTCATCTACGGGAAACAAATGGTTTCTAAATGGAAATGTGATTGTTTCCGCAACCAATTCAACCTTCACGACTACTACTCTTGGTAACTACAAGGTGCAGGTAACAGAAGACGATTGTGTTAGCAAGTTCTCGACTGATGTGGAAGTTAACCTCAAGGATAATCAAACCATTTCGTTTACAGCTATCCCCGACAAAACGGTTGGCGATGCTCCGTTTGCTTTGACAGCAACAGCCACTTCAAGTCTTGGCGTGGCCTTCACAGCAGACTCTGATAGAGTGACGATAAGCGGCAACACAGCAACGATTGTAAAAGCAGGACGCACAATCATTAAAGCCAACCAGGGAGGTAATGATTCATTTAATGCTGCGCCAGAGGTCACACGCTCCTTTTGTATAAAACCTGCTAAACCAATTGTAACAGTCATTGGAATAAATGTTGAAACCATCATACTTACCTCAAACACAGAAACAGGAAACAAATGGTTTTTAAATGGAACTGTTATTCCTTCCGCCACCAATGCAACTCTTCCAGTTACAGCACCGGGTATCTACAAAGTGCAGGTAACGATTGATGGCTGTGTAAGTGAGTTCTCTGCCGATGTGCCGCTCATTGTAACAGGTGATCTAGTGGGCGTTAGCAGTACGGTAAGTTCTTACCCCAATCCAGCCGAAAATTATCTTGAGTTATCTGGCATAAAGGGTGAATTGTCGGGTGTCCAATTAGTCGACCTTGCGGGAAGACGAAACACCATTGAATTTGAAAAACGTGGTGATGTCTATCATGCAAACGTTCAACATTTAACACAAGGCATTTACCTGCTTCAGTTAAAAGAGGAAAGTAGAATCCGCAGAATCAAGGTAGTTAAAAAGTAAATCTCACGTTTTCTTGGAGGAAACTCATGAACACCTCATCATCGGTTTGACCCAATTCGATAGTTTATCTCAACTTGAACAAATCATCTACTCCAAGCCTGCCAGACGTAGTGAATCCCTCCGCATATTCGACTTCAATAGATTGACCAAACTCTTTTCCACGTGCTTCTAAAAAAGCTAGAAAAGTAGGTTTTGAAATAAATGTTTCTGGTTCATTGTTAGACGGATCGAAGAACTGTGTTCGGAATGCTTTGATCGAACTCATCTTTGTTTCCCAATGCTCAGAAACGTCAACCACAAAATCTGGTACAATTAGAGCACTTTGGATGTAGTGATATACATGCTTAGGGCGCCAAGGTTTTTGCCATTCACCAGCGCGCTTAGTCTCAATTTTTGCCAATCCCGCAAGGAAACAAGACTTGGCCGCTAATTCCGCACCTTGCCCATGGTCGGGGTGGCGATCATGAACTGCATTGGCTAGAACAATCTCAGGTTGAAAATGCCTAATCACTTCGATCAGTCTCAACCGGTGTGCCTCATCGTTAAGAAAATAGCCATCACGTAATTGAAGATTCTCTCGCACCGCCACACCAAGAATACGTGCTGAGTCGGTCGCTTCTTCGGCACGTGTTTGTATAGTGCCTCGCGTACCTAACTCACCTTTGGTCAAATCAACAATTCCAACCTTATGCCCTAAGCTAACATGCTTTGCGATGGTGCCCCCACAACCCAGCTCTGCGTCATCCGGATGCGCAGCAAAAACGAGAATGTCTAATTTCATATTAAAATCGTTTTTCGTTGGTGGATGTTCGTTTGTGTTTTAAGTTTTCACGAACAACCACTAACGAATAACTAACAACGAATCTAATGACTAACTAACTCCATTTCTTTAGCTACGATAAATTTCTCAGCATCCAATGCGCCCATGCATCCGGTGCCAGCAGCCGTGATTGCCTGACGGTAAACCTTGTCAGCTACATCACCAACCGCAAACACACCCGGAACATTTGTCTTTGTTGTGCCTGGAGTGACCTTTACATAGCCTGCCTCGTCCATAGTCAACTGATCTTTGAAAATTTCGGTGTTGGGTTTATGCCCAATGGCTAAAAAGAATCCGCTGATTGAAATATCCTTCTTCTCTTTGGTTTTTGTATTTACTAGACGAACTCCGGTTACACCGCTTTCATCCCCTAATATCTCGTCTGTTTCTGAGTTCCAATGAATCTCAATATTAGGCGTATTTTTCACTCGTTGCTGCATGATCTTTGAGGCACGCATCTCTTCACGTCTCACGATCAAATGAACTTTAGGGCAAAGGTTCGCCAGGTAAGTAGCTTCTTCAGCAGCTGAGTCTCCAGCCCCCACAACTGCCACTTCTTTTCCACGGTAGAAAAATCCGTCACAAACGGCACAAGCCGA
>Ga0209990_10001386_pt1 | contig 20572 bp, 12 predicted proteins | sample NOAtaG_6_FD_187304 | JGI IMG/M metagenome (GOLD analysis project Ga0209990, IMG submission 187304) | Freshwater lake microbial communities from Lake Erie, under a cyanobacterial bloom - NOAA_Erie_Diel5S_2200h metaG (SPAdes) (version 2) | ecosystem: Environmental > Aquatic > Freshwater > Lake ...
CTCTCCCGAACCATCAACAACTAGTTTGTATTGACCATCAGTTACTAAAGTTAACCCATCAACAAAGTGGCGATCGTTGCGGATATCTGCATTGTTAACTAATAAAGTTCCTTGAGGAGAGTACAGATAATAGTTGAGAGCGGCATTGCCATCTAAGGAATCAAAAAATAGTTGTTCGCCTGCCGATGCGGTAAAGGTATAGGTGTCCTGCTCACCCTTTTCGACAATGGAGCCTGTGACGATGTTGCCTATAGTTAAAGGATTTGTGACTAGTTCTGGGGTAACAACACTTAGTTTATAACGAGATTCGTAACCAATACCATAGCCGCGCACGGCAAGGGTGTACTTACCAGGATCTAACCAAAATTCGCGATCTGCCCATAGACGGATGTTGTTTTGCAGGACTGTACCAACTTCGTTATACAGTACCCAATCACCAGGTTGAGGTGCATTTGTGGGTGTGGGATAACCATAGGAAGTGGCATCGACATAGAGATACTGTCTTGATGCAATGTCAAATTCATACAGGTCAACATTATAACCACTATTCCCTGATGTGGAATCAATAACTGTGTCTAGAGCCACTGGGGTTGCACTTGACTTATCTAACAAACGGAACTTGTAAGTACCAGTTTCTTCTCTAGCATCGCTTGCCACGACAAGCTTGTATGTACCGACTGTTGGTAATGTAAAGCCATCTAGGAAGTAGCGATCGTCCCTGATATCGGCATTGTCAACTAAAACTGTGCCTTGAGGGTCAATCAAGTCGTAAGTTAAGTAAACAGAATTGGCGAGAGAATCAAAGAATAATTGCTGTCCTACCGTTCCCGTGAAGGTATAGGTGTCGTAGCTGCCTTTTTTGGCAATGTTGCCACTAACGACATCACCTATGGCTATAGCCGTATTTGGAGTTTCTGAAGTAATAACGCGGAAATTATAATTCGCATTGGAACTATAGCCCTGCATTACTAAATAGTAGTCGGCTGCCCCAAGCCACATTTCACGATCTTCCCACAGGCGGGCTGAATTGATATACTGCCCATTGGCATTATAAAGAATCCAAGCCCCATAAATGCCATTGGTAGGGGTTAAGCCATCAAGATAGACATACTGCTGCTTGTTAGCATTATTTAGGTTTTCAGCAATGGTGAATTTGAATAGTTTTGCACCGCTTGCCGCATAATCAACCGCACCAGTCAGGTCAGTATCAGGAGTGTAAGCAGCCGCACTAGCTTTATCGAGCAAACGGAACTTATATTTACCGATGGTTTCGTTATCACCATCAAACATTAATTTATAAGTGCCATCGTAAACAAATGTGAAACCATCAAGGAAAGCTCTATCAACACGACTGTCGGCTCGATTGATAACTACACCACCGAAGGGGTCATAAAGAGTATAGGGGAGGTAAGCATTGCCATCTAAGGAATCGAAAAATACCTGCTGACCTTCAGTAGCTTCGAATTCTAGCGTATGTCTTCCGCCCTTCTTCGCAATCGCGCCTTCAACTACTTCGCCCACATTCATAGAGCGCGTAATCACATCAGAATTGACAAGACTAAATGTGTAATCGACCGAGTTTGCAAAACCAGCCCGACCTCTTGCTACTAAGATGTATTCCCCATCCTGTGGCATCACCATTTCTATATCGGAGAAGTCAGAATATTGAATGTATTGATCTTGAGGATTGATTACATACCAATCAACGGTTGCAGAACTTCTCGATAAAGCATCTAAAAATAGACGTTGATCCTTAGCGGCAGTGAAGCGATAGAGTCGGTCTTGATTGCCGGGGGAGAGGCGATCGCTAATCACTTGATCGAACTGAATTACAGGTACAAGGCTCGGATCGGTTAGACGGAAACCATAATTACCCGTTTGATCGTTTACAGCGTCAACTACCACCCGATAGTTACCAGTTTCATCAAGAGTAATTAGTCCCCAGCTATCCCAAGCAAAGTTGGTACTGAGAACTTGACGACCTGATGGTGTAACGATCTTGAAGTTCCATTTATCGGCAGCACCAGTATAGTTAAGGGAATCGTAGTAGATTTTTTGACCAGCCACACCTGAGAAAGAGAACTCATCATTTTCGCCAGGAATACTAATTCTTCCTAAGACCGTATCCCCAATGACCAGCGCCGCAGGAGGAGTCCATTCCACCAAGCCCGTGTCGCGGTTTACGGTCATGCCATTGGGACCAATAATCAGGTTGAAGCTAATGTCATCCAGATCGGGATCGATCGCATTGGCATCATATGTATAAAGCTGATTGATATAGGCATCAACGACGGGATCGGTTGTAAAAATCGGTGGGCGATTGGGAGGAGTGCTAATGACTGACAATGTATATGTTTGCGTATCTGTGCCACCGCGCCCATCAGCAACTTCAATCACAATGCTGTGATTACCGACATTGGCAGGTGCAGTATTCCACGCAATTAGACCAGAATTTGCATCAATAGTTATGCCTTCAGGGGCAACTAGGAGAGTATATTTTAAGGAATCATTATCCTTGTCAGTGGCATTGACATCGTAGCTGTAAGCATTGCCGCCAACGACCTCCGCAACATTACGACCAGGGAGCAAAGGATTGGTAATAATTTCGGGCGCATTATTAATCTTAGCGAGAACGACTAATTCATAGGTGAACTGAATTTGGTCGGGATTGTAGAAGATCAATTCACCCAGATTGGTCTTTTGGGTTGGATCTAGGTTGCCATTTTGGAGGAACTTGCTGAAGTCGATATAGGCATATCCATCGGGAGTGACACCATCGGCATTGCGGAGAACAATGGAAGGGGAAGAAATATTCTTGACTGCGAGAACAAGCTGGTCATTGAGAGCGTATGTGCCGATGTTTTCTAGATTGACTTCCGCGGTGAGTACTTTGCCACCTTCGGTGAAGTTAGTACGCGCATAGTTGGCTTGAATGCTGGTTGTCACATCGGCGAGGCTGAGGAAGCTAATCGGATTAGGAGCGGCGATCGCGGCTGTGCGGAGAGTAAATTGACTCTGTACGGGTGGTAATGTGCCTATAGGCGCAGGCGTGATACTGATGTTTGTAACTTCAACCTGTGAGGCAGTGTCTGTATCATTATTGACTAGACGGAAGACAAGCTGGACGGGGGTATTCGGTGCAATATCGACGATGTTGACGGTAACAAGCCCTGTGGCGCTGTCATAGGTGACACCAGAAGCAAGTTTGACGATTTCGCCTTCAGTAAAGTTGAGAAATGCATCTTGTCCATTAGCGATCGTATGAACAAGAGCATTATTACCGTCCGCATCTAAAAGTGCTACCTCAAAAGCATCGTTTATATTAACTTTATCGGTAGAATCAAAGGAAAGATTCTTAATCTTGAACTGAATGAGAGAAGGTTCTACAGGCGTGATGAAGTTCATCACCCGTTCAGGATTGAAGTTACTATTCTCTGTGAGTAATGAGTCAACACCAATAATCAAGTTTTGGAATGCTTCAAACTTCTCAGCAGTACTGCTCTCTTTTACCTTTAATTGGATGTTGTAAAGCCCCGCATCGTTGAACTGGGGTGTGCCTGTGAGGGTGGCAGTGCCATTGCCATTATTAGTAAGGGTGAGCCATGTGGGAATATTTGTACCTGTGATCAGGCGATCGCTATTTTCAGGATCGCTGGTGGCGATGTTGTAAGTATAGACAAGACCAGCACCAGCGCTAATTACAGGCGTACTCGTAAATTGAGGTGCTTCGTTAATGTTGAGAACATTAATCGAGAATACCTGTTCAAAAGTCAAACCACCTGCATCAGTTGTTCTCACTCTGATTGAGTAAGCATTCTTGACTTCAAAGTTTGGTGATTCTTTCCACTTCAGTTCATTGTTGATAATTTCAAAGGAAGCATTGTCAGCATCACCCGTTCCTGCTGCCAAACTGTAAGTATGCGTATCGCCTGCATCAGGATCGACAGAACTAAAGTTCCCAATTACGGAACCAATTGCCACATTCTCAGGCGTGACATTGTTGCTCAGGTTCAATGCGGTTGGTGCAGCGATAGATAGAGAAATTCTTTCAATTACCAGACTACTAACATTACTATTTCCTGCCGCATCCATTGCCGTCACAGCAAAAGAATTATTCCCCACCTCAAGTGTGACATTTTCAAATTTATACGCACCACTACTATCAGCGATCGCCACCAATGACAACGCAGGCAAAGAAACGTTAGCTCCAGCATCAGACTTGCCAACTAGAGTCACCAAAGCCTTATTCGTTTTGTTTGGCTGCTCTAGAGAGATCGCTGAACTTGGATCCAGAACGATATTCAAAGCTATTTGAGAATCATAGACAAAATCTAATACTGATTCAGCCGACAAAGGATTTTCAGGCAAAGACATCAAAAAAGTATGATTGTCGCGACCGACCTTCAACACCACATCATCAAAATCGCGATCACCACCACCCCACATATCCTCCCAACTTAGCTTCAGTTTGCCATCCACAAACTGCGATCGCATATGCGCTTCTAAATCTGGATTTGCCGATGAAATCGAGAAAAAGACATTGCCCAAACCGCCCCGTTCATTTCTAGGATTCCTAGCTAAAACTTCATCCGCCTTAGCATTTGCCACTAAATAAAAGGCAATGCGATCGCCATTTTGCAAACCAATATTATTAGTAAGTAAAGCAGCGCTGGCAGAGTCAGCAAAAATAGTTTTTCGGCGACTAGGATCGAGAGCGACTTGCAGATAGCGCGGATCACTAGGAGCAATGCCATCAATCGATCCTAGGTCATCATCAACCTTAAACAACCCAACTTCATTGTTATAAGTGGAGTTAACCTGCGATAAATAAAAGTAAGGATTGATCGGTTGCCCCGACAAACCATTAACAACAAATACTCCCGAATTAGTGCCGATATTGTTAATAACTGGAGGTAATAACTCCTTAGTAGCGCGCATCCGCAAGCGGTAATTACCATCTACAAAATTCTTGCCAAAAATACGGCTAAGGTCATCCTTTTGCAGAGTAAAGGAGCCATCGTTTTTGAGGAATTCGCTGATATCAATATATTCTGTAATTTCGCTAAAACTGTTACCCCTATCAATTAGCTTCGCCTCTAAACGGGTGTAAAAATTTCCGCTATCAGTCGTTTTGACATTACCAACAATTCGCACATCTGATGTTAAGCGATCGCTATCAGAAATTCCTGTATCCTTCAATAAATTAAAATTAATAGTTGGCGGCGACATTGGTGATTGAGTGTTTCTTACCCAATCCATTCGCATTACCATATCGTTATAGTCACGATCGCCCAAACCACGCATATCTTCAAAATAGAAATGATTTCCCATGCGTGAGATATGGTCATAGCCGCCATTAGCTTCTAAAAGTGACAGATATACATCGGGCTGGCGATCGCCACCACTTAGAACTTGAGCGCTGTTGCCATTTTGGACAATATACAAACCAACAAAAGCGCCACCACTTAAAGTAATTTCCTGAGTATTGCCATTACTAAAAGAGTTAAATAGCACCTGTCCACGTTGCAGTGCCGCTAATTTGTAGCCTTTATCGCTTGGGCGGAGATTACCAATACTGCCCACCGCATCATCCACTAAAAACAGCCCAATTTCATCGCGATAGCTGGCGGCACTGCCAAGCATCGAAAATTTAAAGGTCACAGATTCATCAATTTCTCCCGCTAATTGAAATACCTGATTTCCCTTTGGTGTCCAGTTTTGGGCATCTAATTGACTAGTACCAACCCTAACCACCATATCGTCATAATCGCGATCGCCACCACCAACCATGTCTTCCCACCATAGTTGCAACTTGCCATCAACGACCTTTTCCTGTACATAATCAATTCCATCAGGATTAGCTGCCACCGCAGAAAAGAAAGCCCGATATTGATTGCCATTAATATTTTGGGGATTGTGCATTACCACAGAATCAGCCGTGGTATTAGATGCCAAATAAAAACCTACGCGATCACCAGACTTTAATACTAGGTCTTGCATCGCAAAACCCATGCTTTGGAAGTTGCCTAATAAAGCATGACTATTTATGCCACTCAAAGCTAACTTTGCATAGTTTTGATCGCCAGGCTTAACGCCATTAATTGTTCCTAGATCATCATCAACTTTGTAAATACCAACTTCATTAACATAAGCAGCATTTCCCATCATTAGTTCAAAACTAGGTCTAACAAGCTGACCATATTTACCAGTGACAGTAAAAATACCGCTAAACTCATTGTTTGGCGTTAGAACAGGATTAAAAATGTCCATGATGTTATAAGTTTTTAAATGCTCGGTAGATGGAAAATGTAGTCAGTTATTTTGGTTAAGCAAGTCGAGTAAATTCCGCAGTAAAACCATTAGGCTTAAAAATACTGCTTTGTTTAGGAATTAAGTTAAAAGCCGAAGTAAAGAGAACGTTAAAGCAAGATTAAAACAAGGTTAATATACTATTGAATATATTGACCTTAGTTCTAAAGTCTTCAGTTACATGTAATTCTTGGATAAATATTTTGAATGTTGAACCTACGATTTCATGATTCCTACCAAAGCCTTACCACCATCAATTTGAACAAGTCAATTTATATAATACCTATCAAGTCAAGTTATATAATACCTATATATAAACTATTTACTTGATAATTAGCAACAAATCCATAGAATCTTGTTAATGTGTTTGAAAACACATTGTGTTCTATAACACCCACCAAACAAAGGCATCATAAGAAATTGACTAAATTATTGCTTAACCCAAGTTTCTACCTATTCATCCAAAACTAAAATCAAAATAAAAAATGCTGGATTTTTATACAAAAAAAGCGTTGTTTAGCACTTAGATAGGCTGTTTTTAACTTGTTTTGAGACAGTTTTTGATAGGTAGCAACTTGGGTTATTGCTTAATAGATTGCCAAGTAATTTTAAAATATTGGTATTCTATTATAGAATTAAAAAATCGTTGGATATGCAATAGATTAAAGGGTATCTCTAAGAAATAGCTCTAATAAGATAAGACTAAAACCCTCATTTTATCGTTGCTATACTCAATAATTTTGAATTAATAGAGATGCCCTAAATTAGGTTTAACTTAATTCATGTCTGACCAAGCAATACGCCACTATAACTTTCAAGCTTCACTTTTAAGGATATTATGCAAATAACAGAAAAGCCTACTACTACTGAAACCAGTCAAGATGTAATCGTTAAGATTCAGTTAAATGGTGGTCATAATCACACTTTAGCGCTCAAGAGCGATACACCTTTATTGCGTAGTTTACTGGGTTCTATTTTGGGGCGTGTACAGAATGCTGGCAATCGCACTCTATTTCAAATTCCAACTGAGGCAGGTAGATCTGCATTGTGCTTCTGTAGTGATGATTTAGTCTGTGTGCAGACCGAGCCTCCTGTCTATGTCAGACCCAATGAAGAAGAATCTAATGGCGGTGTTACACTAGCAGATTCTTAGAATAACAAGCCCACTTGTAGAAGTAATTTAAGTAGACAAGGGGCTTAAGCCCCTTGTTAAAAATGTTTGGAATGGTTTTTTGGATTTGAGCAAATAATGGAAGCTAAGGATTGCTCTGAAGGTGGTGATAATTTATCGCCAAGATTGCAGGCATATATAAATGTTATTCAATCCCTTCTCTCCTGCCCCTTGGGGCAGGAATCAGAGATTTTGCAGGCAAATCAAGATTTAATTGATGCAGATTTTCTCAATTTGTTAGATCAGTTTGCTGAACAGTCAGAAAAAGCTGGGGAAGTTGATGTTGCTAATTTTTTGCGAGAGTTGGCAAAATCTCTCAAAGAGGCGATCGCCTCAATCATGTCACAGCGTATTCCCGCCTATCAGGAATTGGTAAGAGCTTTGTTAGTCTGTCCTCAAGGGGAAGAAGAGAAACTATTAGCAAGTCATCAGGATTTGCTAGATCGAGGTTTGATTGAGGTGATGGGACAGACTGCAGGTTCGCTGGTGGTGAATGGACAGGGGGATGCGGCTAATTTCCTGCTAGCGATCGCGGAACAATTAGTTGATGGCAAATCTCAATTAGATGCACAAGTTCAACAGAATTTAAACATAGAGACAGCAAAAGTTGCAGAAGCAGCAAAAATTGATGATACTCTGATTGCCAATGTTAACGAAGAGACAGGTATACAGCCTCAAGCTCAAGATAAGAATTCAGAAACTTCTTCCTTTATCGCTTCCAAAATCAAGGATTTTATGGGGATTTTTCGCCATAAGTCAAAATCATCAAATCCTGTGCCACAGTCTGTGCAAACTTCAGATTTAAGTGATCCTGATTTAAGTAGTGAATTGATTACCCAGCGCCTTGAGAATCAAGTTCCCAAGATATCTGAATCAGATAATCACCAAGGGGATAAGGATGAGCAAATTGCCGATCTTCCCAAAAACGAGCCGCCGCCATACCTGCTGATGAGATTATTGCAGGCAACTAAGGATAGCCAGGGTAAGCCACAGACTGTTTTCCCGATTGTAAAAGCAAATATAGAATTACTTGATTTAGATTTTGTCAAAGCGATATCGCAATGGGCGCAACAAACCCTAGATGCAGTGCCATCAGAATTGGCGGTTGATATTGCGAAGGATTTAGTGCAGTTGGGAACTTTGTTTTTGCGTTGTCCTTTAACGGAGACACAAGGACAAGTAGGGATTTTCTTAGAAATAGCGATCGCTTGTTATCAAGCGGCATTACCACAAATTAATACTGATAGTGCGCCATTGCCTTGGGCGGCGATTCAGAATAATTTAGCGATCGCCTATTGTGACCGTACCGCAGGGATTAAGTTAGACAACCTAGAGGCAGCGATCGCTTGTTATCGTCATGCTTTGGAGATATATACAGTTACCGATTTTCCTGAAGACTGGGCAATGACTCAGAATAACTTGGCACTTGTATATCGCGATCGGCTAATGGGAAACCGAGTAGATAATCTCAATCGCGCCATTGTCATCTATCAATCTCTGTTTACAGTTTACACCCAAGCTAAGTTTCCTGAATTGTGGGCTTTGGTGCAAATGAACTTGGCTCAGACCTATGCTCAATTGGCTGATATACAGGCGAGCGCTAGGGATGCACAGGATTTCTTTAATTTAGCGATTAATCATTATCAGCAAGCATTGCAAATTTATCAACGGCAGTCTTTCCCAAAACAATGGACAAATATTCAACAACAACTGGAGTCAATCTATCAACAGCAAAAAAAGCAACAACAGGAAAACACACTAACCATTACTAGTCATGCTCTGCAATTAGATCAGCAGTTAATCTATAGTCATGATTTAGTTCCCTTGCTCAGAAGGTATAACCTTTTGCCTAGCTTGGTAAAGGAACTAATTATTGATCAGGCGATCGCTACGGTTGAATGTACTGAGAATGAGTCTTCGCAAGCTTTACTGGCTTTTGAGCAACAGTTTAGTGAGTCTAGCGATCGCGCCTTATGGTTAAATCAGCACTTGCTTACTGAAGAAACTTTACCGCAATGGGCAACCCGTTCCTTGAGGATCGAAAAGTATAAATATCAAGCTTTTAATAATATTTTGCTGTCCCATTTTCTCAAGCGCAAACCAGATCTTGATCGCGTGACCTACCGCATCATTCGCCACAAAGACAGCGATATTATCCAAGAGCTATTTTTTAGATTGCAATCACAGGAGCAAACCTTTGAGCAATTAGTCAAAGATTTCTCTCAAGTCGAAGAAGGGCAAGGGGATGGATTGATTGGTCCTGTTCATGTTGGTTCATTACATCCTAGCCTAACTAAAGCTCTATTTTCCATTTCACCTAGCGAGATTTTGCCTCCTTTTCAGATCGGTGAGTGGTTCATCATTCTTCGCCTTGAGCAATTGATTCCAGTGCGTTTAGATGAGCCAATGCGCGAATTTTTATTGGAGGAGCTTTTTCAAAATTGGTTGCAGCAAAAAATTGGCTCACTGCTTGAGGTTTAGCTATTCTTTAGAGCCAAGATGATCATATGTCTTGATTGTAAGCATGAAGACCATTCCTACTTTACTTTAGATAATGCTAATGCCAGAATTCACCTTTGCTTCATCAGGCTTATGCTTAAGCGCCTTGCTATCGCTTCCTAAGATACAAAATGGGTTCTATCTTCCTGCTTTTTTTAAATTCGTTGATCACTTTGGTGGGACTGATACCTGATACTCTACCTGTATCTCTGATACCACTGCCATTGATTGCCATCTCTGTCAGCAATTCTCGTTATGAAAAATTAGCTACTGTTAGGCGGGAGATCAAGCTCTAAACCTTGAATCGTAAAAGTTAAAAGATGATCCCAGCTATCAAAAATAAGATACCGAGTTAAGGCGCGTAAATCGTTGAAAAAGGTTTTGCGGGTAGGCAAATGAGAGCGTAATAACTGGTAATTATCATCGACCAATTCCAACAGTGTGTGAAATAATAGGGAGAAAATATTGAGGGTGGCAAGGAACGATGCGAGATGTTCCTTGCCATGCCCAAAGTTGTGTTCTAAGTTATAGCTCTTGGTTTTGAGGGTATTGTTGTTCTCATTTTCCACTTTCCAACGAGTACGACCAGCTAGCACAATTTCTGCCACTGTTTGCGCTGTAATTGTGTGATTGGTGGCAAAAGAGTTTTTGTAAACGATCTTGCCATCAGCTCTAGTCACAGTTAGTTCACACCAGTTAACCAGTAAAGCATCCTCACCATCTTTGATGGGTAGTCCATTGAGATATCGGTAGGTATGGGTCTCTTGAAATTTTCCCGTCCACTTGTTCACCACTACAGTTGGCAGGTCAACACCTTCTATATGTTCATACAGAGTAGGATGGGATTCGGGACGGCAGACTAAGATGAAGTTAAAACTTTGCACCAAAAGCATGTTGTTTTTAACAATATCCCTATATCAACGGTTTGACTACCCTGTTTTCATAATGAGAATTGCTGGTCAGCTATTCTTGTTGTAGCGATCGCACTGAAGCAATTACATGATTCGCGACAGTTTCGATCTCATTAAAAGTATTAAATCTACCAATGCCAAAACGAATGGAAGCATTGGCTAATTCTTTAGAATGCCCCAAACAGGTAAGTACATGAGATGGCGCAGTCTTCGCAGAAGTACAAGCAGAACCAGAGGAAACAGCAACAACTGGCTGCAAAGCTAGCATTAAGGCAGCTCCATTAATTCCTGTAAAGCTAACATTGATATTGCCTGCAAGTCTCTGTGTCGGATGTCCATTAAGAATAATGTGATCGAGTTCGCTTAATCTATGCCATAAATGTTCACGCAGATCTAGAGCTTTCTGTTGCTCCTGAGCTTGAGAAGCGATCGCAATTTCCAGAGCCTTCGCAAAGCCGACAATTTGCGGCGTGTAGAGAGTGCCAGAGCGCATTCCTCGCTCATGTCCACCACCATGTAATTGGGGTGCAAGACTTACTTTTGGGCGGTGACGTACGTACAAAGCACCGATTCCCTTTGCACCATAAATTTTATGGGCAGTGAGCGACATCAAATCGATCTGCATAGCATTCACATCAATGGGGATTTTACCGATCGATTGAGCAGCATCGCTATGAAATAAGACTCGGTGATCATGACAAATTTGCCCGATTTCTGAGATGGGTTGTAGCACCCCAATCTCGTTATTTGCCGCCATCACCGAGACTAAAATTGTATCGCTACGAATCGCGGATTCAAGTTCCGTCAAATCAATTAAGCCATCAAATTTGACAGGTAAATAGGTAATCTCAAATCCAAGGGATTGTAAATAAGCACAGGGATCAAGCACTGCAATATGTTCAGTCTGTACGGTAATGATATGCCGCCCTTTCTGGTGATATGCTTCGGCGACTCCCTTAAGAGCTAGATTATTCGCTTCGGTTGCACCGCTTGTAAAGATAATCTCTTCAGGTGTTGCATTGATGGCATTAGCGATCGCCTCACGTGCTAACTTGACCGCTGCTTCTGCTTCCCAACCATAGAAATGCCCAACACTTGCCGCATTGCCAAATGATTCCCGAAAATATGGCAGCATCGCTTCTAACACCATCTCATCGACGGGTGTTGTGGCATGACAATCAAGATAAATTGGTCTTTTCATAGGGCTTTAACGATTAAAGAGGGCGCGATGCGCCCTCTTTAGTTTTGGAGAAGAGGTACTTTGTGTTCCTTTTTTACACCAATTAACGATCAAATAAACCACTAGAAAGTTTTTGAAAGTGTTGCTTTTCAACACTTTCAAAAACTTTCTAGATTTGGGTTTGAGCGCAAAGCGCTGTAATTAGCTGACTAAATTAACGATACGTTCAAAATCTTGGAGAGACTTTTTAAATGCATTCTCCGCCGAGATCGCATCTTTATCTTTGGCAGCGTTATCAAGCTGTACAAAATTTTTGAATAGGTTATTAGCTAAATCATTTGCGGCTTCTTTTTGAGTTTTGCTCAACTGACCCGCGATTAGTCTTAGTTCACGGCGAATTTCACCAAATGGCCCGTGAATGTAAGTAATCACATCGTTCCATTTTTGGGCATATACAAATTTTTCGAGACGATTGAAGCGATCGCTTAGCACCTGTAGCTTTGCCGCAGAAGCTGCGCTTGTAGCTGATTGAGATTCACTTTGAGCCATCGCAGGCTGAGTTAAGACAGGGGCAAGCAAAGTGCCGACTAGCGCCATTATTAAGCAAAAGGCGATCGCAACTTTTTTAAAACCTTTCCAGTAATTTTTAAGATTCAACACAGAAAAAAGTACTCCTTTATCAATAATTACAAATTACAGATCCGATAAATGGGTTGTAAGCGCTTTGCGCCCACAGCACACTTTATATAAGGCGCAAAGCGCACACCAAGATTATTTTACCTGTTTCAAAGCATCTGCCGAGCCTGCTACCGAAATAGCAGGTGTTACAAAATATTTTTGAGCCACATTCTGCACATCAGAGACCGTCACTCCTTCAATTGCCTCAACAAATTGGCGATCGAACTCTAGACCTAAACCCATCACCTCGTACCATCCATATACTTGAGCAATTTGACCATTAGTTTGCTTACCAAGGGCATATTGTCCCAGTAATTTGCTCTTGCAAATTGCTAATTCTTCTTTTGTGATTGCAACAGTAGCAAGGCGCTCACACTCATGACGCAATCCTTCAAGGGCAACACCAGTGTTTTGGGGAGCCGTTCCCATATAGGCGACAAACTGTGAAGCCTCTAATCGCGTAGGATAAAACGCGGAGACTTCGTATGCAAGCCCCCGTTTTTCGCGTAACTCTTCAAACAATCGGCTCGATAATCCATTACCTAAATAGGTTGAGATAATTTTTAGAGCGGCATAGTCGGGTGAACTAACTGATGGCGCAGGATAACCAATTATGACGATCGCCTGTTGTGTGTCCTGCTCATGGGTAACTAATCGCGACTGAAAAGTGGGTGTGGGTGTCGAAATAACATTGGGCTGATGGGGTTTTTTCCAATCACCAAAGGCTTCTCCCACGAGAGAACGTGCTTGATCTGGCGAAATCTTACCTGCGATGCTAACCACCATTTGATCGGGGCGCAAATAAGTTTGGTGAAAATCAACCAAGTCATTACGAGTGAGGTTACTGATAGTTGCTTCTGTACCAAGGCTTGGGAATCCATAGGGATGATCCCCATACATTAGCTGTTGCAATTGATCATAGGCGATCGTAAATGGGCGCTCCTGTTGCGATCGAATTGATTGAATTGTCAACCTTCTTTCGAGATCAAGCTCACTGTCGGGATAGCTTGGCGATCGCAAAATCTCCGAACCTAGCAGCAGCATTTTATGAAAATCTGATGAAATAGTTTTTAATGAGAGTAAAAAATAGTCGCTTGAGCACTCTGTTCCCAATGACGCGCCAATCGACTCCACCTGTTCTGCAATTTCTAGGGAGGAAGATCTTTCAGTGCCGCGTGTCATCAATGAGGCTGCGAGATGTGTTAGTCCTGATTTGGTAGAGCTTTGGACTCGCTCACCGCCCGCAAAGAAACATCGTGCTGCGATGATATCAGCCGTAGGATTTTCGCTTACTAAAACCACAATGCCATTGGATAAGACCAAGCGATCGCTGATTCGTTGTGACATTGCTAATGACAAATTTTGATTCCCGAATTTACAAACAACAAACGTTACAAGAAACAAATATTAAAGATAGTGACTCGCGATACCTTTAATATCCTTAGCTTATATCAATTAATAAAAGTGTGATGACACTTTTGTTAATTGGTATAACTAACTGAGCCCAAATTGGCAAGAGACAACCCCCACTAGCAGATTTGGGCTCAGCTAGCAAAATCCAGTGATTTCCAGCCAAACTGACGATATACATAATCTCCAACTTAATGAACTATGAGTAATGGGTCGGAAAACCAGCTACTTACGTTTAGTGACCGACAGATTATGCTAGATTTTCTGTCATCTTCAAAGCGTCGTACTAATATGTTAAAGATAGGAATGGTTTAGGGCTAACTGTCTTTATAAATTAATTAAAAAATCTAAACAAAATCACACAAATCCAATCAGTCATCAATACTAGTCGGTTTAAGTTTCATGCAATACAAAGCCTACCGTGCCTTGCGCTTAAAAAAATATCGACAAATTTAGGAGCAAATTATTAGGTAATTGTCTAGATAATCACCTTGCGGTTGAGATGCTAGGAAAAACGCTGTAAATAAGAATGACGTTAATTGCGGAGAGGATTGGATGAGTACTGCAAAAGATAAACAGAAATGTCTAGATTGCTTAACACAAGCAATCACAGACTTAAATGGTCAAGTTGACATCGAGCAATTGACTAAAATCTCCAATTTGATCATTCAGACGATGACTGGCCCTTGGCGATCATTTCATACACCAAATCATATTTTTGAGGTTGGTGAAGGGGGAGACGCGATCGAGGTAATATCAGCAATATTTCATGACCTAGTTTATGTACAGGTAGATCAGGGCATCAGCGTCAATATTAGTCGCTATATTTCACCATATATCAAGCAAGATCGTGAGCAACTAGTCATTCTTGATCCTCCCGAACTTCAAGAAGATATGATTTTTAGAATGGTAACGATGCTGTTTGGTTTTGAGCATGGACAGCCTCTACTACCAATGTCTGGGCAAAATGAGTTTCTAAGTGCACTAATCGCCGTTAAAGCTCTAGAAAACATGCTGCCTTTAGCGATATTGGCAGAAATATCTGCCTGCATCGAAGCTACAATTCCATTTCGTCCACAATTAGATTCTGGGTTGACTTGCTCCGACTTGCTATTTGGTCGTTTGGTAAATGCTAATGAGATATTTCATTTTGATTGGGGCGATCAAAAAATTGCGGAAATTGTTAAAAGAGCAGTTCGTTTATCTAATCGTGATGTCGAGAATTTTGCGAGTACCAATTCATCTAGGTTCCTTAACAATACTTGGAACTTAATTCCAGAGACAAATCATGATCTTAAGAATGTCAACTCCTATAGTGTGCATGGCTATCGAGTATCCATTCAAAAAATGGAAGGATTTATGAATTTCCTTTCACCTGAAATTGTTTTTCGACGCTATCGCAACGAACCAAATGAGGAAGATTATTACAAATTACTTGCGCAAACCAAGCAAAATTTAGAAGTAGCAAGATTATATTTAGGAACAAAACTCACTTCGATCGCAATTTTGGAAGCCCTATCATTTCGGATCGGACGAGATATATCGCTCTCGACCATGATGGGAGAACTGCCTTTAGAAGACAGACCTGTAGTGGGATTAGAACAGTTTTTACCAGAAATCGTCATACCTCAAAAGCCTTCGAGTCCAGTTGAAGCTGAGGTATTAGAGCTTTTAGACAAGGGACGCACTGTTGATTCTAGTTACGATGTCAAGAATTCACCTGTAGCAACTTTTATGGTGAAATTGATCGGCTTTACGGAAATGCAACGCATGTTAGATCTTTCTAAGGAATTTTTCAAGGGGAACTTAACCTCCGAGGAGTTAATGGCAAGCTGTGATCCCTATGTAATGTCAATGATCAAGAATGCAGTTTTGCAATTGTTTGACTCTCGCAAAGCTGCGCTTTCTCAGTAGTTAATGTCATAAGCATCCAAAATTTTTGCTGAGAGTGTGATCTTGCAACACTATTAGGAGGGTGCAAAATTCTGGTTGTCAGTTCTCACCGAAATTCACAACCGTGGAGTCAAAGATATTTTGATTGCTTGCGTCGAAGGTTTAACTGGGTTTCCTAAGGCACTTGAGACTGTGTTTCGCAAGACACAGGTACAGTTATGTATTGTTCATATGGTGCGTAACTCAGCCGCTTTTGTGCCTTGGCAGCAACGTAAGCAAGTTTGTGCTGACCTCAAGGCGATTTATACGGCGGCAACGGAATCGGAGGCAGAGTTTAACCTTGAACTCTTTGCTGAGAAATTGGACAAGCAATATCCATCAATTAGCTAGTCTTGGCGTAGTCATTGGGCGAACATTATCCGCTTCTTTTCTTTCCCACTTGAGATGCGTAGAGCGATTTATACCATCAAGGCAATTGAGTCAATGAATAGCAGTTTGAGAAAAGTGATTAAGTCCCAACAGATTTTTCCCTCTGATGACGCTGATTTCAAGCTGGTTTATTTGGCGATGCAGAATATTTCTAAGAAATGGACGAGGCTCCATTCGCGATTGAGAACCCGCCCTTATTTACCTGCTCTTCCTCCTGCCATCTTTTAGTTCGTCGAACTCACGGTTTTTTAAGACTCTATACATTTACTCAAAGGTGTAATCACACTTTGAAGAATTGAAATTTAAACCCAGTCACATTTTTGAATTTACTGAATTATCAAGACGGCGTTGCCATTGTGATGTAGCAAGACCAAGTTTAAAAAGCCAAGAGTTAGCGGCGCGGATCCCCACTAACTCTTGGCTTTTAATTAGTAAATGTAGTTATAACTGATATTATTCAGCGTTTTGAGTAGCTTTTATAGCATAGTAACCAAGCAAAGTTGCAACTGTAAAACCTACAAAGAAGAGTGTAAATAATACGCTAATACCACCAGTAATGCCAACTTGAGCAAGAATGCCCTTACCAGTCAAAACTTCATTAGCAAAGCCTGCGAATAATCCAATCATTGCCATACGACCATTCCAAGTCTCGGCAAAATTACTGAAACCAAATACGCCTGCCCCTGTAGGATTTACGTTAAGCCCAACTGCTTTGTTTACAGTTGTGGAAGTATCCTTATCGTTAGATGAAATATTTGTTGGTGTAGATACCATGATTAATTACTTTCCTACAGAAGTTTTATATTAACTAGCTAAACTTTATATTTAATGTAAACAAATGTAAATCTACCATCAGAAATATGCCCTACTGCATCAACCCTAGCTGCCAAAAGCCAAATAATCCCGAAGGCGGGAGATTCTGCATAAATTGTGGCAAAAACCTACAGCTTAAGGGATTGTACGAGGCGATCGCCTTAATTGGGCAGGGAGGTATGGGGCGAGCTTTTCAAGCAAAAGATTTAGGGCGATTGGGACACCCCTGCGCAATCAAGCAATTTCTGCCACAGTTTCAAGAGCCTGAGTTAATGAAAAAGGCGATCGCGCTATTTGAAAGCGAAGCCGCTCAACTTAAAGCGTTAGGATCTCATCCACAGATTCCAGAATTAATCGCCTATTTTGAAGAAGATGGATGTCTATATCTAGTACAAGAACTTATTGATGGCGAAAATCTCTATATCGAATTGCAGCGTAATGGCATATTTAGCGAAGCACAGATCTACGAATTATTAGTAAATATCCTTCCCGTTCTCCAATTCATTCATGATCGCCAAGTTATCCATCGTGACATCAAACCCGACAACATTATTAGGCGATCTTTAACATCTCCTGAATTAGTTCAAGATGAGGGAAAACCCAATTGCCAATCACCTATTCCCAATTCCCCTCAAAACAATTTTGTTCTCGTTGATTTCGGAGCCGCTAAAGCTTTTACTACCGATACCGCCAATCGCACAGGTACATTAATCGGTAGTGCCGAATATATTGCCCCAGAACAAGCAAGGGGAAAGGCTGTTCCTCAAAGTGATCTCTATAGTTTGGGAGTAACTTGCATTTATTTACTGACAGGAATTTCACCCTTTGATTTATATGATGATGAAAGCGATCGCTGGATTTGGCGAGAAAAACTACAAACTTCCATATCTAGTCATTTAGCAGGAATTCTCAATCGGCTCTTAGAAAGAGCGATCGCTAATCGTTATGGTTCTGCTACAGAGGTCTTGAATGATCTCCAATTTGCAACAATTAGCTCAGGTATTAATTCCAACAATCTAGGAGTTAGCTATATTAATCAACATAACAACCCTCAGATAAAGAAATTAATTGAAGCTTTAAATTTAGGTCAATGGCAAGAAAGCGATCTACTTACTAACACCATCATTTTAGAACTCGCAAATAAAAATAGAATTGCCGAATTAACTTCCAGTGACATCGATCAGATTTCTTGTGATGTGTGGATAGCGATCGACCAAGCATGGATACAAGCTAGTGATAATCGCTTTGGTTGGAGTATTCAGCAACGAATATGGAAAAGTCTTAGCGGCAGGTTGATCTATGAAGAAAATAACTACTGGGAATTTGCCAAAGTCTATGAGCAGTTTGCTGATCGCGTTGGATGGCGCAAACCACGTTGGTTAAACCTAGAGTTTTCTCCAAAGATTTGGCGTAAATATGAGAATCTAACCTTCAAGATGTCTGCACCACGAGGTCATTTGCCAAGCCTATTTTTTTGGGAAGGATTTAATTTAGTCGATACCGTTCTCTATAGGCTAGAAATCTGCCGTCAAAGCATGGACAATTCGTAAATTACACCTATTTTGATAGACTGACTCGAGTAACAGCTATTTTAAGGCTTCTTAAATTATGACAAAATCTATCAAAAAACTTTTTAGCTACGCGATCGCAGCTCTTATGACCTGCTTACTAGCAGTGGCTTGCACCCCAACAAACAACTCCACCACAACCACCCCTAATAGCCCCACTACGATCGGCAATCAAAACCCAATCTCCATCGGTATCGCCGTTGCCCAAACCAGCAATGTCGCTTTGCTTGGACAAGAACAAGTTATTGGCGCTAAAATTGCTGAGGCTTATTTCAACAAAAAAGGTGGTATCAATGGCACACCAATTCGCTTAGTCTTCCAAGATACCGCAGGTGATGAACAAGGCGCAATTAATGCCTTTAACACACTAATTTCCCAAGATAAAGTTGTAGGTATAGTTGGGCCTACACTTTCACAGCAAGCCTTTAGCGCTGACCCAATCGCTGAACGCGCAGGGGTTCCCGTGATTGCGCCATCAAATACTGCCAAAGGCATTCCTCAAATCGGCAAATATATTGCGCGAGTATCAGCACCTGTCGCAGTCGTAGCACCCAATGCGATCGATGCAGCACTCAAAATCAATCCCCAAATCAAGAAAGTCGCAGTCTTCTTCGCCCAAAACGATGCTTTCAGCAAATCGGAAACAGGTACTTTTCAGGAAACAGTTAAGCAAAAAGGTCTAGAACTAGCAACTGTACAAACCTTCCAAACTACTGATACCGATTTTCAATCTCAAGTTACTAATGCAATTAATATCAAACCTGATTTAATTATCATTTCAGGGCTATCTGCTGATGGCGGAAATCTGGTAAAACAATTGCGTGAGCTAGGTTACAAAGGTCTAATCATCGGCGGAAATGGGTTAAACACATCCAATCTTCTGCCAGTATGTAAAGCTCTCTGCGATGGCATCATAATTGCTCAAGCCTATAGCCCTGAGATGAAGAATGAAATCAATACTAATTTTCGCAAACTCTATACTGAACAGAACAAAAAAGAACCACCACAGTTTACAGCTCAAGCATTTACAGGTGTACAAGTATTTGTTGAAGCGTTGAGTACTCTAGATAAAACGACCAAGATATCTACACTAGCTCTGCCACAACTTCGCACCCAATTAAATGACACATTGTTGACAGGTAAATACATAACTCCTCTTGGAGAGATATCTTTCACTCCTGAAGGCGAAATTGTCCAGAAACAATTTTTTGTAGCTCAAATTAAAATGGAAACTGACGGCAATAGCGGCAAGTTCACATTCATCCAGTAATACTTTTCTATTCTCAGTGAATGATTAGGGTTACGCAGCTTTGCCATGCAACCCTAATCATTTACTAGGATAATTTCTATCATTTGGGAAGTATGGTTAAACCCTTGATTTAGCCGAAGAAACCTACAAAGAAAAATGATCTATATATAGCAATGTAAGCTTTGCTTAGGACATAAAACCCAAAAGATGGCAGAGCGAAGCTCTGCCATCTTTTGGGTTTTGAATTGTCCTATCTATCTCTTACGTTGCTATAAAACCCAAAAATACATAGTTTCGATTATTTTGTGTAAGCCTTTAATACAAATGATGATAGCCTTATAAACAAACAAGACAAAAGCAAAACAAAAAAAGAGATAGATAACAAAGTTACCTACCTCTTTTTCTTAAAATTAAGCTTGGCATCGAGCTATTTTCCCGTAGGGCTACCCCTAAAGTATCTTC
>Ga0209990_10001393_pt1 | contig 20521 bp, 18 predicted proteins | sample NOAtaG_6_FD_187304 | JGI IMG/M metagenome (GOLD analysis project Ga0209990, IMG submission 187304) | Freshwater lake microbial communities from Lake Erie, under a cyanobacterial bloom - NOAA_Erie_Diel5S_2200h metaG (SPAdes) (version 2) | ecosystem: Environmental > Aquatic > Freshwater > Lake ...
TTTTTCCCCAAGGGAACGAATTTTAAAATCGTTAAGCCAGAGGAGGTGGAAAGAGCCGTAAACTTGATTAACAATCGTCCTCGAAAATGTCTTGACTATCGTACCCCGAATGAGGTATTCTATAAAGGTAGATCAGACAGTGATGCAATTCAGACTTGAATTGGCCTTTTACTATAGTTGGAGGGAAAATATGAAGACTGCTAATCCAGATAAAATTAAAACAATTGTTATTGTTGGCGGTGGAACAGCCGGTTGGCTTTCAGCATTGTATCTTGAAAGTAAATTAAATAAACTCAAAGAAAGAAATTGCCAAATTACTTTAATTGAATCTCCTACGATCCCTATTCTGGGTATTGGTGAAGCCACAATTCCTACGATTGTAAATACATTTAAAAATTTAGGTATTTCCGAGACCGAATTCATGGCGAAGTGTAATGCTACATTTAAGTTAGCGATTAAATTTATTGATTGGTCTGGAGTACCGAAAAATAATGTATTTTGGCATCCTATAGGGCAATGGTATTATACAGAAAAGACAGACACAAAAGTTTTACATTATTGGTTGAGGAATAATCTTCACGAACGCGATAAATCTTGTTTTTCTGATTGTTTTGAAACAATAAAAATTTGTGAAAATAAAAAATCACCCAAATTGTACGATACACCTGAATTTGATTGGAAACTAGAATATGCCTATCATTTTGACGCTAAACTTTTAGCGAACTATTTACAAGAGAAAGCTATCTCTTTGGGAGTTAGGCATATTCTTGATGATGTAAATTATGTCTCTATAGATCACCGTGGATATATAGATTATCTCGAATTAAACGAGAATGGTCGGGTCGCAGGAGATTTATATATAGATTGTACGGGTTTTCGAGGCCTATTGATAAATCAAGCTCTAAAAGTACCATTTTTATCTTTTTCCGAAAATTTATTATGTGATAGTGCAGTAGCATTATCCGTTCACGACGACCCTGAAGATCCATACAACGAAAAAATTGATGGTATCGCTCCGTATACTATAGCAAGAGCGTTGACTTCGGGATGGATGTGGACGATTCCATTAGTTTCGAGAACGAGCTATGGTTATGTATACTCTAGTAGTTTTTTAAATGAATCTAAAGCTGAGTTTGAGTTAAAAAATGTTTTAAATTATAATAAAACCTGTGACGTCAAACACTTAAAATTAAGAGTGGGTAGAACAAAAAATAGTTGGGAAAAAAATTGTATCAGTATTGGATTAAGTAGTGGATTTATTGAACCTTTAGAATCAACAGGTATATATCTAATTGAGGCTGGATTAAAACATTTGCTACAATATTTTCCAGATAAAACTTTTTCAGAAACAAATATTGCAATTTATAATTCTCTTATGAAAAGAGAGTATGAAGAAATTAGAGATTTTATCGTAATGCATTATTGCTTGACACAGCGAGAAGATACAAATTTTTGGCGAGTAAATAAATACGAATTGAAAATTCCTAATTCATTACAGGATAAATTAGATTTATGGCAGGCTAGATGGCCGTATAACTCGCCAGAATTAGTAGGGTTAAGTTTTCCCGATTATTCGTATATTTGTATTTTAGCTGGAATGGAACGTTACCCACAAACAAGCTTACCAATTTTAGAATATGATGATACAGGTAGAGATAAGTTACTTGAAATTAAGCGAAGTGCCGAAAATTTGAACCAAATATTACCGAATCTTTCGTCTTATCTTAAATTTAAAAATAATCAATTTTTCAATATGTCAAGTCAAGGAGTTAGTTTTGTATGAGTGCCTTACCTAATCTTTTTTTAATTTACGATCTACTAACTGGAGATAGAGTTATAGATAGGCTTCTCCGACTACTACCTAGTTTAGCTAGTGATCTTCTTCGCTCTTCCGCAAATAATGACTTTTTAGTTGGAAATGCCGAAAATAACACTTTTTTCGGACGTTCTGGTAATGATTTAATTTTTTCAGGTGCCGGGCAAGATTATATTCGCGGAGATGAGGGTAATGATTTTTTAGTAGGTGAGGAAGATAACGATCGGATATTCGGCGGAGAAGGAAATGATTTTCTTGATGGAGGTGACGGACAAGATTGGCTTCAAGGAGGAGCGGGTAATGATTTTTTAAGCGGACAGGAAGAAGATGATTATATATTAGGCGATCAAGGAAACGATTTTCTCCGTGGAGATAATGGTCGAGACATATTATTTGGAGGTGCTGACAACGATATTATTGTAGGTGGTGACGGGGATGATATATTGATCAATCAAGCAGGATATGACTTCTACGAGGGGGATAACGGACGCGATATCTTCGTATTGGCTCCGATTATTGGAGCAAATATTATTTTTGATTTTCAAGATGGAGTAGACTCTATAGGGTTAAGTGGTGGGTTAAGATTTCAAGACATCTCGGTTTTTTCGATATTTAACAATACGGTAATTTCAATTCGGAATACCGGACAAGTGCTCGCATTTTTGCCTTTTGTGCCGGCAAATTCTATTGCAGAGAATGATTTTTTAATTTTGAATACCCTACCTGCTTCATTAACCTATTCTGAAAGCAATTCCAATAATCAAGGCTCATCTAATGTAACAAATAACCAATTCCCACTCTTGAATTTTATTGATGGTAATCGTCAAAATAATTTTCTTCAAGGTAGTTTAATTGGTGATTTTATTAGTGGTGGTGATGGAGATGACACAATTTTTGGTAATGAAGATAATGATTTTCTCGGTGGAGATAATGGAAACGATAAAATATTTGGTGGTTCGGGCGATGATGCATTAAGCGGTGGCAAGGGTAGTGATCATTTAAACGGAGAGCAAGGAAGAGATTTTTTGCGAGGAGATGAAGGTAATGATACTCTTTACGGTGAGGGGGAAAGTGATGTCCTCGTAGGTGGAGATGGCGATGATTATCTTGATGGCGGAGATGGAAACAATGTTTTGGATGGAAATTCTGGAAATGATACCTTAATTGGCAGTATGCAAATTGATTTTCTTCATGGTGGTGCAGGAGATGATCTAATCGACAGTGGTGTTGGAGGCGACTTTATCACTGGGGGGAGCGGGCGAGATCGTTTTATTCTTGAATCAGGAGGTTTCGGTGCGGACATTATCTTCGATTTTGAAGATGGATTGGATCGCTTGGTTCTTCGAGGGGGATTAACTTTCGATCAGCTATCCTTTTCTTCTGAGGGTGAACATACATTGATTACTCTTTCGACCAATAATCAGCCTTTGGTAGCGCTTTTAGGAGTTCAAATGAGTTTGATTTCAATCGCCGATTTTATCTCTCAATAATTGTTTTTTTGAACATTTTCTTTTGGAGAAGACAATGAGTAATTTTGAATTTAGACCGGAAACCACTTGGAAAATTTCTTATCCAGAGCATTGTGTAAAATATATTGAAGCTTTTCGACGACACTATTGGGATCATCAAGGTGTATGCAGTTTAATTCATGATTTTTTTTCGAGTAAATGTAATGTTCGGACAATTTGCGAGTTGGGCAGTGGCACTGGTGTTAATTTAATGTATCTTTCTGATTTTGGCTATGAATGTTTTGGATATGATAGTAATCAAGAGTCTATTTCTATATCTAGAAAAAGAGCTGAAGCTATTGGAAAAAATATTAATTTTGAGTTACTAGACTTCACCAAATCGTTGCCAGAACGCCAGTTTGACGTGGTTATTTCTCTTTTTGTTCCAGTTTCACTAGTTGATATGACTCGGTTGCTCGAGCGCTCCTCGCAAATTGTTGCGCCGGGTGGATATTTTGTTTGTATGCTACTGTCCGTTTTACCAGAGTTTGAAGAGATCAATCATCACCAAGAAACAAATACTGAGTTTTTAAGAATTGAGAACACTCCAGTAATTCGATTTAATTTTTATAATAAAGAAGGTCATCAAATTGAATATAATGGAGTGTATTTTGCGGGAGAGGCTCAAGGAACTCAGATGTTTTGTGATTGGGATCGTTATGATCTGCTTACCAAAGCTCAAGTACTAGATCTATCAAATTCATGTTTCCGCCAAGTGTATAGAACCCCAATTCAGGGCAAACCATATCAATGCCCTCCAATGACCTATGAAATTTTAGATATTTTCCAAAAAATATGAACATGATTTAACAATTCATTTTTTATCTCTTGTTCAACTTATATTTCTCCTTTTTTGAGAAATATATATGGGATTATGTTGCTATATTCCGTTTTTTCTCGAATCTGTATTTTGTTTGCTTACAATTTATTATGTTCAAGCGCAGTTTTAATTTTGATCTAACTTTGATTTTTCAAGAAGTTTCTGCTACAGCACTTTTAGGATTCGGAATTGGTTTAAGCCAGTTTAACCAAATCGCGATCGGCGTTACCGATACGGTAATGATGGGACGATTTGGCTCAGAAGCCTTAGCGGCAGGCTCGCTGGTGAATTCACTAGAACTTTTACTCTTTCTTTTTTTTATGGGAGTTCTACAGGCAACCGCGCCATTAATGGGGACAGCTTTAGGAGAATCTCGCAATGAAGATCTGACTAGAATATTTAATCATGGTATAATTTTAGCCTGTGTTATGGCTGTTCCTATGATTATTATTGCGATATTTATGAAGCCCTGTTTGATTCTTCTCGGTCAACAGGCTGATGTAATTGAAATCGCTCAAAGTTACGCTCGCTATCTAGTTCCAGGATTTCTGCCATCATTATTATTTATTATTTTGAGAGTTTTCTTAACGACGGTTGAGAGTGTAATTTTATTAGTTTCTGTCTCTTTAATCGGTGTTTTCGTTAACGCTTGTGGTAATTTCATTTTTATGTTTGGAATGTTCGGCATTCCTCCATTTGGTGTAGCTGGTTCTGCAGTAAGCACAAGCCTAACAAATTTTTTGATGGTAGTTATCCTATTTTTTATGATTTATATTCATGCTAATGATAAATTCAACTTTTTTTCTAGAAAAAATCTAGAAATTAGCTTACCACTATTTTTTTCGATTATTTCTCTCGGTATACCTATCGGATTCGTTATCGTTTCAGAGTACGCTATTTTTGCGGTTGCCGGATTGGTCTTCGGGAGAATTAGTGCAAACGATCTAGCGGCTTTCTCACTTGCACTACAATGGCTATCTATATTTTATATGTTACCCGTAGGCTTTTCTCATGCTGCTACTACTAGGGTTGCCCTTGCCGTCGGTCAAAAAGATATATACCGAATTACCTTGTGTTGTTTTATTTCTATCGGTTTGATTTTAATTTACGGTTGTTTTTCTCTATTCTTTATATACCTTTTTGATGAACAACTAGTTCGTTTAATCTCAAGCAGGGAAATCGATCAAAATTTAATTTTTATTGAGCGATCTAAACTTTTTATGAAATGGATGTCAATTGTACAATTAATTAATGGAATTATTGTTGTTTGTGCTGGAATTTTGCGAGGGTTTAGAGACACACAAACACCGATGTTTTTGGTCTTCTTTTGCTATTGGTTTATTGGTGTAGGGAGTGTTGTTATTCTAGGTATTGCTTTCGGTAGTCTTGGAGTTTTGATTGGCGTTATGTTTAGTTTCTCTTTAACTCTACTCGGTATTTTTATTTCTTTAATTCATCAAATATATGAGCTTCCAAAAATCGTTTCTCAAATTTCCATTCAAGATAAAAAACTATTTTTTGATGCTTTAAATTAACTTTGCTGGTTTCTATCAATTTTTTTCTAATGTTTTGGTTCAGCGGTTATTCCTAATTGGCTCTTTTAACTTTTCTTCGTTGTCAATAATTTTTGTTTTTTGGTATTTTCTGAAGTTATGGCGATTAAAATGAAATTACTACCGCTCTCTTTTGTTTCGGGAATTTTTCTTTCTACTTCGACTGTCTTTTTTAGTTTTTCTTCTCCCGTATCCGCTTCCGTATTGTGGAGCTGGAGTTATAGTGGTGGTGGTTCTATAGGTGGTAGCGGTACTTTCTTAACCGATAAATTGTCATCGGATAATTCTTTTTCTATTCTAGAAATTACGGGAACAGCAGAAAATCGTCCTATTTTTTCCCTTTTACCTACTAACTCTTTTGCCGGTAATGATAATTTATTGTATGAATTAACGCCACAACTCAATATTAATGGGCTTGGCTTTCAAATTCTTTCTGGGAATCAATCTTTAGATTTGTTGTTGTTTAATTTATTTGACGATGGTACGTATTCTCTTATCGTGTTTGGTGAAAGCTTTTTTTCCGATCTTCATTTTATTGCTACTAGAACTACTGTATCCGTTCCAACAACTCCTGAAGCCTCTTCTCTGTACGTTTATTTTGTTCTTTGTGCTATTTTCGGGGTAAAGTTTGCTTTCTCGAAATCTAAGTTTTTTGATTAATACTTTCTTCTTTTTCGTTTGTTCGGAAAATTTTCTCAATTTACTTTTGATTTTTTGGAATAGTTATGCAGGACATTTCTTTTGAAGCGATGCTTACAGGCGGTCATCCCAACTCACTTGGAAATACTGTTCAAGTTGTTAATCTCGTTTTGTCAAATCCTACGAAGCTTAGTGATTTATATTCTTGCTATTTTAGTAACGATGAAGTTGTTCGGCTTCGTACATCAAATGCAATAAAGAGAATTTCTCGTGAAAAGCCTGAATGGCTTGTTTCATATATTGATAAATTTATTTCTGAAATTTCTCTTATTGATCAAGCCTCTACTCAGTGGACACTAGCGGACTTATTTAAAACACTTGAGTCGTTTATGTCAGAAGTTCAAAAAGATAAGGCAAAAATTATTCTGAAAAGAAATTTAGTAACTTATACCGATTGGATCGTATTAAACAATTCAATGGAAACGTTAGCTCACTGGTCGAAAACCGATGTAATATTAAAACAATGGTTATTTCCACATTTAGAAAGACTAAGCAATGATCATCGAAAATCGGTTGCTGGAAGAGCAAAGAAAATTCAGGAAAGACTAAAGGGTAGAAAAGGTTGAGGGAACCCAGAAAAATCAGGTCTGGACATTAATCGCTATTTTAGGAACGGCAATAGCCACAGCATCGTGGCGCGTTTTCTTTTCTGGGAATCCCTAGCTATCTGTTGATAATAACCATTTTCGCAAGATGAACAGTAACCTTGTACTAATCATGTAGCGACTTCCTTGATACCTAACCAGTGACTTGATAAAATCTCAGTTTTATCAAGTCACCCCAAAAAACACCCCCTCAAAATCACCCCTAAAACCCACGGAAAAAAGTTTCAGGGGTGATTCATCCTGAGTATTGGGATTTAATTAAGTGCCAATTTTTTAGATTAAGTGCCAATTCCTAAACTGTCCACAATGGCTAGACAGTGACTAGACAATTGGCTATTCTATGAATATACGGATAGACAACAAATAGACAACTATGGCAAGGGACAAATTAATCACAATCAGGATCGAAGGGGACAAGAGACAAGCTTTTGGGGACTTGGCAAAAAGCCAAAACACAGACACAGCCTCACTTTTATATGATTTCATCTCAGGTTGCCTAGACGGTAGGATAGACATATCGCTAGTCACTGGTAAGGGGAACCGACTAGACAAGATAGACAATCAGCTAGACACTGACCGGATAGACAAATTAGAGGGAACTACTCAAAAAATAGATGAACGAGTAGGCCAAATAAGCAAAAAGCTTAATGATTGGGTGATCGCTTTTGATAGTCGGTTAAATGACTGTGGACGGGAGTTATCTGACAAAATGATTAGCTTAGAACATCGACTAAGTACCCTATCTATGCAATTGGATAGCCAAAAAATAGACAGCGAGATAGACAGAATAGACACAGATAGCCAACAGGATAGACAAGGGGAAAACCCCGATATAGAACCCGTGGCAACTGTAGAGACTGCCATAGATACGGTTGAGTCTGTGGATGAATCAGGCACTTCCCCCCTTCCCAATCAGGAAAATGTAGAGACTGCTATAGAAACCGTTGAGGCTATAGATGAACCGGACAAGGGCGCGATCGGTCCCGTTCCGGATGACAGTGACCCAATTGAATCAGTAAAGGGGGAGGGGATGACTGCTAAGGACGCGGCTAAATACTTAGAGACTAAAAGGGTAACGGTATCCTACGATTCTCTCCATCGATGGATCGGGCAAGAAAAAATCCCAGATACTTCCCCTCAAGGGAGAGGCGCGAGAAAGCACTTAATACTGAGAGGTAAGCTTTATTATCCTATCAATTAGCCTTAATCAGGAGAATGCCCGATATTCCCCCATTTTGGGCATTTTTCCAATGGGTAGGGTTTAGCTTTTAATGTCAAACATTTAAAATGTTTAAACCCTTAAAACCCTCAAAACCCTTACGCTGTCAGAGTTTCACTATATCAATTTAAGATTTATCTGTTTTTTTTCGACCTATTCCTATTAGTTATTGCTTGGTTTTATTGGGTGTTGACTATTATTAAATCGGTTCTTTGATAGGGGAACCTCTTAATTATGGTGATTTTAACCAAAAAGGGACAGAATTGGTTTAAATCGATGGGAATGACAGTCACACCCTCTAATCGTGATATATTGGCTATTTTTTGAGGATTATCACCTAAAATGCCCAAAAATGAACGATTAAAATCTTGATTTTTGTACCGGCTTTTAAAACCCAAAAATGACCTATAAAGGGGATTATCCCGATTTTTTGGGCTATTAGGCGTTAAAGTGCCGGGGCGTGCCTCTATGGGTTTATTTTTGGGCTATCAGGGTAATTCTGGGGGATTACCGATAAAAAGGGGATTATCTCTTATTTTGCTGATTTTCCCTCAATCTTTGGCTCCAGAAATCATTGAAAGATGCTCTGATAATAGTGATAGGTATTTTATTCTTTTTCGATAATTCGCTTAGGGCGATAGGCCTCATCCATAGAGGCTTTTCAAGGATTAAATCGAATTCTTTTTCTAATTGCTGATAGTCCATAATTTTTAATTGGGTTATTGGGGTTTTTTGGGGTTTTGGGGATTACCTAAAAAGTAATCCCTATAACTATTAGGCTTTTTTCTTTTTCTTTCGGTTGGGGCCGGGAGTGTCTAGGGTGACTTCATCTAAGGAAACCGTAAAGGGGGGATTTTCCTTATACCAATCTTGGATAGTTACCTGATCACCCTTGATACTGATTACATTATGTGGCTGCCCACCTTTTCTGTAAAAACACTCACCTCCCGGCTTAAGGCTGTCAGTGTCCGGGTGATCCGAGTCGGTTTCACCATCTTGGGGGGATAAAGGGGATAGGGGGGATAGAGGGGATTTTAATTTATCCCCCCTTGTAAAGTCTTGCTGTGATTGAGTTTCAGTATCTTGGGGGGATAAAGGGGATAGGGGGGATAAGGTATTATCCCCCTTTTGATTTTTTAGTGAGGGGGGATAGGTAATCAGCATCCTGATCATTGAGAGGGTTTAAGTTTTGAGAATCAAAATGATTTTTTTTATCCCCTTTATCCCCCTTTAGGCTGTAATCCTTATCTGGTATAGGTTCCACTGGGGGGATAAGGTTATCCCCCTTTATCCCCCCTTTATCCCCTTTAATCTCAGAATCCTTATCTGGTAAGGGTTTCGCTGGGGGGATAAGGTTATCCCCCTTTGATACTCGGAATTCAATCGAGCCACGGGTAGTGGCTCTGACTTCCCCATATCCCTTGTCGCTTAATTCCTTGAATATCTCAGCTATCCGTGCCGATGGGTATTCCGTCTTAGCTTTTCCTGAAAAAGCCTTTTTCCGTGCGTTATTGGGTGTTATCCAATCGGTCGCTACCGATAACAGCCTTGCATACGCGCTAGGTAAATCATCCGATAACTTCCCATACATTCCCCTTACCTGATTAATAAAAAAGCTCACTAACTCAATAGCTGCGTTAATGGTTTCTTTCCCAATCTCTAGGGACGGTGTAATACCGTTAAATAGGGAGTCGATGAGATGAAGATTAAGGGACAAGCGTCCGATTAAGCCCCTCGCTTTAATTAGCACGTTACGCATTGCCGGTCGCTGCTCACTATCGGCTAATGATTTAAGCCTGTTAGCGGCTTTTAGGAATCTTACCCGTGCCGGGCGTGATAGGTCGTAAGTTTGCACTGGCAAGCGATCAAACTGCCGGTATAAATCTGTCAGCATCGGTGTTAAGTCAGGATAGGCTGCATCTATATCGAGATCGAGGTTAGAAGGGGGAAGTAAGCAAAATAAGAACCGCGCCCATTGACCGCTAGAGTCCTCTTTATCGCCTAACAACTTCTCTAATACTCCCGGCTGTACCGTGCCATAAATACTTAGCAAGATTTTTCGGCAAACTACCGTTTTTTCGGGATCCGCTCGAAGGGTAATCGGTGGGGTTCCATCAAAATATTCCAGAATGTCCTCGCTGTCAGACCCACGGCCTCCCCGGTACTGGTTAGCACTCTTGAATAAGCCCGCGAGTTCATCTCGAAAAAGTAACGCCCCCCTATCCTGAGAACCCGCAAAATATCTCGCTATCCCCTCACCGGTTCCCCCGCTAAAATACCTGATCCGCCGGGTAGGTTTTGTCGGTGGTCCATCTGGGTATGAGTCGGTATTTTTTGATTTTTTGGCTATTTCATAGTCAGCAAGCGCGGCTTTATACTGACTGAGTTTTGACTCATAATCAATGTCATCCCCTTCGATTAATGCTTTTAAGGGATCAGAAATCATGGCACGCCCGATGATTGACTTACCCTCACCGCTTAACGCAACTATGGCCGCGTACAAGTTGGGGGGAACCTGCCAGTTAGTCTGTGGGTAAAGCATTAAAGCCGTGTCAGGGTGTAGCGTTGATGATAGTCCACTAAGAAGCGCGGTTAAATAGGACTCTGGTCTCAATCCCGTCAATCGGGCATGGTGATTAATCGCGTTAGCTAATTTTTCCGGGAGTACCTTAGCAAGGTCAAGCCGATAGCTATCGGCTTTTAGTATGCTCTCAAGGTCATTGAAAATGTCTTCGCGGTCAAGGTTTTGGTCATTTTCCTGTACCCTCTCTTTATAGATTTCATCTATTTGCCGGTACGGTTGCCGAAAATCATCGGCTATTTTGAGTAGTTTTGTTTTTAACTTGGAACCCGATAAACCTTCGATGATCAGATTATCGATTGTTTCCTCTAATTTGTCGGTTTCTAGGGGTTTAAGGGAAAATTTAGGATGACTGACTACATTTGATTTTTCTGTTTTGTGCGGGTTAAGAGGCTTTTTCTCACCGATTCCCTTGATAATGTCATCCTTAGTGGCTTTTGTCTCATCTATCCAATCTGAAAGATCGGCCCCCCTTGATTCTGGTAAGTGATTCCATAAGGGGGAATCAGGAAAACAGTAAAGCCATTGGGCATTGGGGAAGTCTCTCGCTATAGCTTCGCAATGCTTCACGCCGGGAACATCCCGATCCGGACATAAAATCACGCTGGACCCTTCTAAGTCTTTACTATCGGACGGACTCCACTTCTTAGATCCGCCTATATTACAGGTTGCCGGCAGTCCTAATGACCATAGAAGATCAGCTTTACCTTCCCCCTCACAGATAAAAATATTTTCCCCATTGGTGATCGCTTGCTTAATCTCTTGATAGCGATAGATAGGGATATTCTCGCGTTTAACATTGTCTAGGGTGCTAACCCACTGCTTACCGTGCCAATGCTGTTGATAGATGCTTTTTTTGCCGTTACCGTCATCTTTCCTTACTACTCTGATTAAGGGATTACCATCGCGATCAGGATAGTAATAATGGGTAGTTTTAGCCGGGCGTGGGGGTTTCTCCCATTTTTCCTTTATGGGCGCGTAGTAGGGATGGCCTTCGCTATCGGCCCCATTGGTTTTATACCAACCCGGTGCGGGTTCATAATCGCGCTTGCATACTGTCACATCGCCTATCGAGTAGCACCAATCGGGTTTCCCACAGTGAGGGCAGGGATTATTTTTCGTAGCAGGGACTAGACTTTTTCCGTTGGTTTTGTTAGAATCAAGATACATAGAAACATTCCTTTTAATTACAAAGTACAAAACCACGGCGGGCCTTAATCGCTGTGGTTTTTTGGTGAGTGTTAGATTTTTGTGCCGTGCTTTTTAGTACCCGTGCCACAAAATTAAGGCTATTTTGGCTTATTTTGCCAAAATCCCTGGATATTCTGCTTATTGCGACTTCTATTGGGCTGGTAATCTTTCTATCGCTGAATCCCGTGGCACTATAGGGATTTTTGGGGGAAACTCTTGACAGCAAACTAACGTAAATGTTATACTTCATGGCATTAATAAAATATTGGTTTGAACCGCTTCCTAGTTTGGCGATTAGGGGCGGTTACTTCTTTTTAGGCTGTTTCTAGGGATTTTGTGAGTAACTCACGGATGACCACGGCCTCGCTCTCGCCGCGGTTCATAGCCCGTTCCCGAATTTGATTTCTCATGGCTGAAGGGAATCGTATATTTAAAGATTTCATTACATCATCTACTCTTCGCGGCATTTATATCGTCTCCTAATTTCTGTTGTCATCAATGTAGCACAGAAAAGCTAGAATGTACCCAATTTATACTACTAATCTATAAGACTTTCCTAATTATTAGATAAGGTTTACTTATACAACACTTAAACCCAATCACAGCAAAGGGTTTAACCCATAATCCTATTTTCTTAATCGGGTTGATAGCGGTAAATCCCATTAATTTTGATTTATTGGGAGAATCTAGGATAGGCTTTAATGCAAGAAATAATTAAGATAAAATCCTGTTGATACTCCTAAATTTGATTAATCACTAATAACTGATAACTGATAACTGGTTACTAATCTTCTGTTAATTCCCAATCGCTCTCGATTAGATCAAGATTGTCGTCAACGATTTCTATGTCCCTTTTTCCGTAATTGTCGATGCTAATATTAGCAATTAAATCACTGAAAAAAGATAAAGCCTCACCCTTATTTTCTGCTTTGATTGTCGCTTCGATTTTGAGATTGAGTAATCCTGTAAATTCCATGTTTTCCTCTCCTATTGGGGGGAATATTCCCCCCGATTACTAATTACTTACAGTGCGAATTTTTTCTGGGCGCTTAGATAGAGGGTAGTGGCGACCGTTCGGCGATCCTCACCCTGTAAACCTAAGCTTTCGGATTGAGTAAGACAAAACCCGTATAATTTAGCCATTTCACTTACATAGCTGGCTATTTCTCGCTTCTGAGAGGGGTTTAGGAAAGATTGCTCACTCTCGCTAGATTGTTCAATCTTATGGTTATAGGAGTGTAATGGTTTCACCGGCACGGTTTCAGGTAGGGGGTTTTCCAGATTGACCAGATTAGTATCCTCAACGAGACTATATTTACCCTTGTTATCTAGAGTTAAGGTTAGCCGTGCGTTCTTAATGACGTGCTTTTGGGAGTAATCGTCATCCCCACCGCGCCACACGGTCACTTTTTCGCCATTATCACGCCGAACCGCGTCGATAACGGTTCTCTCACCGTATTTTGTGGTAACGCGCCGGGCCGGAGATTGCGCTATAGCTTCGATAAGTTGTACCATTGTTTTAGACCTGATAAGGGTTGACGGAAAGGCGATCACACTAATTGGAAGTTGGGAGTGGTCGTCTTTCTCTATATCTGTATATTACAATCATACTTGTAATATTGTCAAGGGGTATTCCAAAAAAAGTTATAATAAATATATCAAGTGTAAAAACTAATACAATGGTACTAAAAAACAGAGTCAAGGAATTTACGGAGAACAAAGGTATTACGATTTACAAGTTTGCTAAAGATGTGGGCATATCCTTTAATACGGGGTACAGGTTATCGAATGATCCGACTCATTTACCCTCTATCACTGTATTAGAGATGATCTGTGATAGGTACGGGGTGCAGCCCGGTGAGATTGTCGAATTGGTCAAATAGCCTACTCCCTACCCGTACCCTTACGGGTTTTAATTATTTCTTAATGTTTTGATAATAAGGGTTTTCGCAAGATGTCAGACAAGCTTGTACTACTTAACTCTCGACTTTCTCACTTAACCCCGGTTCCCACTGTTACCGATTGGGATAGGGTTCTAACTGATTGGTTAGCTACTAAGCGATCGACTCATACCCGGCGTGTGTACCAAAAGGATATTGAGAATTTTCTCTCAGATATTGGGACGGAATTGGGGAAGTTTTTATCGCTCGATCGCCATGGTGCGTATGCCATAGTTTCAAGGTATAAAGGGGAATTAATCAAAAATAATCTTAAATCAGCTACAATTAACCGACGTTTAGCCGCTATCAAGAGTTTAGTCTCATTCGCTTACAATTGCGGTCACTGTGAGTTTATGCTTGAGTCTGTTAAGGGAGAGAAGCTGTGTGCTTATCGAGATACCACTGGCATTGACCCGGAGACGTTTAAGCGGGTTTTGGGGGGAATCGATCGCACTTCCTTAAAAGGAATCAGGGATTATGCCCTGCTAATCCTTTTGTGGAGTAATGCTTTAAGACGGTCTGAAGTGTCTAAGGCTAATATTGGTGACTTTGACCCCGTGACCAAAACCCTAAGAATTTTTGGGAAGGGAAGGGGGAATAACTCAGAGATTGTCTCTCTTGGAATTGCTACGGTAAGGGCGATCGAGGCATGGCTAGAGGCAAGGGGGGAACATCAACCCGATAAGGCTTTATTTGTGTCGGTTAATCCCGGATACAGTGACGGCCGCCTATGCACTCAAGGAATTTATACCATCGTTAAGACTCGCTGTCAGGATGCCGGCATAACTAAAATAATGTCACCTCACCGGATCAGACATAGCGCGATCACAGCCGCGCTTGATGCTACCAATGGGGATGTGAGACGGGTACAGAAGCTATCCAGACACTCTAGCCTTAACACTTTGCTGATCTACGATGACAACCGGCGAAACCATCAGGGAGAGGTGACAGATATTTTAGATAGTCTGGTTTAGCAGTCTCCTAAAAACCCCTTTCGCCATTGTGTAAACAGTGTTATACATAATGTTATACCATTAGACAATCTTACTGTTTACACTGTTATACATATTGTTATATTATCTATTACCTTTTTCTGTTGACAGTGTTATACAGTGTGTTATATTAATTGATATAGAAGCGTTAACACCGTATAACAGCTATGCCTGAAACTCCCTTACTTGCCGTCCGTTGTCCTATAGATGTACTCAATCAGATTGAGTCGGAAAAAAACTTAACGGGACGATCTAAGACCGATGTAGTGATTGACCGATTGAGAAACTCTATCCCTTCCCTTGCAGTGACCGATCGGCATAAACTCCCGGCTATAGCCGCTATCTATCAAGTGTTTACATCGGATAACAATCTGTTATACATTGGCATAACCGACAATCTCAAACAAGACTGGGAGAGTCACCCTTTATATGGTCAATTCCTTGAGTCCGATGTTAACAGCCGTATAACGTGGTATAACAGCGATTTACCCGTTATCGATCCCAATCTGGTAAAAAAGTATAACAGTGTGTCTGACACTGTAAACACAGACCGTGACAGCCATTCCGAGAATATGGTAAGCAGTGATCAGATTGAGTATGCGATCGCTAACTCGGAAATAATTAAAGGTATTCAATCAAGGCTAGAAACTATGGAACAATTGCTAAGGCTACAGCGAGAGGCTTCGATCGCTTCCCCAATTCCCCCCACCGGGGAACCTTCCCCTTTTCCCCTTCCCCCCTCACCACCGGGAACGGACGCGATCGCTTCCATCGATGGAACGGTTGAGACTGTGGAACCAATCTCAACTATTGAGACGGTAGCGAGTGCGATCGAAAAGACTCAATCTGAGATAGCGCGGCTGTTAGGCGTACATAGTAGCACTGTAACCCGTTGGAAGCAAAACAAGGCTATCCCATCGGAATACAGCGATAAATGCCGATTTAATCACGATAAAACTAAGATTCTTTGGATATATGAACGATTATAAGCCTTACTATGTCAGGCGATCGCCCAAACCCGGCTTTTTCACCCTGAAAGAAATTCTCGCTATGGAGATACCGGGCTGGCCCCAATCGATCGGCGGATTGAGAAAAAAGGCTTTAAGGGAGGGATGGCCTAGAAGTCGTCGACGGCCTTCAAAGGGTGGGGCAGCCGAGTATAAGGCAGGGCTGCCCCCCGATTAACAAGACACAGCTTCACTGGCTGCCAGTAGCCAAAAGCCTTACCCTGATTAGGTTTAGGGAAACGAGTAGGTACTTTCTGGCCCTTTTCGATCGCACCTACCAATGGTGCGCTATGTCGCTAGGGACAGAAATTTTTTTATCATTGTTGTTGAGTTAGTCCTTAAAATCCCTTGTCACGGTATTTTTGGGGTAAATTCGCAAAAATTGCGGTTTTGGGATTGGGCTTTAGGCGATTTGATTGTTCACTTGCAGCCTTAAAACACTTCTCAGGGCATTTTTGCCCTAATCAGGGGAAAATAGGCATTTTTATAGGGGTTAGGGTTTAGCTTAAAAGCATTCCCCGATCGCAGTCTGGAACTCATTTAGGAGTGAATCTTGCCGGGATGATGCCATTAAGCCTAGAAGCGTATCTCTGATCCGAGTAGGTATAGCTTCCCAGAATTTAGCCCAATCGGTACGGTTGACAATAGACTCTAGAGATACCCTAAAGTCGCTTAGGAGTGAGTCTTTCCTATCGGTTTCCGGTAGCAACTTAGTTGCTAAATATTTTTGATAGTCATAGTACACTTTTGTCCCAGATGTTTCTATCACCTCTATAAGTGAATCAGGATGATCTGGGACAGCCGGAACTATTGATATATCTGAGTTATAGTCAATTTCGAGTGCCTGATTTTTGGGTGTTTCGTTTTCCTCTAAAAATCCCCATTCTAGGGTAGTACAGTTATTCAGATTTTTCTCATACCGACGTGCGATCGCGTCCCCAATCTCTGATAAAAATTGGGGATTCTGACAAGCTTCTCGGATCATGTACCGATGTTCCCGGGCATCCCCTATCCGTACCCTTTTCCCTGTCAGTTCATAGCCCAACGTACCCAATAGCCACGATAGGAATTTAATCGGGTCTTTCCCCGGTTTCCTTCCTAATGCCTGAGAGATGGCCTTGCTATGGCGCTTAGAGATAATCTCACTTACTGCCGGGTCTGAGTTACTGAATTGGGTATTATTTGCGATCGCTTCCAGTACCCAATTTTTTAAGCCTATCTTCTCTATGGCCGTCAAAAATACCAGATCATTTTTATCGCGCCATAGGCTTGTGGTTTTCCCCTCACTGACTCGCTGGCCGTGCCGGTGGTATTGTTTAGCCGTAATTGTCTTTAAGGTTTCAGGGTTGTGGAGTAGGTAGCGTCGGTTCAGCTGCTGAATTAACCGGGGTTTATCATACTTAACCAATCTGACTAACTCAGGGGACCATGACTCTGAGTAGTGAATGCTTGGCAGTTGCCCGATGATTTTAGCTTTTTCGACTGCCATTAAATCATCTTTGGTTTCAGGCTCGATCGAGCGTTCATCCTTGCCAATATATTTGTCACTAGCGTTGTAAATTGCCTCGCTGGTTTCGTCTTTAATCTCGTTGCTGGTTTCCTTGAGTTTTTTGGTATTTTCTGACTCTGATTTTTTGTCAGTAATTAACTCAATCTCATACCCTTGCTGAGTAAGTAGCTTGATTACACACTCCCGGTAATTTTTTCGCTCAAATTCCCTGATCCACTTGCTAATACAAGCTTCTTTATAGTGTGGGGATTCAAGGCTATCAGTTAGTTTTTTGATTAATTCGGCCTTGTTTTCAGGTTCATCTAATGAGTTAATTTCGGCCATTATTAGGCTATTTTGCCACTGATCAAGGTACTCACACTTTTCTGTATCATCGGACGTTATATACTCAGGGAGTGAGATGATTCTCTCGCACTCAGTATCTCTGATCCTGATTATTTTTTGGCTAATTAGAACCGATGATAATTGTCCACAGTAATAATGGTAATCACGCTTAAAGTATTTGATCGTTATATCATTTCCGGAGGTCATAGTAGGACTTGCCAAAACCACTAACCGACGAGTAGGATTCTTATCAGAATATTCCTTTATGTATTGATTGGGATTTTCGATAAAAGCCCTAACCTTTTTATCGGTGATTAAAGTATCAGCAGTAATTAATAAAGTGTCGGTATCAGGAGTATTTTTTACCAATCTTTCTAAACTGTTAAGAAAGTGTTTAGAATCAGATTGAATCATTGCCGGTTCACAGTCGGACAGAATGCGATCGAGTAATGGCGACTTATCGCGACTATTGATTTTATCAGGGTTTTCCTCTCTAAAAGTACCGGCTAAAAGCTTAACCTTTGGCCGTTGGGGTTGATAAGTATTCTGGACAATTCTAAAGGTTTTATTAGGGCATAAAGCCTTTATATAATCAATATGATGGTCGTAAAGTGTCCCTGATAAAATCACCCCACGGTCATGTAATTCCAATGCTTCTTTAAACCTATCAAGGTTATCGGGGTCACGATTTAAAAATAAAGCTTGCTGTATCGTGCCATCGACTTCATCGCCATAAATAATAGTATCTTCCCAATGTTCTGAGTTAGTGTGAATCATGCTAGGAAAACAGAAGCTAACCCGTTTTTTAGGGTCACTCAGTAAAGTATCTGATAAGTCTTTTTCAGATTGTAGATGATAAAATTCCGACTCATTACAGAATTGTAATTCTAGGGAATTTCTGTTACCTATTCTGATAATTGGTAATTCAGCAAAATCATTTTTACTCCACTTTTTAAGCAGGGTAGATTTTCCCGTATTAGTTGGGCTTGATATGATTAAAATCTCACCTTTTTTATGAGGATCAATGTCAAGGTATTGCTGATTTACTTTTTCCTTAGCGGTGAAAGTGTGGAATTTTAGCCATTTTTCCCAATCTCTAGCCTCAAAAATTTCTCGCTTAAATTTATCAAGCGAGATTCTCTCGGAAAATACTCGATCGAGTTCATCCTCTCCCTTAACGGCAATAAAATCATCAACACCCTTATGGGAATTATCCCATCGGGCCACGGATGCCTTACAGCCTTGATCTTCTAGGAGTTTCCCTGTTTTTTCGATCGCCCTCCGGACATTTTTAACCGTCTTAGGCTTGCTATCCTGATCAAAGAAAAAGACGACCTCCCGGCCCGACTGACAGAATGCTTCTAGTTGAGGGATTAAATAGGGCAGCCCTATCACATTCCCCCATGAATCTGTTTCTTGTCGATACCCTGAATAAATGCCCGGCAAGGCTATCGCTAAATAGCCGGCAGTCAGCAAGGCCCCCGCTTTTTTCGCCCCTTCTGTGATTAGCAGTGCGATCGAGGGATTTTCCCTCACCCATTGCCAAAAATCTCGATCCTCGCTGTCTAGGGTATTAACCCCTAGCCTTGCTAAGTAATCATCTTTTAATCCATGCTTTTCCGCTATTTTAAGCCCAATTTTGTAGCTTATCCGAAGTGCGATTATCTCAGTCGCCACCTTGGGGGGATGCTCATACTTGATCGGCTTCGATTTTTGCCCCTTGGCCTTTAACTGCCTGATTAATTGGCTTTTATCCCATCCATAGGGGTTTATACCCTGTTTTAGGCATAATTCGCTTAATTGCTTTAAGGTCATCCCGTCTAAGTCAATTCGCGGGGTTTCAGGTTTAAAGCATCCCCACCGAGATGGCTGCCCCGTAAGTACATCAACCCCGGAGCAAAACCATCCCCCATCTTCTAAGTGACTATATTTTCTTAACCATCCACTAGACAGCCGCCCGGTGTTCAATCTCTCGCTATCGGGTAGTCCATAGAGAAGCGACTCATAGGCCGCATCCCCTGACAATGACTCTACATTTAAATTGATAATCGCATCATCGACCGCGCTCGATCGCCATTCGTTACGGTGAGAGGCTCTAAGCATTGCCGTGGCCTCCCTGCTTTCCTATTTTGCGAGTAAATTCTTTTTCCCCGATCCACCGGATGAAGCGTCCACAGTCTCCACACGATAGCCTGTAATGGTGAGGGTTTCCCGTTGTTTTGTCAACGGCTGTGATAATTCCTTGATTCCCGTCACAGCCCTGACAAGGATTTTTAAGCCGGCACTCGATCGGTTTCCCGTCCGGGGATTGCCTTTTTGGAGTGAGCTTAGAGAAGATTCCGCACTTCTCACAGCGATAGAGGGCGCGGACCAGGCCAGACTCTATCAATTCCCCTCGATTTTGGCATCTAGGACATTTTGCCGATGATTCTGAATTATGGTATGTTATTACATAACAGTTGTTATGTGATAAATTTTCCCACTTCTTTGGTGAGTCTTGGGATAGATATGGTAAGTTATATATATTCATTTTCTTAAAGTTTTGGCGGACACCAAAACGTACATTAGATTAATTGCAAGTTTCCCGGTCTGCGTTGCGAGCGCTCCCGGGTTGTTTTTTTACCTACCTAGGAAGCGTTACAAATCGAACTTCTGAGAGAGAGGAGTTATGGTAGAATAGATCGAAAGTTGCTTAAGCGAGGAGAAGAGAGATGGTAGCTCACGAACTACGGATAATTGTAGAGAAGGTGTCAGTG
>Ga0209990_10001404_pt1 | contig 20424 bp, 7 predicted proteins | sample NOAtaG_6_FD_187304 | JGI IMG/M metagenome (GOLD analysis project Ga0209990, IMG submission 187304) | Freshwater lake microbial communities from Lake Erie, under a cyanobacterial bloom - NOAA_Erie_Diel5S_2200h metaG (SPAdes) (version 2) | ecosystem: Environmental > Aquatic > Freshwater > Lake ...
TACTAGTTCTTCTAGTCCAAACAATACTGTCAGTTGAACAAGATATAACACCATTCGCACCTGCGATACCAATATATTTTCCATTATAAAAAGAAGTATTCAAAAATTGAGCAGAACTGGTTCTTAAAGTCCAATGAATCGAATCTGTAGATACATCGGTCTCAACGGGACCTCCACCTCCAGTAAGAGCAAAGTATAAATTCGGGCCCTCAAGATAATTAATATCGGAGTAATTTCCAAAACTAATGGCTCCCGTTCTAGATGACCAGTGTATGGTATCTGTTGATGCACTTATGAGTTTTGAATTCCCTACAATGAAAAATGTATTATTGGCATAATATGTTTTACTAATAGTATTTTGATTACCTGCAGTTCTTAAAGTCCATTGAATTGCATTTGTTGATACAGCTACTCCACTGGTAGTTGCAGTGCTAACATGGGCTAGATAATAATTAGTTCCACCAACATTTCCAAAAGCAAACTCAAGAGCACCATCTGACGTTGGAATAGTTCTTAGTGTCCATACAATTCCATTAGTAGAAGTTTGAGTATAAGGAAGAGATGTAGCTTTGGAGCTCAATAAATAAAGACCATTAAAATATCTTAAATGACGAACTGAATGATTAACTCCACCAGTAAGTTGTGTTCTTCGATTCCAAATAATACCATCAGTTGATTGTACTACATACGCAGGAAATCCAAGAGCTGCTGTTAGGATATTATTTTCATCTTTCACAATAGAATATTTGTCAGCAGAAGATCCAGATGTAGTGGTTGTTCTTAAATACCAAGTAAAAGTTGATTCATCTAGATTTTGCCCAGCACCACCGCCTCCACCAGCACCATAAAGTTCAAAATAAAATAAGTTTGCATTTTTTGGTTTTGGAAAACCTACGGCTGCGGGTGGTGGTACAGGAGATCCAAATTCTGCAGTACCAGAAAGTTCTTCCCATGATGTTGATACTCCATCAGTGCTAACAAGAAATTTTCCAGAATTTCCAGTTTGTGTGGGTAAACTTACTCCACCCGTTAGGTTAGCATCAACATATTGCTTATTTAAAACATCATAGGTATCAAAAATTGTAGTTGTAATTCCAGAAATAAAATTAGATCCTGCTGTTGTCATTTTTTACTTTTCCTCCTTATACCCAACTGATACGAACATATCCATCACCACCTTTTCCACCAATACCAAAAAGAGTAGAACCACCATTATAACCACCCCCTCCTCCACCAGAACCACGTTTTCCATCTCCACCATCACCAACAAGTCCCCTTTTTGGTGATGTTAATAATACATTTGAATTTGCACTTAGAAAAAGATCTTGAGAGAATAACAAAGAACTACATGAATTAACAGTTCCAGACGTCCTTCGTATCCAATGAATTGTATCTGTTGAAATACATAAAAACCCACCCCCACCTCCGATTAAATGAGTAATATTTCCAAAAGTATATCTAATAGGTCCAGAAGTAATGGTAGTGGTTCTTAACCTCCATTCAATTCCATTCGTAGAACTAAAGAGTTGTTGTCCAACAGTGGTCCCAATATTAAAAATTCCGTTACCAATATTAATGTCTTCGAGAGTATTTAGTGTTCCAACCGTTCTTAGTGTCCAATGTATTGTATTTGTTGAAACAATTAATACTCCATTTGCACCAATAACATAATAATTTGAATTATGATATAATATCTCTTTAAGAGAACCAACAAAATTAGATGTTGTTCTAAAAGTCCAATGTATACTATCCGTAGAGTGATTTAAAATAAACGGTGATCCTCCCCCATATATGAATTCATTATTACCATATTTGATAGTAACTGCAATGCGACTGTCTGCTGTACCAACTGTCCTTCTTTCCCAAGTAATTAAATCTGTAGATGCTAGTATTCCAGTTTGGGATGTACCAGCAGATATAACATATATACCATTTCCATAAGCAATATCGTGGATTAAATTACTAGTGCTTATGTTAGAAAGTGGTAAAGGTAAAAGAGTCCACGATATTCCATTAGTGGAACTATGTAGCATTCCATTCTGTGTACAAATAAAATAATTATCATTTAAATATCTCATTTTACTTACTGAGGTTGATCGAAGTCCAACTGTTCTGAGAATCCAATAAGATGCATCAATAAGAGTAGCCCCGCCACCATTTGCCCCAGAAGAAACAGGATAACCATTAACTATAGGAGAATTAGCATTAGTGTAATTTCGAGAAGCAGTATTAATGTTACTGCCATAAAGAGATGATACTCCACCAGTACAACCAAAAAATCTAAATTCATCAATAGTAGAACTTAGAGGTAACACAATTGGGGGAGATGCATATCCACCACCACCTCCTGTAGACATTGATTGATAATGATCTAAAGATGATGGGGCAGTCCATTCTGTATTATTAAATAGTTCTCCAAGAGTTGTTCCTGGTATGGGTATTAATCCTGGTCCTCCTCCACCTCCTGGGGCTGCATATAAATAACCAGTATTTGCGGAAGGTTCAATACCTCCCGCACCTCCGAGCAAATCACCGTTGGTAGATCCACCTTTTCCACCATTTAATGTTAAAATACTAGTATCACCATTCCAAGAAACTGTAGTATTACCACCATCTGTTGCAGCAGTGCCACCAGATCCAACCGTTACTGTTAAATCAGTTTGAATAAAACTACTTGGAATTTTCCAGGTGGCAGTTGCTCCACCTCCTCCACCTCCGCCAGCAAATCCAGAAATCAATGTATATGATGGTGAGTAACCAATCAATTGCCCTGTATTAGCAAAAAAACTTCCATTTAAGTATCTAATACTACCAGCACTACTATTGGTTCCAACAATACCTCTTTGAAACCAAACAATACCATCAGTTGAAGTTCTCACTCGACTATAGCTTGAATCAGCAGTAGTCGCAGCAAATATATTTTCTCCAAAATCAACACCACTAAGAACTACTGCTGTTCCAATAGTTCTTAGAGACCATATTACAGAATTAGTTGAAGTATGTAACCCATTAGACCCGACAACTACGTATATTCCATTTCCATATGCAACATCATACAATGATGGTGATCCAGAAAGAATATTATTAGTCCAATTAATACTATCTGTAGATGTTGCAACTTGACCAAGATTTGCTATTAAAATAAGACCTGTTGCAAATTCACTTGGATAATATCTAATCCTAAGGATATTCTGAGCACCAGATATACCACTAGTTCTGGATCTCCAATGAATCGCATCAGTAGAGACAGAAACAGCACCAGCAGAACCAGATATGACATATAAATTTGGAGATGGTGTACCAAATTCTGTGGCAGAAAATATAGTAGTAGAAATTAATCCAACTGTTCTTGCAGTCCAATTAATTGTGTCAGTTGAACTTGAAAGGATTCCATTGCCGCCAACGCCACCAATAATATATTTTTGTGCAATTGTTGGTATAGATGCAAGACCAACAGCATTACCTAAAAGAGAATTACCTACGGTTCTTGCTATCCATTGAATACCATTTGTTGACACACGCAACATTCTTGTACTCCCAGCAAACATATAAATTCCACCATTTTGAATGTACAAAAATTCCCAAATTGTACTGCCCGCACCAGAAGTCCTAAAAGACCAGACAGAACCAATCTTATAATTACTTGGATTAGAACTGCCACTGGCACCGCCACCCCCAGCACCAGTAGCCGAAATTGTTACGAGTTCCGCATTTGATGGTATAGTAAAATTGTAAGTTCCTGCGGCATCATATTCCACATAACCAGAAAGTGGTTCCCAAGAAACTACACTACCATTTGTAAATAAAGACTCATTTTCATTTGATATTACCCCAGGAATTACAGTTGCTCTGTCATCAACATATTGTTTATAGACAGCATCAGTTGATGAAGTTGCTGTCGTAATTCCCGTAATCTGATCTGATTTTATTTCGACTGCCATTTCAGATCTCCTTCAATTTTTTCTCTAACTCATCTATTCTTAAATTTTGTTCTTTAATAGCTTCGATTAAAAGTGCAACTAGGTTACCATAAGCAACTGATTTTACTTCGTAGTCAGGTGCTGGTCCTTTAGGATAAACAATATCTGGTATTACTTTTTCTACTTCTTGTGCAATAACACCGATTTGATGCTCCCCATTATCAATACGATCATATTCAACACCACGTAAAGATAAAACTTTTCCAAGAGCATCTGAAATTGTTTCAATATTAGTTTTTAATTTTTCATCAGAGTTTGCAGTTACAGTTCCTGCCGCGACAAGATTTCCGGTTGATGGATTAAATGTAAGTTTTGTTGATGAAACATATAAAGAAGAGGCAGTTCCTGAAGTAGTATCTTGAAATGCTATGAAACGAGATGCATTTGTGGTTGTATCATCAGAAATTGTAACAGATCCTCCACCGCCACCACCGGTAGCACTTATAGAAATATTTGCCGTACCTCCAGCAAGAGTTGCCGTTACACCCGATCCTATAAAATTAAGCACGGTAGCAGTCCCTAAAGAAGATCCTTCTTCTTGCACTGTGAGAGAACCGCCACCGCCAGATATACCCGTTAATTGAGAACCATCTCCTCTGTAAGAAGAAGCAGTAATAATTCCAGAAGCATTTATAGATGCTATGGTAAGTCCTGCATCAACAGTAGCAGACCCATAAATTCTTGTTCCAGATTTAAGTTTTGCCATTTTTTATGCCTGTGCCTCCGTCCAGGAAATTCTACATGCAAGGTTCTTACTACCATTAGGTTCCAAGTTAGTGGCCGCAATAAGAAGAATATCTGGTCCAACTGGATAACCAGGATTTACTGATCCTACGTCACCATTACCACTAAGAATTGAAGTTCCAAGATCACGAACTTTTTCTAGGTTAAATGAAGTTGCCGAAAAGTTGCTACCACCGGAGTTTTCTGTATAGAAACCAAAAATTCTATCTCCACCGGTAAATGCACCGGTGGCATTTACCGCAGTAGCTGCATACGATTGAGTGCCATTGAAATAAACTACTTGAGCAAGAGAACCCGAACCAACAGGAACCGTTTGCCAATCTGAAGGTAATGTTAAATCACCACCAGTCATGGTTTGAGGATTCAAAATTCCCTGTATAAGAAACTGTCCTTGAGAATAAACTCCCATACCAGATAATGTTAATTGCATTCTATTTACAATTTCTCTAACACCAAAATTCTTTCCGACACCAAAATCAACAGAAGGTGCGATACGAATTGCTAGAAGTGGTTTAGTAGTACCAGCATCAACTCTCAAATATCTATTCATACCAGCAGTGAATAAGATCGCCTTATCATCATCATATCTACCATCCATAATAACCGAAACACCCCAATGACTAACAACTGGAGCACATGTACAATGCAAATATTGAACATTAACTTGTGCTGTTCCCGAAGCAGATGATTGCACACCAGGATCTGGAGTAAACGTATAGTTTGCTGTTCCTCCAGAAAGTGTATATGCGGATGAACTAAAATTACCTTGTGTGGAAATACCAGCAACACTATAACTAGTCCTTCTAGTTAGTCCAGTAAGTGGGTAACCACGGACACTAGCATTATATGCACCAATTCCAGTATATTGAACAAGTTCAGAATTGGTAGAGTCCTGAATCATTACAAATCCAGCTGTGGGCCAATTCAAAGCGTTGTCAATGAACAATGTTGTATCATTGGAATTTAAAGCAGATCCTCTAGATGCACCGCTACCAGAAACTAATCTACTAAAAGGTCCTTGATTGATTGCTTCAAATCTACCAGGAATATTTCCAGAACGCATATACGCAGCAGTATTTACGTTATTATTTGGCATCTTATGGCAGTAAATAATATCCCCATTTACAGCACGAAATCCAAAACGAATAAAACCAGCTCCATACCAGGTATAATCAATGTATGCCATCTGCATCTTGGAAATTTGCAGATTATACCCACTTGGTCCAGATCCATCCATCTTATCCATGTTCCACTGGTTTTGTGGTACACGATAATTTTGTGTTTTTAAATATTTTACAGGTCTTGATGGATTAGGACCGATGTATGCTGGGTTGATTCTAAGTGTAACATCATCTGTAATTTGTGCTATTTCATAAGATTGACCTTTAATAATAATTTTTTCCCCAACAACTAATTGCTCTCTAAATTTTGTATTAGTTCCTGTAACAGATCCACTATTTTGAGTTACTGTGAGAAGACCAAATAATTCTTTAACAGAATCTCTTCTACAAGCGTATAAAGTTGCTCCATCAAATTCAAAAAAGAATCCATTCTGTTCATCAAATAAACCAGTTCTAACAGATGCACCCCTCCATGCAGTAACAGTAACTAAAGCATTTACTCCACCAGGAGATGTATCTGTTGGTACTCCAGATGCGGTATAGGTAAATGTTTTTTCACCAGTGACGGTTTGTACGGTAAAACTTCCATTATATAAATTGCTATCCGTAGATCCATTAGAAGATTCAATACCTTCGATTAAAACAGTAACTCCGACTTGAACATTATGTGGTTGTATAGTTGTTAATGTGATAGTATTTCCAGATGCAGATATCGCAGCAATATCATAGGTTGGAGTAAATTTTGCCCCAGTAGAAAATTGCATTGCCTTACCAGACTGATAACGAAAATATCTTCTGGTCTGACGAATTTGTTGAACTCCAGTTACATTATTGCCAGTGGTTATTAATACTCCACCATCTGTTGCTCTATGCTGTTGATATCCTTCTGGTGCAGTATATAATAAGGCGTTTGCAAAATTTGTACCTGATGCAAGAGACCCCGTTGGAGCAACATTAACTGGAAATACAAATGTTGTTGGTGATTCTACAGTTTTGATAACCCATGATCCATTTGGTGCGTTAGTTGTTGCAGTTACTCCAGAAATCATAATTGGTGTGCCGGGGTATAAACCATGGGCTGCTGCAGTAGTGACTGTAATATCAGTCCCATTATAAGTCATAGCAGAAGCAGAAACCGCAAGTGGAATTCTTGCTCCAGGAAATATACCACCAGCTGCAACTACAGTATAACCAGTATCTAAAACAGATCCATTTACTTGACCTTTTGCATAATAATTAAATTCTGTTGCGTTAGCTGAAGCAGTAATCAAATATGTTCCATCTGCACGTTCATTCAAAGAATCTTGTACAGACACAACGTCTCCCACTACTAATCCATGATTAGTAGAAGTAGTTACAGTCATTAAAGATTTTGTGGCATTATTACCAACAATTGAAACAATATCAAGTGCTACTCCACCACTCCCCTTTGCATAAAAAGATGGATAATTTTGTACAAGTGCCAAGGATTCCCACTTTGATGGTTGCACAGAATACTCAAAGTCAGTATCAATCAATGTTTGAGGAGTTGATACCCTCATTTTTGATACTGGATCCGTAAAAGTCTCTGAAGGAGTAAATTTCTCATCATATTCATCTACGATAATTTGAAGTTTATCATTGGCACTCATCGATGTTGTATTATAAACTAAATCAATCGTAGTTGTATCTCTTGCTCCAGTTACAACTTTACTATCCGCATCCTGAGTAACTCCCTGTGCATAGTTAGATGAGTTTACTGAATAAGCAGTTGCCCCCAAATTAGAATCTGAAAAATTATAAATTACTGTATTGGTCGTGACATTTGTAATCAGAATCAATCTTTCACGAAGAATAGCACGAGGAATAGTTATTCTTCTACTGATAGGAACAAATGTATATGCGGTTTCCAGTATTGCCTTTCTTGCCATGATTAATGAGTACCTTTTTTATATTTATGTGTTAGTTAAATAGTAGTAATTTCATCAATCTCATTATAAACAATCACAGACATATCAGTATTTTGCCTCATAAATGTTCCTTGCCCTGGACCATACAAGACCCCAGCAAAGTCATCATATACAATATCATAAGGAGCAAAGACATTTGCAGTAATTGTTGTAACACCAACATTTTCGGCAAATTCTGAGGCATAAAAAGTTCCAAGACCAGTTATACTTGGATTATTTGCTGTGGTCTCATCAAACTCCCCAGCAAGCATTGAACCGTATTGATCTAATCTTCCTACGACTGGCATAATCTTATCCTGCTACAAAGTCCAAACTATTTGCAGTTGAGTTATACTGTATGTAGAAGTTCGTGGTGCCTGCAGTTCCACCAAATCTCATTTTGTTTTGTGATCGAACTCTTACATCTCCATTTACATCAATTTTAAATAATGCATTTGTCGTTCCAATACCAACATTTGATGTTGTCGTAACACCTGTGGCAGTTGTAATCCACTGTGTACCAATTCCACTACCACCACCTCCAGCAGATCCAGTTACAGTAACAATACCAGAAGACGGAGCAGATACACTTAAGTTGGCACCAAAATCAATAATAGTTGCAATTCCAAGTGGTGCGGTATCATCCCTAATACTAACTCCAGAAGAACCTCCACCACCAGTGGCAGAAATTGTGATTGATTTTGGAGTAGAGGAATTATTTGCAGTAATTGTAACTCCTGTACCCGCAATAAGGTTTAATGGTTCTTCACCAGTTGCGGTTACTCCAGTATTGCCATTAATTTGTATAGGGTTAAATGATGATTCTGAATTGATTAAAATTTCACCATTACCAAGATCAGTTACACTAAAAGGTGCTTTAGCGAATCTAATTGCCTTTACATTAGAAACTGCATCACTGGAGTTAATTCCAGCAATTCGTGTGCTGACAGTTAATGCTAAACCAGCAGATGCCCCAGAAATTGCAATAGTGGCAACACCATTAGAGAATGTTGCCGTCGCCCCTGCACCGACAAAGTTAATTGTTGCCGCGGTCCCTACAGTAGATCCTTCTTCTTGAACAACAACACCAGATCCAACAGCTGTAATTCCAGTAAGACCAGAACCATCCCCAACAAATGATTGTGCAGTTATAATTCCAGTGGTATTAATGCTGCCACTAGACCCAATTCCAACTCCACTGCCAGAACCAACACCCTTTGTACCAACATACTTATAAAAAGAAACTCTTGGTAATTGTGCTGCACTAACATTAGCTGGGTTACCAGCATAGAAAAATACTGTTCCTCCAGAATAATTTAAAATCCAATCATTTGTTCCAAAAGGAATTTCTGTAGTTCCATTACTTTGATATAACTTTGGATTATAAGTAGCATCAAATCCATAAGGAATACAATCTACTAAATCGGATAAGTAGTATGCACTAGCGGCACCAGATACCGCGGTCATAGTTCTTTTTTCAAAAAATCTAATGACCCCGCTTGTAGCACCATTAGCCAAGGCAGGAGCAGTTGCTGGAATTTGATCTGCTTGTTGCCACACTTGAGAAGGTAAAACAATATCTCTCGCACTAATACTTTCATTAAAGAAATCTCTAGGTAAAGCAGTTTCTGCTACCTGTGCAACTGCCTTTTTATATACAAAACTAGTTTTTTGTGCGTCTGTTAATGCCATTTATTTACTCAGTATTAAGATACGTTACTAATTGTTATATTATTAAAAGTTTTATTACTTGAAGCTGGAAGACCTATACGTATGTATAGTTGACCAGTTCTAGTAGTTGCACCGAAAGTAATTCTTTTCACAGTGGCAGTGCTATTACCAACTACCAGTGCAGCTGCTCCATCTGCAGATGGACTTGTTCCAGGTGAGAATGCTGCATTACCGTCAATCCACCCAGTAACTCCTTCAATTTTTGCATAGATTTTAATACCACTCATAAGTGCACTACTACCAAAGTTAGAAGAACCAGTAAAAGTTAAATCAAAACTACTACATGCGGTAACAGATTGTGGATTAAACGTTACCCACCGATCACCAGCGCCCATACCAGTAGCATAGTCTGGTCCCACTACTGGAAGATTATTGGTATAAGTACCACTAGGCCATTGGAATTTTCCATTTAGAAACTGAAGTTCATTAGTATATGTTGTTTTTAAATCAGCATTAGAATCATAAGTAGAAGTATATCCAGTTGTTGGATACTGACCTGTTCCAGAGGGTTTTCTACTATTTTCGTTAGTGGCAGATAATGTATCAACTCTTACTCTAAGTGAATGTGTCGCTGTTCCTGAGGATCCTTGTGAGTTATAACTCGTTATTGTTATAGTATTTGTTTCTGAATACTTGTTACTTCCAACAGTAAGTGGCAAATCTGAAACAGTTACTGCTGCACTGGGGGTTTGAGTTCCAGTGAGAACTCTTGTTGCACTTGTACTTAAAATTGTGGATGCACTAACTTCTGCGATTCTGGTGGTATTATAAAAACTTTTTATTGCATTGTTAACAGTAAAATTGACAGAAAATGTTGATCCAAAACTCACTGTTGGAACACCACTAATATAGTGTGAGGTCGTATTTGGATAAGTTGTACTAATTCCAGTAACAGTTGTGGCTACTGGATCATCCACATAAAATGTCAAATTTGGGGTGCTTCCAGTTCCACTATGCGTAAGGTTATATGTATGAATACCAACAGACAATGAAGAAGCTGGAACTATTCTTGCGGTCATTTGTTTCCAGAATCCTTCTTTTCCAGCTTGACCAGAATAAGGATCTGATTCTGAAACAACATTTAAAGAACCGAAAGTTCCGGTATTAGTTGCAGTTGTCAATGCAGTTGTTCCTACACCAACATTATCAATAAATGCTGTTAGAGTTCCAGAATCAGCATCATAAAAATTAGAAGTAGTATTTGTCGCAGGAGATGCACTGTTAGTAACAATAGTTCTTACTGTTCCGGTGCTTGTTTGTGTTGCAGAATAAGATGATGCAAGAGAAAGAGTTAAAGTTGATAAATTAGCTGGTTTTGATGGTGCAAGTTTATTTAAAATCTCATTAACTTCATCAATAGCATCAGTAACTGTAGTGGTTGGAGTAAAAGATAATAGACCATCGGCAAAAGAAGTGTCAGTGGGTGTCCCAAGTGTAATTCCTGTACCCACACTAGAACCACCACCACCACCACCTTCACCACCAGAGATCGTAATAGTGGCAACACCATTAGAGAATACTGCAGTGGCACCTGCACCAACAAAATTAATAGTTGTTGCTGTTCCTACATTAGCACCTTCTTCTTGAACAACAACGCCAGATCCTGTTGCAGTAACTCCAGTAAGACCAGAACCATCCCCAACAAATGATTGTGCGGTTATAATTCCAGTATTAATACGAATTCCACTAGATGAAATAGTGGCACCAGATCCAACAGTAAGAGTACTTGCATTGATAATATTTCTACTATCATCAATAATAGTTGATCCTGATATCTTAATTGCCATTTACGTTACCGTCGTCGTGTTTCCACTGGGTATGTTATTATTATTTATGATAGTTTTGACTTCAATTCATTTATTTGATTTTGCTGTTCTTTGACAACCTCAATGAGAAGACCAATCAAACCATTATAGTTAACAGACTTGATATTATCTGTTGAATTTCTAACTAGTTCTGGCATAATTTTTTCAATCTCTTGTGCAAGTACACCAGCAGAAGACTGACCATTTTCTTTCCATTCAAAATTAACACCACGAATTGACATCACTTTTGCAAGTGGATCTTCAATCGTGCGTACATTATTCTTTAATGCAGCATCAGAACTTGAGTTAAAGTCTGTTGCAGTTACGACACCAGTTACAATAATGCCACCAGCAACAGTCAAGGTATCAGTTGTCTTATTATAAGTTAATCCACTATCACCACCGAAGGTGGATCCACCATCGTTAAATTGAATTTGAGTATCAGAACCACCAGGTGTTCCTCCACCCCCGCCTCCACCACCAGAAATAGTAATCGTAGCAGTTCCACCAGAATAAGTGGCAGTGACACCAGAACCGACAAAGTTAAGTGTTGTCGCAGCAGTGCCTACATTAGATCCTTCTTCTTGAACCGTAAGAGAAGAACCACCACCTCCACTAGCATTAATAGTTACTTTACCAGTAGAACCAGAGATGGTGACATTAGTACCAGCAACAATACTGGTAACAATACCTGTTAGATTTACTCCATTACCAGTTGTAGTTAGATAAGTGTTAGCATCAGTAGAACCATCTCCCTTCAAGAATTCTGATGATGTGGATCCAGGTTTGACAAAAGAATTTGCTGTAATAATTCCTGTCGTATTAATATTTTCATCGATAGCAACAGAAGTATTGCCAATAACCATGTCTCCATTTATTGCAGGAAGAACAACAACGGCATTGCCACCATATTGATTATGAGGTGCAGCTTGAAGTCTGGTATAATGAGCATTTCCAATTTCACAGAATAGATCAATTCTTCCTGGATTTGAATCAGAACTTTGAATTTTTATCTGATTTGCTGCTGTTATAATTCCAACAGAAATACCATTAGTAGTGGTTCTTCCTCTAGTCGTTACACTATCTAAAGTATCAGTTTCGGTATAAGAAGTCAGATAAGTGCTAGAATCAACTGAACCATCTGCCTTTAAGAACTGTGATGAGGTACCACCAGATCTTACGAATTGAGATGCCGTTACAATACCAGTGTTTATTCTGATTCCACTAGGTAAAATTGTAACTCCAGTACCAACATTAACTCCACCAGTGACACTTAAAGTATCAGTGGTCTTATTATAAGTTAATCCACTATCGCCACCAAAAGTTGATCCACCATCGTTAAACTGAACCTGAGTATCAGAACCACCAGGGTTAGTGGATCCTCCACCACCTCCACCAGAAATAGTAATAGTTGTAATCCCAGCATTGTAGGTTGCAGTAACTCCAGCACCAACAAAATTAAGAACTGTTGCTGCGGTGCCAACTTGACTACCTTCATCCTGAACAGCAATATTTGAACCACCACCTCCAGCATTAATTGTAACTTGACCAGTAGAACCAGAAATGGTTACATTAGTTCCAGCAACAATACTAGTAACAATACCTGTTAGGTTTATTCCATTACCAGTCGTAGTCAGATAGGTACTAGAGTCAACAGAACCATCTGCCTTTAAGAACTGAGATGAGGTACCACCAGACTTAACAATTGATGTTGCCGTTAAAAGACCAACAGAAATACCATTAGTAGTGGTTCTTCCTCTAGTCGTTACACTATCTAAAGTATCAGTTTCGGCATAAGAAGTTATATAGGCACTAGAGTCAACAGAACCATCTGCCTTTAAGAACTGTGATGAAGTACCACCAGACTTAACGAAAGATGATGCCGTTACGATACCAGTATTCGTTCTTAAACCACTAGGGAGAATAGTAACTCCAGTACCAACATTAACCCCACCAGTGACACTTAAAATATCAGTTGTCTTATTATAAGTAAGTCCAGAGTCACCACCGAAGGTTGATCCACCATCATTAAATTGAATTTGAGTATCAGAACCAGAAGGCACCGAATTAAATGTAATTGCCTTAGAGAAGGTGGTTCCAATACCAGCAGATGCAACTTCTTTTGTCGTAATTGCAATGCCAGGTCCAGCAATAAATTCAATTGGCTCTTCACCAGTTGCCTTTAGTGTTCCTTGCCCATTAACATACCATGGGTTAAAGGTTGATTCAGACTGAATCAATACCTCTCCACTACCAAGATCAGTTACGCTGAATGGTGTCTTAGCAAATCTAATTGCTTTAACATTTGATACTGCATCATTATTGTTTACTCCCGCAGTTCTTGTTCCGACTGTTAGGGCAAAACCAACTCCAGTAAGTCCAGAACCATCACCGACAAATGATTGTGCCGTTACAATACCAGTGTTTATTCTGATTCCACTAGGCAGAATCGTAACTCCAGTACCGACATTAACACCACCAGTAACTGATAAGGTATCAGTTGTCTTATTATAAGTAAGTCCAGAATCACCACCTAGAGTTGAACCACCATCATTGAATTGAACCTGAGTATCAGATCCACCAGGAGCACCACTACCTCCTCCACCACCAGAAATAGTGATAGTTGTAATACCTGCATTATAAGTAGCAGTAACTCCAGCACCAACAAAATTAAATGTTGTTGCGGCAGTACCAATTTGAGTTCCTTCTTCTCTTACTTCAATTTGTCCTGAATATGTTGAAGAGTCAACTGAACCATCTGCCTTTAAGAACTGAGATGAGGTACCACCAGACTTAATAAGTGATGTTGCAGTTAGAACTCCAACCGAAATACCGTTAGAAGTTGTTCTTCCTCTTGTGGTTACAGAATCTAGAGTATCAGTTTCGGTATAAGAAGTCAGATAAGTGCTAGAATCAACTGAACCATCTGCCTTTAAGAACTGAGATGAGGTACCACCAGATCTTACGAATTGAGATGCCGTTACGATACCAGAGTTTATTCTTAAACCACCAGAAGTAAGAGTTACACCTGTACCAATGACAAGTTGAGTTACAGTTACTAAACCTACTGAAATACCATTACTGGTAACATTACCTCTAGTTGTAACACTATTGAGTGTGTCAGTCTCAGTATAAGAAGTCAGATAAGTGCTAGAATCAACTGAACCATCTGCCTTTAAGAACTGAGATGAGGTACCACCAGACTTAACAAAAGATGATGCGGTTACGATACCAACAATTTTAACATTGCCACCAACATCAAGTTTTGATGTTGGATCTGCAGATCCAATGCCGACTAATCCTGTTCCACGAATAGTTATAGCATTTAACTCACTAAGCCCAGTATAAAAAGCACCTAAAACAATAGCAGTTCTATTCGATCCACCGACATTTCCATCTGCATGAATCCTTATTCCACCAGTATATGAGTCATTTGAATCTACAACTCCTAGATCCAGCAATGAATAAGTATTTGAAGGCCAAGGAGTGATATTTAATTTGTTAATTATATTAAAAGTATTGGTATTATTTGTTCTCAGGTCCTCAGATCTAATGCCGTCAGCACTAACATTTAGTTTTAATTGTGGAATATCTGTTGAGAAAATTGTAATTGGTGCAGTTGGATTTGTGGTTCCAATACCAATAGATCCAGCAGCACCTACACGAATACCGCCTGTTGCTGTAACAATACCAGTTACATTTAGTTGTGGTGACTGTAAGGTTCCAAAGACAGTAGCACCATATCCTGTGGTTTCAAACTTCTTGGAGGCATCATAATAAAGTTCCACTGCTCCGTTAGTAATAAATCTTGCTTTATACTCTGAAGCAGCAGTATTTCCAATCCATACCTCATTATCACCAAGAATAGCTAAATTTCCAGTCCCTTGATCTGTAATATAACTATTTGATCCATCATGAACAATTCTTAAATCATTTCCATCACCAAAATACAGATTATTATTATCACCAAGTTTTACATCACTCTGGAATGTGGCAACACCAGAAACATTCAGTTGTCCTAATGTTCCAACCGAAGTCAGTGAAGAATTAACAACACCACTTCCAAGAGTAGTAGATGAAAGAACATTAGTACCATCAATCTCATAAACTTTACCAGAAGCAAGATTAAAATTCTCACTTGACTTTAATGCTGTATTGGCATGATCATATAATAAGGTATTATTTGGTCCAATTTTAATACCAGCACCATCTGCTAATAAATCAGTAGTAGCAGTTGAGGCAATACCAACAATAAAATCAGCAATTTCTAAAGAAGTGGAATTGATTTGTGTTGTAGTGCCATCAACATATAAGTCACCTTTAATTCTTACTGATCCAGTGTTATCACCAACACCAGCGGGATCAATAATAACTTCAGAAGGACCACTAATAGTATTCTGAGTAATATTAATACCAACTCCAGAAGCACCAGTAGAAAGTCTTGTGGTTGCTGTAGCAATGCCAGAAATAAAATTAGTACTATTTAAAGTTGTGATAGTACCAACACCACTATAATTTAAAGTAGTACCAGAAATAGTAGTAACTAATCCAGTAACAATATTACCAGTAGTGGCATTAAGAGTATCAATATTTCCAGTCGTATAAGTTGCTGTTGTACCAGAAATAGTGGTAACTAAACCAGTAACAATATTACCAGTTGTAGCATTGAGAGTTGCAATCGTAGCAATACCAGATGTAGTTAAGTTGGTTATAATGCCAGTCTTAACATAACCAAGATCAACTGAAGCAGTAGCAATTGTACCAATACCAGTTGTAGTCAGATTGGTTACAATACCAGACTTAATGTATGCTAAGTCAATTGATGCCGTATTGATAGTGCCAATACCCGAAGTTATTAGATTGGTGACAACACCAGTTGCAATCGAAGCAATACCAGTTGTAGTCAGATTGGTTACAATACCAGTCTTAACATAACCAAGATCAACTGAAGCAGTAGCAATTGTACCAATACCCGAAGTTATTAGATTGGTTACAATACCAGTTACAATATTACCAGTCGTATAAGTTGCGGTAGAACCACTTAAATCAGTTATAACCCCAGTAACAATATTACCAGTGGTTGCATTAAGAGTGGTTATCGTACCAATACCAGTTGTAGTCAGATTAGTTACGATACCAGAATTAACGTATGCTAAGTCAACTGAAGCAGTATTAATAGTTGCAATACCACTTGCAGTTAAGTTGGTTATAATACCAGACTTAACGTATGCTAAGTCAACTGATGCAGTAGCAATAGTAGCAATTCCACTAGTGGAAAGGTTGGTTACGATACCTGTGTTAACATAAGCAAGATCAACTGATGCAGTATTGATAGTACCAATACCAGTTGTGGTTAAATTGGTTACGATACCAGACTTAACGTATGCTAAGTCAACCGAAGCAGTATTGATAGTACCAATACCAGTTGTGGTTAAATTGGTTACGATACCAGACTTAACGTATGCTAAGTCAACCGAAGCAGTATTAATAGTTGCAATGCCAGTGGTCGTTAAGTTAGTGACAATACCAGACTTAACATAAGCAAGATCAACTGATGCTATTGCAATCGTAGCAATTCCAGTTGTTGTTAAGTTGGTTACAATACCAGTCTTAACGTAAGCAAGATCAACTGATGCTATTGCAATCGTAGCAATTCCAGTTGTTGTTAAGTTGGTTACAATACCAGTCTTAACATAACCAAGATCAACTGATGCAGTATTGATAGTACCAATACCAGTGGTTGTTAGGTTAGTAACAATACCAGACTTAACGTATGCTAAATCAACCGAAGCAGTATTGATAGTGCCAATACCCGAAGTTATTAGATTGGTGACAATACCAGTTGAGATTGTAGCAATACCAGAATTTAATTGACCATCAAATTTTAAAGCAGTTATAATACCAGTAAATCTAGAATCACCAAATACATCAAGCCTTGCAGTTGGATTTGTGGTTCCTATACCAATATTTTGAGAATTATTAATTCTAAATGCTTCTATATTATCAGTATTGAATCTGATTGTTCCATTAGAACCAGTATCATCAATTGCAATAGAAGAATCTCCTATTTGTAAGGCACTGGTTTGAAGAACAGATGCTGTCAGAATACCACTGACATTTAGGTTACCATCAATATTAGTTTCGGAATTTCCCGATGGATTGATATTGATATCACCAGAAGTTGATGTGATCTCATTTCCAGATATCTGAATATTACCAACTGTCAGATAAGTTGGTGTTAAAGTATTTGTATTTGTCCCGTCCGTAACATTTAGATCAGAAAGACTATTAAGTGTAAAGTTCTGTCCACCAAAGTTTACAGTACCTGCTTCCTGATTGACATAAAATGCCTCACCAACTCTAAAGTCTCCAGACTGGTCAATAGAAACAAAATAAACATTTGCATTATTAGAAGTTACAACCTCATCTGCTTGATTGACTAAAGATATGTCTTGACTAAAATCTTTTCCTGATCCAATGTGTCCGAAGTTAAATGCAAACAATCGGAGACCAACACCTGGTCCATCAGCACTAATACCAGTATTACCAAAGACTACAGCAGATCCGATAGATCTCATTTCAGCACCAAACTGCTGATAGTCTGCTAATGTAATTTTAGTTGCCGTTGCAATTCCTACACCAGAACGAACCCAACGAATGTCTTGTGCTGGAATTGAACTATCAATAAAAGAAGTACTGGCAGATGCACCATCAAGATGGAGAAGAAGTTTATCACTACCATCAGAATTAAATTGAGTTGTTGATGGAGTGAAAGTTCCAGTATATCTTGCAGTATTTGAAATTCTAACTTCATCAATATAACCAACAAAAACATTGGATGAAGAACTATCAGCACCAATTGTCAGTTGTCCAGTGTTACCAATGGATGAAGAATTTGTTTCTGTCGTACCAAGTGCAGTTCCATTAACATAAGCAGTAATTGTTGATCCAGAACGAACTAATGCAATGTGTGTCCAGGTATTGATCGAAATCGAACCACCAAACGTTGTAGAAGCACTGCCAAAGAAATTACCAGTTACAACTCCACTTTCCAATGAAAGGTGATATCTACCAGTTGTTTCGGTTCCTAATGAGAAAAGATAACGACTTCCAGTTACACTTGTTGGATAAATCCATGTTTCTGCTGTAAAGTTTCCAGAGAATGCAAAGTCTGATCCACCTTCACATCTCGCATAGTCTCCTGTACCATCAAGATATAAAGATGCAGTTCCAATCTTTTTCTGCAGTGTCGATAACTGGGCATCACCATAAGCAGTTACAGTCTTGCCAAGTCTCGATGTTGGGAGTTCAAATAGTCCCTCACCCTTACCAGTAATTGAAGAAAGACCAGTTGCTGAGGTATAACTCCTAACCGTACCAAATCCAAGTGCTTCTTTGTAAGATATATTACCACTGGTGGTTGCAGAACCTGCCATGGTAACAGAGAATGTATTAACTCCAACGTATCCAGTAACACGATAGAATCCATCTGTTGCCGTACCAGAAGTAAAGTCAGCAAAAACTCTATCTCCAACAGTCAAACCATGGCCGACTCTGGTGATTGTAAGTGCAGTTCCTACTTGAGAATAAGTACCAGACCTATAGTTTGCTTCAAGGTAATAAAGTTCGTCATTCGTGGTTGGATATCCAGAACCACCGGTAATAATTCCAGAAGTTTTAATTCTTACATAACCAGTACTTGCTACACCAACAGTTCCATCATATGCATGAATTCCTTTATCAGCAAGATAAGAGAAACAGTTGACCCATTCGGTTCTTGCACCGTTGGTCATCTCTAGTGCAGTGTTGTTAGGAGTGATAAATGTACACTCATTGAACAACATTGCTGGTTCAAGTGTGTCTGTAGTAACGACACTACCATCAATTAATGCACCACGACCTGCTTTGTAAGTAGATGGTGGCGAATGTGGAGTATCAAATCCATATGGATCTGTAGAGGAAGTGACTGATCCTCTGTTTAATACTGTTACTCTCTGAATGTATGGTGAACGAGTTGTGGTCTTACTGTTGTTTGCGAATCTAAAACCATAACCAGGTTCATAAAAATTACCAATACTTAAATCTTCAACTGTCGTTTCACCATTAAGCAAGAATCCATCATTCTGCTTTGTTCCTTCTGTTGGTTGAATGAATGTACCACGAAGACCAACACCTCTAATAGTTACACCAACTGGAACTGTTAGTGGAAAAATTTCAGTGAATGTACCTGACTGAACAAAAATCGTATCACCAGACGTTGCAACACTCAGAGCATGTTTAAGTGTGGCATATGGTTCGTTTAAATTATTTCCAGTATTACCATCACTTCCATTTGTCGCAACATAATATGTCTTACCTGGTGCATTTATACTTCCATCAAATCTAGTAGCACTAATGATTCCACTAGCACCATACATTGTAATTGCGGCACCTACTTGAAATGTACCTAATGGATTTGTTATCCCTACACCAACATTTCCTAACGGTGTTGCAATTAAAACTGTACCACCTACACCTACTTCTAGCCCGCGCTTTACCCTAAAGTTCTGTTCTGCCAAGGTTCACTATCCCCTATGGTTCTTTTTATCTATTTATCAAACTACGATAGAAGTAAAACTAATCTTAAATGTTGTTGAAGAAGAACTTGCAGGGGTTGCCAGTAACCTTATATTTGCACCAGAAATATCCACATCATAACTAGCAACAGTTCCATTATTATAGACAGTTCCATATTCAGTCAAATATGCATTTGTACTATCATGAACTACAAGTATCTTTGTAGTATGGAAATTAGTTCCTTCAACTGCCTGAACAAGGTATTCGACAGAACGATACTGGTTTCTTGAAATAGTATGAATAGATGTTTGTGATGTTGTAGTTGTTGTTGCAGTTGCTGATCCTGTTCTGGTTGAAGTTGTATCATGAGTTGGTGCAGTTATTATACCAGAAACATTTGCATTGGTGTAAGTTAAGTCAGTACCAGAGATTGTGGTAACAACACCAGTTACAATGTTTCCAGTAGTAGCATTAGCAGTCGTAAAGTTACCAGTAGTATAAGTAGCATTAGAACCACTAAGTGTGGTAACAACACCTGTTACAATGTTACCTGTGGTAG
>Ga0209990_10001409_pt1 | contig 20390 bp, 19 predicted proteins | sample NOAtaG_6_FD_187304 | JGI IMG/M metagenome (GOLD analysis project Ga0209990, IMG submission 187304) | Freshwater lake microbial communities from Lake Erie, under a cyanobacterial bloom - NOAA_Erie_Diel5S_2200h metaG (SPAdes) (version 2) | ecosystem: Environmental > Aquatic > Freshwater > Lake ...
CAGGTTATTGAAAATTACCAACATCTGTGGCAAATAGAAAAAGCCTTTCAGGTGGCTAAGTCGGATCTGAAAATCAGGCCTGTTTACCACAGGATCGAGCGCAGGATCCAAGCGCGTATCTGTATCTCCTTCGTTGCCTACAAGCTATACAAAGAGTTGGAGAGGCAACTCACCCCGAAACAGGCAACCATCAGCGCTGTAAAAGCGATCGAAATAGCCGAAAACATCATCCAAATATCGCTGACACTGCCCCAAAGCGGGCAAATACACAGAAAAATCCTTCTTCTTACCGAAGAACAAAAATATCTCGGCTCAATTTTTAGTTTTGGGTGTTAAAACGCGGAAGTCAGGTTTGGTGATCCAACCTCCTAATGCAAAACATTTGAACCTTAAGGTGCTCAACGTGGCCTATGGATGGGGTAAGTCAAAAAAATCGCCTCCGTTTCCGAAGGCGATTTCTAAAATCTAACATCTCAATACTCAAATCTGCTTCACACCATCTTCTCCGGCCTTACCCACTGATCAAACTGTTCGGATGTCAGCAGGCCTAACTCCACGGCTGCCTCGCGCAGCGTTTTGTTTTCCTTGTGGGCCTTCTTGGCAATCTTCGCAGCGTTTTCATAGCCGATGTGGGTATTCAACGAAGTGACGAGCATGAGCGAGTTTTCCATGTGCTGCTTGATGATGGGCAGGTTGGGTTCGATGCCCACCGCGCACTTGTCGTTGAAGCTCACGCACGCATCGCCAATCAGGCGCGCACTTTGCAGCACATTGGCCGCGATGACGGGTTTGAACACGTTAAGCTCGAAGTGGCCCATGCTGCCACCCACACTCACGGCCACATCGTTGCCAATCACTTGTGCACACACCATGGTCATGGCTTCGGGCTGGGTGGGGTTTACTTTACCGGGCATGATGCTCGAGCCGGGCTCGTTGTCGGGGATGACGATTTCGCCAATGCCGCTGCGCGGGCCGGAGCTGAGCATGCGGATGTCGTTGGCAATTTTCATGAGTGCCACGGCCGCACGCTTGAGTGCGCCACTCAACTCCACCATGGCATCGTGTGCGGCCAGCGCCTCAAACTTGTTGGGTGCAGTAACAAACGGATAGCCCGTGAGTGTGGCGATGTGTTTGGCCACCAGCACATCGTAGCCTTTGGGTGTGTTGAGGCCGGTGCCCACGGCTGTACCCCCGAGCGCGAGTTCGCGCACGGCTTCCAGCGCATTTTTGATGGCGCGCATGCTATTGTCTATTTGCTGCACGTAGCCGCTGAATTCCTGGCCGAGCGTGAGGGGAGTGGCATCCATGAAGTGGGTGCGGCCGGTCTTCACGATGCCTGCGTATTCCGTTGCTTTTTTGTGGAGCGTGTCGCGCAGCTTATGCATGCCCGGCAGCGTGATTTCCACCACCTGCTTGTAGCTGGCGATGTGCATGGCCGTGGGGTACGTGTCGTTGCTGCTCTGCGATTTGTTCACGTCATCGTTGGGGTGCAGCACCTTTTTCTCATCGGTGAGCTTGCCGCCACTCAGCACGTGGGCGCGGTAGGCAATCACCTCGTTGGCGTTCATGTTGCTTTGCGTGCCCGAGCCGGTCTGCCAGATCACGAGCGGAAACTGGTCATCCAGTTTGCCCGCGATGATTTCATCACACACTTTGGCAATCAGGTCTTTTTTGTCAGCAGCCAATACACCCAACTCAAAGTTGGTAATGGCGGCAGCTTTTTTAAGATAGCCGAAGGCGTAGATGATTTCTTTCGGCATGCTGGCCTCGGGGCCGATTTTAAAATTGTTGCGCGAGCGCTCCGTTTGTGCGCCCCAGTATTTGTCGGCCGGTACGTGCACCTCGCCCATGGTGTCTTTTTCGGTGCGGAAGCTCATATAAAATTTACGATTTCAGATTAATGATTTAAAAATTGAATGTGTCTACAAAAATAAGGTTTAGATACATGCAAAGAATGGAAAGTTTTCTAGTAGCCCTCACGAACCTTGCGTGTATGTTGAATTTTAAAACCTTAAAAAAGAAAAAATCCCGAGCAACCGCGCGTGACGCCCAACGGCAAAGGCGGTTACATGACGATGAAAAACAACCAAGAACTTGAAATTTCTCCAAATCGAAAAGAACAATTCCTGAGCTTATTCCGGAAGTAGTCGTTGCTTAGCCATTAGAAAACGCGTTTTTTCTCATCGTGCTTGCGGTAACTCCCGGTGGCTGACAAAAGTCATTTTTTACGGTGACAACCGACAGTCGCACCGCCATTTTAGCAGGCTACTTTCAAGCCTGAATTAACACCGCAATTTCATCATGAAAACCCCCGCCCCCTATATCAATACCGATGGTAACTCGGCTGTGGCCAACATTGCCTATGGCTTTTCGGAAGTGGCCGCCATTTACCCGATCACCCCCAGCAGCGACATGGGAGAAAAAGCTGACGCCTGGGGTGCCGAAGGGCGCAAAAATATTTTCGGGCAGGTCGTGGATGTGGTTCAAATGCAGTCGGAGGGTGGTGCCGCAGGCGCTATTCACGGTGCACTAACCGGTGGTGCCATGGCCACTACGTTTACAGCTTCGCAGGGGCTCATGCTCATGGTGCCCAACATGTTCAAAATTGCGGGCGAATTGCTGCCCACGGTCTTTCACGTGTCGGCCCGGTCCCTGGCCTGCCAAAGCCTTTCCATCTTTGGCGACCACAGCGATGTGATGGCTACCCGCGGCACGGGCTTCGCCATGTTGTGCTCATCCAGCGTACAGGAGGCGCAGGATATGGCCGTGATTGCCCACCTGGCCACGCTCGAATCTAAAATCCCGTTCCTCCATTTCTTTGACGGCTTCCGCACCTCGCATTCCATACAAAAAATCATACCGCTGAGCTATGAGGAGTTGCGCGGCATGCTCGACATGAAGTACGTGGAAGAGTTCCGGAAAATGGCGTTGCGCCCCGAAGCACCCGTTTGCAAGGTAGGCGCACAAAACCCGGACGTTTACTTTCAGGGCCGTGAGACGGTGAACCCGTTCTATGATGAGTGCCCGGATATCGTAAAGAAATACCTGAAACTGTTTGGTGAAAAAACCGGCCGCCACTACAAACTCTTTGAATACATGGGCGCCCCGGATGCCGAGCGGGTTATCATCGCGATGGGATCATCTACTCAAACGATTGAAGAAACACTCAACTACCTGCAGAAGAAAGGCGAAAAAGTGGGCGCGCTGCGGGTCCGCCTCTATCGGCCGTTCCAGTTGCAAGATTTTCTGGCTGAGCTGCCCAAAACGGTGAAGCGCATTGCGGTACTCGACCGCACCAAAGAACCAGGTGCGCTGGGCGATCCACTCTATTTAGATGTGGTAGCCGCTTTGGCAGCGGAGCGGCCGGGAATCCGCATCATTGGCGGCCGCTACGGTTTGTCATCCAAAGAATTCACGCCCTCCATGGTCAAGGCCGTCTACGACCACCTCGACAACAACGGGTGGCATGGTTTCACGGTGGGCATCAACGATGATGTGACCAAAAAATCAATCCCCGTAAAGGAAGAAATAGACACCGAACAACCGGGCATTGTGCGCTGCAAGTTCTGGGGCTACGGCTCAGACGGCACGGTGAGCGCCAACAAGAACGCCATCAAGATTATTGGCGACAGCACCGACCTGTTTGTACAGGGCTACTTCCAGTACGACTCGAATAAATCGGGCGGCTGGACCATCTCGCACCTGCGGTTTGGCAAGCAACCGATTCAATCTGAGTATTTATTGAACAAAGTTGACTTCGTAGCGCTGCACCGGCCGCAGTACATCGGGCAATACGATATTCTCGAGGGCATCACCGAAGGCGGCACATTCCTGATTAACTCCAGCCAAAAGCCGGAGAACATCTTCCGCCTCTTCACCAAGGACATGCAGGAGACGATCAAAAAGAAAAAAGTTAAGGTGTACGCCATCGATGCGTCAAAAATTGCCAAGAGTGTGGGCCTCGGTGGCCGCATCAGTTCGGTGATGCAAACCGCTTTCTTCAAAGTATCGGGTGTATTGCCGCAAACGGAAGCAATTGCGCTCATCAAAGAACACGTAAGAGAGCAGTTTGCGCGCAAGGGTCAGGAGATTGTGGAGATGAACCTGAAAGCGATTGACGCAGCCAGCGAAGCCGTGATTGACGTACCGATTCCAGACGTGGCCGAAAAGTTTGCCGAGATCCAACACGTGGTGCCCGCCAACTCGGGTGTGTTTGCCGACACGATTGTTGATCCGATCCTGCGCCTGAAGGGCGATACCATTCCGGTGTCCGCTATGCCAATCAACGGAGCCATACCCACCGGCACGAAGCGTCTCGAATACAAAGGTGTGCCGGGCAATCCTGCCATCTGGATCGATAAACTTCCGTTTGTTTCCGAACCCAACATTGCGGAGCCGTATCTCGAGTATCCCCCGAGCTGCTCGGGTTGTGGTGAGGTGCCCTACATTCACCTGGTAACGCAGTTGTATGGTGACCGCATGATCATTGCCAACGCCACCGGCTGCACCTCCATTTATGGAGGAACGTTCCCGCTTACCCCTTACACAAAAGATAAAAATGGCAAAGGACCAGCCTGGGCCAATTCACTGTTTGAAGACAATGCGGAATACGGTTTAGGCATGCGCCTGGCGGTAGATGCCAACCGCAGGCAATTGAAAACCAACGCACAAATACTGCATGCCAACCTACCTTCCGGGGATTTGAAAAATGCGTTGCAGAAAGCCCTTCAGCTCTTTGATGAGACGACCAACGAAGCAAAGGCCAATGCTGAAACCGTCAAACAATTGCTGGCAACGGCTAGTGGTCAGGTGAACCAGGAGATGGCGCCTGTGCTCGCCAAGTTGCTGGAGCTGCAAGATTACTTCATCGACAAGAGTATCTGGATCATCGGTGGTGATGGCTGGGCCTACGACATCGGCTTTGGCGGACTGGATCATGTGATGGCGGGCAACCGCAACGTTAACCTGCTGGTGCTCGATACCGAAGTGTATTCCAACACGGGCGGGCAGGCTTCAAAAGCAACTCCGCGGGGTGCAGTAGCGAAGTTTGCCAGCGATGGCAAAAAACTCAGTAAGAAAAACCTGGGCGTCATGATGGCCAGCTACGGCAATGCGTATGTGGCTTCGGTAAACATGGGTGTGGATCGTGAGAAAACGGCTCTCGCCTTTGTGGAAGCCGAGAAGCATAAAGGCCCATCCATCATCATTGCCTATTCGCCTTGCATCGCACACGGGTATGATATGCGCCTCACCAAAAAACAATCGGAAAAAGCAACTAAGAGTGGCTATTGGCCGATGTACCGGTTTAACCCGGATTTGCGCACACAAGGTCAGAACCCATTTACCTGGGATGGTGTACCGGTAGACATCGACTTCAACTCGTATTTGGAAGAAGAACTACGCTACAAGACACTCACGTTTTCCAATCCACGCGAAGCAGAACGTTTAGCGGAGTTGGCAGTGAAAGATAACGCCCAACGCTTTAAGGATGTTCAACATTTATCAGAAGCATAAATAGTTTACTATGGCTATCAACCTGAGTACCCACTATGGCGGCATCGCCCTCAAAAACCCAATCGTCATTGGCGCGAGCAACATTGTCACTGATCCAGAAAATCTGGTGAAGTTGGAAAAAGCCGGTGCAGCGGCTATCGTTTACAAATCGTTGTTTGAAGAACAATTACAACTCGAACAGTTTCAGCTCGAACAGCAGCAAGAAGCGTACAGCAACTGGGATGCCGAGCACGATACATTTTTCCCCCGCGTAAAGCACGCAGGCCCTGCCGAGCACATTTTGCGTCTGCGCGATGCAAAAAGGAAAATCAGCATACCGCTGATCGGCAGCCTCAACTGCACGCACGATGAAACTTGGGAACAGTTTGCCGTGGAAATGGCCGGCAGCGGCATTGATGGGCTGGAGCTGAATTTCTACAACAACAACACCTACTTCGACTTGGAGGCCAATGAAATTGAACGTAAGCAATTGCAAACGCTCAAGCGGGTACGGGCGGCTGTAAACATTCCTATTTTCGTGAAGTTAAGCCCCTACTACTCTAACCCATTGCGCATGATTGAGCTAATGGACCAGGCGCAAGCGGACGGTTTCGTGCTATTCAATCGGCTCTTCCAACCCGACATCGACATTGACAAAGAAGAACACCACTTCCCGTACAATTTCAGTTCAGAAGCTGACAACCGCCTCGCTTTGCGCTATGCCGGACTCTTGCATAAGAAGGTCAGTGGCAGCATCATCAGCAATACAGGTGTCCACAACGGTCGAGATGTAGTAAAAATGTTGTTGGCAGGTGCTGATGCAGTACAAGTTGTTAGCGCGGTTTACAAAAAAGGCATTCAGTATATCGAAACAATGCTCAGTGAATTAGAAGGATGGATGAAAAAGAAAGGATACGAGAGTCTGGATGATTTCCGGGGCAAGTTGTCTAAAGAGAATCTGGCTGACCCATTCGCTTACAAGCGAGCACAGTATGTCGACATACTGATGAAGTCAGAAATATTTATGCAGTATCACCCCAAGCGGGGAGAACTCGACCATGGACATGATGATTTATAAACCCTAACCCAATTATATTATTTATGGCAACCATCGGAATTTTTTACGGATCAACGGAAGGCAACACCGAACGTGTGGTGACGGCCATTCAGCAAAAACTTGGGGGCGAAGCAACAGCCGCGCTTCACAATGTAAACTCGGCTACAGCCGATGATATCGCACCCTATGCGAATGTGATTTTAGCCTGCCCTACATGGGAGATCGGCCAACTGCAAGAAGACTGGGAAAGTTTTGTGGATGAATTGGGTGATGTAGACTGGAATGAAAAAAAAGTAACCTATGTGGGTCTGGGCGATGCCGATGGGTACCCGGACACGTTCCTGGATGCACTCGGTATCATTCACGACCGCATCAAAGACAAAGGCGCTGCGTTTGTGGGCGCTTGGCCCACGGAGGGCTACAATTTCGAGGCATCCAAGGGCGTGGTCAACGGCAAGTTTCTAGGCCTGGCCATCGATGAGGACAATCAGAAAGACCAAACTGCGGCCCGCATTGACAAGTGGGTAGAGCAGCTAAAGGCCGAGTGGTAAGATATGGCAGCCATCCGTTTCAAAAAGCCAAGTTTCAAAATCAGCGATCTGCTGCGTACCTATCTGGTGCGCACGGGTCGTGAAACGGATGTGCCCATTACCTATACGGATTTGGTGCACCACACCAGTTCCATTACGCTGCACGACAAAAGTGGCAAGGATACGTTGTGGGAAACACTGATCTATAATCCGGCCGATCTGCAATACATTCACGATTGCCTGCGCAAAATCTATGCACAACTGAAAGTGGGAGGGGAGGTCGCCCTGATCGAACACTTATACATTGAGCGTGTGGATTACTGCCTGTATGCCAACACACACCCCCTGCGTGTGCGGATCGTCAATCGGCTCAACGATCTGTTTGATTATTTCTATGTGAAGAAAGCGGATGCATCCCGAATCTATGGCATGGAGCTGGAACACCTGCTATCCCCCAATAAGATCAATTACCTGGTGAAGGGCAACACGCTCATTGAAGAACATATTGCCGGCATCCCGGGTGATAGTTTTGTCAGGAGTTATTTACCTGCCAACGAATACAACCCGCTGCGCATCGCTAAAGAGTTTGTTAAATTCAATGAACGGAGTCTGGTACAGTTGCTGGGCGACATGCGGGGCGATAATTTCGTGGTTGAGATCATTCCCGATTTCGATGATTTGTATTTCCGGTTGCGCGCCATTGATTTTGATCAGCAGTGTTACGAAGGCAGCGTGAAGATCTACCTGCCGCAGTATTTCAAGGAGAACAATCCCATCATCAACCTGGGGTTCAAAACCATGTCGCCCGTGTTAGAGCACCAATACCAACGCGAAGAGCGTGCCCGCATGCTTACCCGCGTGAAGGCAGCTCAAGGTCAGATGGACGAGTTGCTCACCGCCATGGAGCAGGATGAGCTCTCAACCCCCGAGCATACCGCGCGGCTGCGCAAAGAGTTGGCTGCGCTTTATGGTGATGATGCTTTTTTGAAGTGCAACAGTATGGGTGCCCTGGTACGCACGAGCCTGGAGATGTTGGAGAAACATCCCGTCCGGCAGCGGCACTCCATTAATGTGTTAACTGAAGAATATGAATCCGCACGTTAACCGGCATTTGGGTACTGTGCAATCGCACCAGAACGGTAAGTGGCAGATTCGCCTGGCCGACCCCGAGGGTTGTGCCGTGTGCCACCGCGGCTTGTGTTGGGATTCCAACGATGAACGTATCGTAGAGGTATATACACACGAAGAGCGGTTGACTGCGGGCCAAAAGGTGTGGGTAGAAGTGAGCGACCGTAGTGGTTGGCGTGCCATCGCCTTGTTTTATGGGTTGCCCTCACTGTTGCTGATCACGCTATTGTTGGTCGCATTGGCGACTGGCGTGAATGAAGGCGTAGCGGGAGCGGGGGCGCTGCTGGCCCTCGTGCCGTATTATCTGGTGCTCTCCTTAACGCAGAAAAACTGGAAAAATAAAATCCACCTTTCGGTGCGAGCGATATGAATGATGTCGTCCTCTACACGGTTTTGAGTTTGACGGGCATTGGGTTGCTGGCGGCCGTGGTACTGTACTACGTATCGAAAAAATTTCATGTGACGGAAGATGAGCGCATTGCGCGTGTAGAGGCCGTATTGCCCAACACCAACTGTGGTGGTTGCGGGCAGCCAGGTTGTCACGCTTTCGCGGAAGCGGTGGTGAAGTCGGGCGACCTGAGTGTGCTGCACTGCCCGGTAGGGGGCAACCCCGTGATGAAACAGGTGGCGGAGGTGCTGGGGGTGAAAACCGTAGAGAAAGATCCATACATCGCGGTGGTCCGTTGCTCGGGTTCGTTTGAGTACCGCAAGAAAACCAATGTGTACGATGGAGCGCCCAGTTGCGCCATTGCCGCACAACTTTACAGTGGCGACACGGGCTGCGCCTATGGCTGCCTCGGCATGGGCGACTGCGTGGTGGCCTGCGACTTTGAAGCCATGTACATGGACGAGAAGACGGGCTTGCCGGTGATCATCGAAGACAAATGCACCGCTTGCAATGCGTGCGTAAAATCATGCCCAAAAGATATTCTGGAATTGTGGCCGAAAGGCAAGAAAAACCAGCGCATTTATGTGGCGTGTTTGAACGAAGAGAAAGGCAGCACGGCACGTAAAGAATGTGCGGTGGCTTGCAGCGGTTGTGCCAAGTGTGCGGAGGCATGCCGCTACGAGGCCATCACCATCGATCATAACCTCGCTGCCATCGACCCCGACAAGTGCAAGCTATGTGCGGAGTGCATTGACACCTGCGATGTGCGCAACATTATCGCCACCAATTTTTCTCCGGAGAAACTCCTGCAGGCCAGCGAGCACCGGCAAAAGCGCGAAGAACGCGAACGTAAGAAACGGGAGGAGGAAAAAGCAAAGGCTGCGACAGCTGCCACCAATCCCGAGACACCGGCATGAAAAAACGCGCCTTCCATAAAGAATTGAAAACGTTCCGGCTCGGAGGTGTGCATCCCCAGGACAATAAGTTATCGGCTACCGTACCACTCGCCCAGTTGCCGTTACCCAAACAGGTAACCATTCCGATCGTGCAACACATTGGCGCTCCAGCGAAAGTAGTGGTGCAGCGTGGCGACACCGTGAAAGTCGGGCAGGTGATTGCCCAGCACGAGGGATTCATTTCGTCCAACATCCACGCTTCGTGTTCGGGTCGTATCGGTATTATCGAAGATGTGATGGACAGCTCGGGCTTCAAACACCTGGCCGTGAACATTCGCGTAAAGGGTGATGATTGGCTGGAGACCATCGATCGAACTGACACACTGGTGGAGGAGATTTCCCTTTCGCGGGACGAGATTGTGGCACGCGTGATGGAAGCAGGCGTGGTGGGTATGGGCGGTGCCGGTTTTCCTTCGCATGCCAAGATCAAAGTGCCGGAAGGCAAGACCATTGATACGCTCATCATTAATGGAGTAGAATGCGAACCCTACCTCACAGCCGATCACCGCCTGATGTTGGAGAAGCCACGCGAGATTATTGTCGGTGTTCGCATCTTAATGAAGGCCTTGGGCGTGTCGCGCGCGATCATCGGCATCGAAGACAACAAGCACGATGCGATTGAATTGTTTGAAGAATGGCTGCGCGAGGGCAAACAAATCGAAGTACAACCATTGGAAGTACAATACCCGCAAGGCGGGGAGAAGCAGTTGATTCAGGCTGTGCTGGATCGCGAAGTGCCCTCCGGTGGCTTGCCAGCGGATGTGGGCGTGATTGTACACAACGTGGGCACCACGTTCGCCATTTACGAAGCGGTGCAAAAAAATAAGCCGTTGATCGAACGCGTGGTAACCGTGACCGGCAAAGATGTGAAGCAGCCGTCCAACTTATGGGTGCGCATCGGCACGCCTGTTATCGAGTTGATTACCGCAGCTGGCGGGTTACCGGAAAGTACAGGTAAAGTAGTTTCTGGTGGGCCGATGATGGGCAAAGCCATTGCCGATTTGGAGGTGCCGGTGGCAAAAGGTACATCCGGTATTTTGGTGATCGCGCAAGCAGAAACCAAACGCACAGAAGAGTACAATTGCGTGCATTGCGGCAAATGCATCGAAGCATGCCCGATGGGATTGGAGCCTTACCGCTTATTGCTGTTAAGCAAAGCGGGGCATTCCGAGAAATCGAAACGCGAAAACGTGCTCGATTGCATTGAGTGCGGCTCGTGCTCTTTTGTATGTCCCTCCAACCGACCCATTCTCGATTACATCCGACTTAGCAAAACGAAACTGAAGAAATTGAAATGAGCCAGTCGCTGTTAACCGTTGCGCCCTCGCCCCACATCCACACGGAACTCACCATTCCGCAGGTGATGCGCGGGGTGATCATCGCCATGGTGCCCGCGCTATTGGTCAGTGTGTATAACTTCGGACTGGGCGCGGTATACGTTACCGGTTTGTCGATTTTATTTTGTGCCGGTGCCGAGTGGGCTATTTGTAAATTCCTATTGAAGCGTGAGCCTACTATCACGGACGGCAGCGCGGTGATTACCGGTATGTTACTCGCCTTCAATGTGCCCAGTAACTTGCCATGGTACATCATTCTCATCGGCAGTTTGGTTTCAGTGGGCATTGGCAAAATGAGTTTTGGTGGGTTGGGCAACAATCCGTTTAACCCCGCATTAGTCGGTCGTGTGTTTTTGCTGTTGTCGTTTCCGGTGGAGATGACGAGCTGGCCGCAGGCCGTGGCTACCTGGTCACTGGATGGAACTACGGGTGCAACGCCACTGGGTATCCTCAAAGATGGCTTGCGGGCCGGGGAAACCGTGCCGGCACTCATGCAGCAAATGCCCTCGTACACCGATTTCTTTTTTGGCTTTCAGGGCGGATCGCTGGGCGAGATGTCGGCCTTTGCCTTGTTGATTGGATTGGGGTACATGCTGTATCGAAAAATCATCACGTGGCACATTCCGGTAACCATGATCGCCACCGTTTTTGTGATGACGGGCATCTTCTGGTTCATCGACCCGACCCGATTTGCCTCGCCTTTGTTTCATGTGCTGACGGGCGGTGTGATGCTGGGCGCGATTTTCATGGCGACTGATTATGTGACGTCACCTGTATCGCATAAAGGTATGATCCTGTTTGCGATCGGCTGTGGTGTGCTCACGGTTTTGATTCGTTTGTTTGGCGCCTATCCGGAAGGTGTCTCATTCGCGATTTTGATTATGAATGCTTTTGTGCCGCTGATCAACACGTATTTGAAGCCGGTGAGATATGGACGGAAGAAATAGTTGGTGGTTGTTAGTTTTTAGTTGTTGGTACGCCAGCGATCACCACAACCTGTAACCTTTAAAAAATGATGTACTAACTATACATGAGCACTAACAACCATTAACTAACAACTATCAACTAACAACTAAATGCCCAAACCTTCTACATTCCCGAACATGGTCATCACGCTGGTAGTCGTTACTGCGGTCTCGGCCGTGGCGCTGGGGTTTGTGTACCAGTGGACGAAGGAGCCGATTGCGCAAGCGCGCCTGGCCACGCAACTGAAGGCGATTGAGTCGGTCATGAGCGGCTATGATAACAATCCTGTGGAAGAAAAATTTTTTCTGCCCACGGCCAGCGGAGATAGCCTGGCGTGTTTTCCGGGGAAGAAAGGCGGTACATCTATAGGTGTGGCGATCAAAACCAAATCATCGAAAGGCTACAGTGGTGATATCTGGCTGATGGTGGGCCTGGACACTACGGGCACCATACGCAACATCGTGGTAATTGAACATAAAGAAACCCCTGGGCTGGGTTCCAAGATGACCAGTGAAAAATTTCTACATCAATTTTTGAATGCCAATCCCGCGGCTACCGACTTGCGCGTGAAAAAAGATGGCGGCACGATCGATGCCATCTCGGGGGCCACCATCAGTTCACGGGCATTTAGTGAAGCGGTAAAATTGGCAAGTGACAGTTATCAGGCGTATGGAAAAGACCATTAGTGCTAAAGAGAATTTTCTCAAGGGCCTCGTCCGCGAGAACCCTGTACTCGTGTTGCTCCTGGGCTGTTGCCCTACGCTGGGCGTTACCTCTTCGGCTACCAATGCCATTGGCATGGGACTGGCCACGTTGTTTGTGTTGGTGATGTCAAACTTCGTAATCTCGCTGGTGAAGAATGTGATACCTGATAAGGTCCGCATCCCCTCCTTCATCGTGATCATCGCTGCCTTTGTAACGGTGGTGCAACTGCTGATGGAAGCCTATACACCTGCTCTCTTTGAGCAGTTGGGATTGTTTATTCCGCTGATTGTGGTGAATTGCATTGTGTTGGGTCGCGCGGAGGCTTTTGCTTCGCGCTATTCGGTGGGCGCAAGCGTGGTGGATGGAGTAGGGATGGGCCTTGGCTTCACCCTGGCACTTTTGCTGTTGGGGTCTGCGCGTGAGGTCCTGGGTTCGCTCTCGTGGTTCGGCCTGAAGTTCAGCGAAAGCGATGGCATGCTCGTCTTCGTGCTCGCCCCTGGCGCGTTTATCACGCTTGGGTTTATCATCGCCATCATGAACGGATTGAAGAAGAATAAAGTCTGACCTATGGAATATGTCATCCTCCTCATCTCCACGGTTCTGATCAACAACATTGTGTTGGCCAAGTTCCTTGGCATTTGTCCGTTCCTCGGTGTGTCGAAGTCATCTTCCACCGCACTGGGCATGGGCGTAGCCGTCATTTTTGTGATGACGATTTCGACCGTATTCACCTGGCTTGTGTATACCTACCTGTTGCTGCCGCTGGATCTGGCCTATCTGCAAACCGTCACGTACATATTGGTGATCGCGTTTTTGGTGCAGGTGGTGGAGATTGTAATGAAGAAAGTGAGTCCCGAGTTGTACCAGGCGCTGGGTGTTTACCTGCCGCTGATCACCACCAACTGTACCATTCTGGGTGTGGCCATTTTGGTGGTGCAAAATGATTTCAACTTGTTGAAGAGTGTTGTTTTTGCTGTTGGCAATTCAGTTGGATTCACACTAGCCATAGTCATCTTCAGCAGCCTCCGCGAACAAATGGACATGGCCGAGGGCATGCCCGCGTGGATGAAGGGCACACCCGCTGCGCTGATCACAGCCGGCATTTTAGCGATGGCCTTTATGGGGTTTGCCGGGTTGGTGTAGCTACGATGGTCTGAAGGCAAGATCTCAAAAATCAAGTTATATTAACGCCATGAGAAAATGGCCCCCCTTGATGTTGTTGTGGATATGGGGATTATTTGCGTTGGTACTTTGCACCTGTCAGGACGAGGAGGTTGACATCCAAGCGGTTAACCGGATGGAAGCAGAAGGAATTTGGGAAACGAAGTCCTTGGCCGTACCTTTTAGCAACACCGTAAACCAACATACTCACAGGCTTACAGTAAGCGCGTCTCGGAATGATTCAATGGAGATTCGGGGGATTTTTCGATTGGTGGATATTTCCGCGGTTCAAAAGACCCCTGTCTACCCTGCCTTGAAAGCTATTCGAAATGGGACATCCGTTGTGGCGGCACGGCAGGAAATTCATAAGAGTAACGGAGTAAGAGTAGTTATGGAAGGGTCCGGTACATTGGCTATGGATTCTTTGTATTTGGAATTAAGTGTAACCCGTATCCTCGATTACTACCAGGATTCCGAGACGCAGAGTTTTCAGGTGGGCGCAAAAAGAATGTGTAAAGATTTAGAATGCCGGGACTATATCAACAGCCTGTTAATTGGAACCCACCAGGCAAAGGGCATTCGAAAGACCGGCACGTTTTCTCCCACATTTCCCTCCGGAGGAAATTGGATCTGGAGCACTGTTGAATTCAATGAGACCTACCAATTGAATCAAGAGCTTTTGCCATTCGAGGTGCGCCTTCAAACCCCTAATAGGCCATTCTTATATGCAAATTTGGAGGGCCCCGATGCCTTACTAATTCCCTTCCAGGATCCGTTTTCGGGTTCTAGCAAGGGATATTCGGGAAGGATTGAAGTTCTGCAAAATCGCATTTTATTCCGCATCACTGAAAGTTACCGTTGGAGCATACTAAAGGATTCTTTAGTGGCACAGTAGATTTGGGTGTTTCACAACCGCTAGCCTGGATGAAGGGCACACCCGCTGCGCTGATCACAGCCGGCATTTTAGCGATGGCCTTTATGGGGTTTGCCGGGTTGGTGTAGCCGTAGAAATCAGAGCCCTTGGACGTTTTCGTTGGGTGTTTTATATTTGACTATTGATAGTCAATAGTCAAATGTCTATTAAAGACAACGTCATTCAGCTTTTTCGGGAAGATCAGGAGCTTTCGGTCAAGGAGATTGTTGATAAGTTGCTGGTTTCCAAGCAGATGGTTCACATTGTACTGAACTAGTTGTTGTCGGAAGGAAAGGTAGAAAAGCTTGGCAGAGCTCCAAAAACCGTTTACCGATGGCGCTCAGCAGTAGCCCAACCCATTAAGTCAACCGAGCGGGTTGCTCCCAAAGAGGCCGCAGTTCTCAAAAAGCACTTTCTTCTCATTTCCGAAACGGGCGAACTGCATCAAGGCCTGGACGGTTTCGAAATATGGTGTCGGCAACGCAAACTTCCGCTCATTGAAACGATAGGGGGGTATATCAAGACGCTTGAGAAATATGCCACCTACTACAACGCACAGGGCTTCATCGATGGTATCGAAAAGATTAAATCAACCAAAGGTTACCGCGCCATTTACCTGGACGGGCAATTCTACCTCGACTTCTACGCCATTGAACGCATTGGGGAGACCCGATTGGGCACCTTGCTTCATAATGCCAAGCAAGGGCAGAGCAAATCGCTCATGAAAATGCTGGTGGAAGAAATTGGAGAACGCCCGCAAGAACTGGTTGAGCAACTTCACGTTGATGCGGCTGTAAGCTCCCCCGAAAATAGGACAGTTTTAGATTAGACGAAAGGCCTAACTTTAAACTGTTAAAAATGAAAAAGACATGATTCACGGAAGCCCAGATTTTCGGCATTCTCAAAGAGTACGATGCTGGCAAGAACATCCAGGACATTGCCCGAGATCACGGGGTGTCCAAGGCGACTATCTACAACTGGAAGGCCAGGTATGGGGGCATGGAGTTGAATGAACTTAAGCGGGTTAAAGAACTCGAGGAAGAGAACCGCAAGCTCAAGCAAATGTATGCCAATCTGGCTTTGGACAACAAAATGCTCAAAGACATACTGGGAAAAAAGTTCTAAGGCCTGCCGAGAAGCGCAGCCATGTGGATTACTTGAAACACGCGTTTCAAGTCAGCCTCGGTCGGGCCTGTGAAGTGATGAACATTTCACGTTCGGTTTACTACTATCAAAGCAAGAAGGACGATCGGCTGGTGATCGATAAGCTCCAAGGCTTTGCCGAGAAACGCCCTACAGAGGGGTTTTGGAAGATGTATTTCAGGATAAGAAAAGAAGGATTGCCATGGAACCACAAGCGCATCCACCGGGTATACAAACTATTAAAGCTAAACATGAAACGAAAGGGGAAGAGAAGATTGCCAGCACGCATACTCCGGCCATTAGAAGCGGTCAATCACATCAATACAAGCTGGTCTATGGACTTTATGAGCGACTCTCTTATATCAGGGCGCAAGTTTAGGGTGCTCAATTTGCTTGACGACTTTAACCGAGAGGCATTGGCTATTGAAGTGGATACCTCTCTTCGAGCTGAACGGGTGATTCGGGTGCTGGCGCAGATCATTCAGTGGCGAGGGAAGCCACAGCGGATCCGGGTTGACAACGGGCCGGAGTTCATTTCAAGCAAATTGGGCTTGTGGTGTGAGGAGCAGGCCATCCATCTTCAGTTCATCCAGCCAGGCAAACCATCACAGAATGCATACATTGAACGCTTTAATGGGAGTTTCAGAAAGGACATTCTTGATGCCTACGTATTTGAGTCATTAGCTCAAGTGATAATCCGTGCTGACGAATGGATGCACGATTACAATTATAACCGTCCGCATGATGCATTGAATGGTCGCAGTCCTGCGGACATGCTGGCTGTGGGTTTGTGGAAAACCCGAGACGGCTTTCCCACAAACCCACACCCGGAAACTACTATCACAATGAAAGAATTTTCTAATTTAGAGCTGTCCTAAAAATGGGGAGCTTACAAACCTGCAAGGTATCTGGCTGCGAAGTGTGCGCAGGAGAAAACGCTTCAATCGGGCGGAAAACAATTTTGAAGTATCTGAGCAAAAAATATTTATAAATGGCTGATGTGTTTTATTTTGCATTGTGATCAGCGCAGAGCTAGCCTACAATCATTTATCGCGTGAAGAACTTCTTCTCACCGTTGTAGAGCTCAAGCATGAACTGGATCAACTCAAGCGCCTGGTTTTTGGTTCACGTCACGAGCGGTTCGTTCCTGCCGTTGCCCACGAGCAGCTTGCCTTAGAGTTAGCTGTTGAAAAAGTGGAAACCCCGGCCGCCACATCTGTTGAAACCATTGCATATACCCGCAAGAAAAAAGAGGCCACCGAAAAAATACCGACCGGAAGGATGAAGCTCCCGGCTCATCTGCCGCGCGAACAAGTGATCCTTGTGCCACAGCAAGACGTAAGCGGCATGAAGAAGATCGGTGAAGAGATCACCGAGGAGCTTGAGCGCATCCCCGGCAAACTCTTTGTGCGGCAGTATGTGCGGCCCAAATATGCCAAACCACAGGGCGAAGGAGTAGTCATCGCTGATCTTCCGGCCCGCCCCATCGACAAAGGCATCGCTGGCCCGGGGTTACTGGCACAAATCGTGATCGATAAATACACCGACCACTTGCCCATACACCGCCAGTTGCAGCGCTTTGAGCGTGAAGGCATCAGGCTTTCCTCCTCCACGCTTACCGGCTGGATCAGCGGCACGTGCGCATTGCTTGAACCCTTGTATGATACATTGAAGAAGGAGATCCTGTCAACCCAATATCTGCAAGCCGATGAAACCCCGATCAAGGTACTGGACAGGGACAAAAAAGGCACAACGCATCGCGGGTACCATTGGGTGTATCACGCTCCCGAAGAACGATTGGTATTGTTTGACTATCGGGAAGGCCGTGGGCGGGAAGGCCCAACCGAAGTGCTCAAAGATTTTAGGGGCTACCTGCAAGCCGATGGCTATGCCGTATACGAGGACTTTGAAAAAAAGCGGGGCATCACGGTTTTAAATTGTATGGCCCACGCCAGAAGAAAGTTCGATGAAGCCAAAGCCAATGATCTTGCGCGGGCGGAGTATGCGTTAACTGAGATACACAAGCTTTATGCGATTGAGCGGCAACTAAGAAACGAAGGGCTGACAACAGCGCAGCGCTATAACCTGCGCCAGCAAAAATCACTGCCCCTGTTAAACGACCTGAAAAACTGGATGCTTGAGAATTACAAGTCGGTTTTACCGAAAAGCACCATTGGCCAGGCGCTGCACTACAGCCTGGAGCGTTTTGATAAACTGATGCTCTACTGCGCAGACGGAAAACTGGAAATCGACAACAACCTGATCGAAAATGCCATCAGGCCCGTTGCCATCGGGCGAAAAAATTATCTTTTTGCCGGATCACACCAGGGTGCGCGGAGGGCGGCAATGTTGTATTCTTTCTTGGGCACCTGCAAAATCAATGAAGTTAATCCCTTTGAATGGCTGCGAGCAACGCTCGCAAAAATCCCAACCTACCCCGTTAACCAACTAACAGACTTGCTACCCCGCAAGATGTAGTTTGTCGGGGGCTTACATTGCAAATAGCTGCTGTTGGTAGCTGTAGGGCATTGACCTAATTTTTTTATATTCTTAGTATTTTATAATAGAGTTTGGATTATCTCCCGAATCTTAATTGCTCCAGCAGTAATACCTCCTACATCATGTGATGTTTCATTCGGTAAGTAGTGCCATTGTTTATTGCTTTGTATTGCATCAAAATATAGACGTCCTTGCCCGTCAGCGTTAGTTTCATCATTTGTATTGATAAATATTAGATTAGTACTGTAGTTTAGGTCTGGAGTTATGGAATTTGAAAGCAAGGAAGATTTGTCAAGTTCGTTCAAAACAAAATCAGGAGGACTTTGTGAGCGGTTTTGACAGTAGTTACCTTGGCCATCCCACCCATGTATGTAGTCGGTTATTCGGAAACCACCAATGCCATCTGGCCAGTACGACTTTAATGTTTTGTCACCAAAGATTGCCTGATTTAAGTCTGCAGTTGGAGGTCCAGCTATTAGAATTGCATGATTAATATCGTTTTCTAAGTTAAAGCGAGTTAACCCATATGCTATTTGAAAAGAACCGCCACTTCCTCCATGTGCAATAATATTTTCGGTATTAGTTATTTCGTTAGTTTTCAGATAACGTAAGATTGCACCATAAGCTCGAACCGCAGTAGGGTAACCAGCACCTGCAGTTCCACTTCCCCAACCTTGAGACCCAAGCCATTTTATCTCAAAAGTTTCAAGTCCCAGATTAATTGCAAAATTTAATGTAGTGTTTGTTTCCAGACCAATGCCGTAATAATTTGTTCCAAAGCCACCAGTGGATAACACCAGTGCTCCTTTTGTTTGACTAGTTGGCTTAATAGCTCTAATCTCTACATTCCTTATAATGTTTAAATCTTCGGATCGTATTTCCAGTTTTATTATTGATGCTGGTCTATTAAGGTATGTAACGGAACTGCGACTAACTAGTTTAACTAGGTCAATTTCTGATGGACTTGGGTTTCCTTCATTAGAACAGCCTAAGAATGTGAGGCTAAACAATATGATAATTATCCTAATATGCATCCTCTATTATCTATTAAGTTTTGATTATGTCCTTTAGATGTTTTTTTAAGTAAAAGGGTTAATTCGGTTTTAGATTCATTAGAAGCCATCTCAAAAATACTTAGTCATGATTAAGAAGCAGGAGAATTGTACAAACGCAAGGTAATTTTCTGGCTTGACTTCGTAGCGGACCACGCAACGTCTGAAATTCTGTATCCAGGCAAATAGCCTTTCAATCTTCCACCTCCTGCAGTATCGCCTTAGCTCACGCCCATCTTGGGTGGGTTGTTTTTTTCTGTTGCTTTTGTGGGGAGCGATCAATTTTACTTTCTTTTTCTTGAGCCTTCGGTCGAGCGGGTCGCTGTCATAGGCGAGGTCCCCGATGATCCGTTTTGGTTTCTCTCGGATGAACCTTTTATCAATGGTCTGTTCGACCAGCTTCACTTCATGGGTGCTTGCTGTGGTGGTCCATACGGAGAGAGGAATGCCAGAAGCGTCTGCGATTGCCATGATCTTGGTACCCTTGCCTTTCTTAGTTTTTCCAATAGAAAGCCCCCTTTTTTGGCACTTGCAAAAGTCCCATCGATGAAGCACTCGGTAATGTCCACCTTGCCGCGGTCGCGTAGGTCTCTGGCGATTTCCCAAAGGAGTTTCTCCCAGACACCGGCCTTCACCCAATTCTGAAAATACCGGTGACAGGTTTGGTAAGGCGGATACTTATCGGGCATTTCGTTCCACTGGGCACCTGTTCGGCATATCCAAAGTATTCCGTTCAATACTTCCCGCTGATCTTGCGCAGGACGACCTCGCTTGCCCGGTGCGCTCTTTGGCTTTGGGAGGATTTCAGCGATAACCTCCCATTGTTGATCGGTGATTTTCATGGCATCTGCAAAAAATGGCGTGACAGATGGCCTACAATTTACGAAAGCTTTTCTTCAGATTCTAAACTCATTTTACTATTTTTGAGATGGCTTTTAGGTATTTATTTTTGATTTCTGCTTTCGTAACGATTCGCCCTTGAGTTCGATCTTGTTTGCATTTGCTGACAATCTGTCCATTATGGCATCCGCGAGAGTTGGCTCGTTGATGTATTCAAACCAA
>Ga0209990_10001413_pt1 | contig 20365 bp, 10 predicted proteins | sample NOAtaG_6_FD_187304 | JGI IMG/M metagenome (GOLD analysis project Ga0209990, IMG submission 187304) | Freshwater lake microbial communities from Lake Erie, under a cyanobacterial bloom - NOAA_Erie_Diel5S_2200h metaG (SPAdes) (version 2) | ecosystem: Environmental > Aquatic > Freshwater > Lake ...
AGGCAGCTATATATGCACTTTATGGCGAATTAGTGACTATTTAGGCATTAGTTTCTTGTTTACGCTTGCGATCATTGCCGTCTTTGCCATACCCCAAAGCTTAGGCGGACTGCTAGCGGCGATCGCCGCAGTGATCACCGTCTATTGGCAATCCTCTGATATCACCTATAGCTTGATTACTGCGGGTGTCTGCCTATGCATGTATTTAATCGGGTTTCAGGATGTTCGCTACGATCCTGCACCAGAAAAAAAGCTATCTATCCTTGAAATTATGGCAACATTAATCACAGTTGGATTTATGGTCCAGACTTCACTCCTAGTTTTGCAGATTCCGATAAGCTGGTTGACTAGTGGCGCTATTGGTGCGATCGCAGGGGCGATCACCCTTATAGGCAAGCAATTTAACTACATCGATCTATCGCAACAAACAATTTGGCGATTATTTGGCGGAGTGACAGTTAGCAGTCTAGCGATCGGCTTTATCACTAGAGCAATTATCTATGCCGCAACTAAACCAATCGAATTTTATTAATTCCAAATTATTTCTAAAAAGCGTTCCTCTTTCAAAATCATAACTACTGCTTAAATTACGAATATGTTTATATCTTTACCGGATGCAAAACATATTTGTCTAACCATCACTGCATGGATTCTGGTTCCCTTTGGGATTTACTTCGCTTCTCATACTACACATCCAGACTGGTATACACATTTTGTTTATCAAGCATGGGGATTTTTGCAAGGACGGTTCGATATTTGGAATTTGCCATCTTACATTACGTGGATTTAATTTATTGGCACGACAAAATTTATCTGCCTAATCCTCCCTTACCTTCAATTTTGCTAATGCCTTTTGTGGCAATCTGGGGAATCGCCACCGAGCAAATCCGCGTATGTATGTTGGTGGGGGCGATCGATGTGTTTTTGGTATGGATATTGCTAGGAAGGATGACTGTCCAAGGCGCTTTGCGGATTGGGCTAACTATTCTTTACGGCTTCGGCACGGTGCATTACAGCGCTAGTATCATTGGCACAATTTGGTTTTATGCCCATGTTGTGGCGGAATTAGGGATGCTGTTAGCTTTGGTGGAATTTTTTGGAAAGCGTCGATTCGCTCTGATTGGTTTCTGCATGGGCTTAGCCTTTTTATCTCGCCAAGCCACGGTTTTAGGTTCACTATTTTTCTTGGGTTGGCTCATATGGGAACGCCCAGAACGATGGATTTATAAAGGGATTAGCTTTGGCTTGGGGTTCGCGCCGCTTTTTGGATTACAGTCTTGGTTTAATTGGGCAAGATTTGGCGATCCGATGGAGTCGGGCTATATGCTGCAAAACTATTATTCATCGGTGCAAGCGCCCGAAATTAAGAAGTATGGTCTTTTCAATACCGCCTATATTCCCAAACATCTCAAGCTGATTTTTATGAGAATGCCTGATTTTCTGACTCAGTTTCCCTTTGTGTGCCTCAATCCTGAAGGTATGAATATTTGGCTAACCACGCCTGCGTTTTTTGCATTGTTGGCTGCTAATTGGTTGGATGTGTTCGTGGTTTTAGCTGGGTTATCTGCCTTTGCAATTTCCTTGCCAGCAATGATCTACACTGCGACGGGGTGGGTTCAGTTTGGTTATCGTTATGCTCTCGATTATTTACCTTTTCTATTTTTGGCGATCGCTAGTGGTTTGTAGAGAATGCCTAGAGGTTTGGCATGGCTACTGATTATTTTGTCAGTTTTGGTAAATATCTGGGGCGTATACTGGTCAGTCAAATTAGGCTGGTGATAAATCTATTTGTCAAGTGTCCTAAATATAATAGTTCCGTAAATATTAAAAGCTATTCCTAGGGACATGATTAACATCTCATACAACCTAAGAGGATGTTTATATCTTGTACACAAGACTAATACCATAGGCAATAAGTCGACTAAAAATCTTGTCCCAAATTGCCAAGCGCCAAAGGTTCGATGCAACATTAAAAAGAAGAATTGTAATAGAATATTACCTAATAAAAGGTAATCAATCTTTTGCTTATTTGGACAAGTAATCATACGTAGTACTAACAAGATAAAAATCGGATTGGCAATATAAAATGCAAATCCAAAAAGTGGGAATTTTAAATTACCAAATGAGTCAATAGTGGGAAATTCAGTAAATAACTTTAAAAAATTTTGGCGAAAGTAGAGAAATGAGAATTGTGGTTCTGTTAAAAACTCAGGTAGATATTTATAACCAAACTCAAATACAGAATCAAAGCGCAACAAATTTAGTAATCCTAAAGCAAATGCAACTAAAGCGGGTGCAATTAATAATGGGATGAAGGTTTTGATAGTAAGAAAAATAGTTTGTTTTTTATTCTTGTAATATATAACAAAAAGAATAAGAGGAGTATAAATAGCCTGCATTGGGCGACAACCGACTGTGAGTGCAAATGCAAATAATCCAAACCCCTGTATCAGTCTGCTAGAGTAAGTCAAACAAAATATACAAATTAATGTAAATAAAAATGACATTGACTGACCCATATACCAAACCCAACCAAATAGTGATATATCTAAAAAGCTGCTGCCAAAAATTAAAAACATTGACCAAATTGCACTATGAAGATCGCTATTTTTAAAGCGTCTTAAAAGTTTATAACTAAAAAAATAACTAGAAAAAAAACAAACAATCATCAACCAGTTTGAAGGGGTGTTTTTATCAAAGAAAAAGCTCAAAAACAACATTGGTATAGTTGGTATAGGAGGAAAACACAGAAAATATTTTCCCTTGTATATAGCAATTTCTAGCCAACTATAATTTTCAGGTAAGTCTAAATGACCGCTACGCCAAGCCAATGCTTGCAGAGTATAAGAATCAAAAGATTGAGGTTGGTTAATATCAATTTTTAACCTAATACAGATAAAGCTGTAAATACAAATAGCCAACAAAAAAACAATTATTCCCCATCGATAAGATTGCTTTCTGTTTGTGTATTTATCTGGTAAAGGCTTACGATCTGAATACGAAACACGTTTACCTGCTTCATTCAGAAAATTAATATTAGGTAAGCGTAATTGTGAGCGTTGCCCTACTAAAGTTTGGTTGAAAAGGCGACTAGTGAAGAAGCCTTGACAGATTTCACAGCGATATTTGCGATCGCCTGCCACTGTTTTTCCACAATCTTGAAACTCCGTACTCTCACATAGAGGACATTTCATTGTTAGTTGGTTTTAATTGTATTTTTATAAAAATGATATCTTGATTTACAGCGCTTAGCGCTTTCCTAAAACACCAGAAAGTTTTTAAAAGACTGGTTATGTCATCTTTTTAAAACTTTTCGAGTCTACAGCCTCAATGAACTATGAAAAGAAATTTTTTAATTGCGATTGCAGGACTTATCACCGTTATCACAGTCTGGATTACATTTATCCATATCGACTGGCTTAGTCAAGTGCAAGAGCTCGTGAAGACATCAGGAATATGGGGATCGATAATTTTTGTAATTGCCTATGCGATCGCCACGTTGTTGATTTTGCCTGTGACCGCTTTAAATATTGCAGGAGGGGCGCTCTATGGAGTATTGACAGGACTATTGCTCACTTCTTTGGGGGCTTTGATTTCAGCATTATTGGGATTCATTTTGGCGCGATCGCTTGGCACTAAATTAATTGCCAGCGAATATAACTCGGCAGATAATTTATCCAATGTTGGTCAGAACTTGGATAAAGGCGGAATTGGCTATGCTTTTGCGGCAAGGCTATTGCCTTTAATTCCCTATGGTGTGGTTAGCATTGCCGCAGGCATAAGTCCAATTAAACGCCGTGATTATCTATTGGGAACTTTAATGGGAACTCCTTTGGGAATTGCTCCTTTTGTATTCTTGGGAAGTACAGGAGAACAAGTGCTTTCTAAGAATGATGTTTTGCCTTTATTGGCGAGTAGTATGGGGTTAGCAATGCTGCTGGCAGTGGGGACATGGTATAGATCTAGACAAAAGCATGAACTAGCACAGGGCGATTATGCAGAAGATTGATTTGGATCAAAATGGTCATAACTTAAAAGACTTTCGAGAACAGACACGATCGCCCAGAGATTTGTACTTGATGGGGGGAAGTTTTAGTATTTTTGCGATCGCCTTATTTTTGAGATTATGGCAACTCGATCAAATTCCTTTTCCAGTTTTTGATGAAGTTTTCTTCCCGAAATATGCTGAAGAATATTTAGCAGGTTCTCCAACTTGGGAAGGACATCCACCCCTAGCCAAATATATAATTATGTTGGGCATAATTTTATTTGGACATAATGCCATTGGTTATCGGATTGCTAGTGCCTTATTTGGAGCCTTAATACCAATTTTGGCGATTGGTGTTGCCTATCGCTTGACCTATCAACGTAATTTCGCGATTCTATCAGGATTGTTTCTGTTCAGTGATGGCTTATTTCTGGTGGAATCACGATTAGGACTAATCAATATTTTTTTAGTTGCTTTTGGCTTGACATCACAAATATTTCTATTAGCAGGATTACAGCATCAGGGTAAGTTGCAAACATTTTTATTTTGCTGCGCGGGATTGATGCTTGGAGCTTCTGCATCGGTTAAATGGAACGGATTAGGATTTAGTTTGTTATTATTTCTGAGTGTTTTATTTATTTGGGCGATCGCCAAATTCTTCCCCAAGCAATTACCAAAGTCTGGCATTCTTGCCACAATTACTAAAATTCATTGGTGGCAGTATTTACTTTGTTTTGTAATTGTCCCGATCGCCTTTTATCTATTGCAGTGGATTCCCTTACTAATGCTAAATTCTGGCGGTATTCCGCAAGAAAATGGTTTGAACGCAATCCATTGGTTCTGGCAATCATTGATTCGGGTGCATCAACATATTATTTGGTGGCATTCTTCAAGCAACGTGATCTCAACCGATACTGCCCACCCCCCACATCCTTATTGTTCGTCAGCAATTTCTTGGGCAGTTTCGGCTCGTCCTGTGGGTTACTATTTCCAAAGTCGAGACGGTTTATTTTCTGTCATCCAAGCGATCAGCAATCCGATTTTGTGGTGGTTATCAACTCTATCGGCGGTAATAATTACATTGGCTTCATTATTTACCCGATTTCGTAATATAACCAGCCCTCAAAGCAGCTATCTCCTAATTGGGTATTTGGCAAATTATGCACCTTGGTTATTAGTCAAACGTTGTCTATTTATCTATCACTATATGTCTGCCGCCGTGTTTAGCTTCATGGCTTTAGCATGGCTAGTTTCCCAAATGCTGAATCGCCAAGGTCTTATTCGTTATTTGGGTTATGCAATTATCGCAATCATCTTACTCACGCAAATTTTCTTTATACCAATTTGGATTGGATCGCCAATATCGCCCAGTCAGTTTTATGAACGAATTTGGTTTATGCCTGATAAAGTATTTGGGTTTAATTGGATTTGATGTTGATGCTCTCTTTTGAGTTGCCAACATTCCCAAAACATCTTCAAAATCACTTGCCAATTAGCACCCGTCGCCATGCCAAATCTCCTTGGCAAGTGTTGGACAGGTAACTCCATAATCGCTGAGTCTTGCATTTTTAAGAGTAACTCTGCGCTAAATAAAGCCCCATTAGATTTAACTGGTTTAATTGCTTGATAAATACTTTTGGGAAATAACTTAAATGCACAGTCAATATCTTTGATTTTAATTCCTAATACCCATTGAATAAAAATGTGATACATCCACGCATTTAGCGATCGCATAAATACATCGGCTCTTTTTGCTCGGTAGCCAATAATAATTTTCGATAATATTTTCCCTTGAGCATCGTAAATATGTGGCAAAAATCGATCCAGATCACTAATTTCAAACTGCCCATCCCCATCGGTTAAGAAAATATATTCATGCAAAGCTTGATCAAATCCACTTCGTAAAGCCGCGCCATATCCTAGATTATGAGGATGATTAATTAAGCGAATTTGATTGTTTTGCGCCGCTAATTCCAAGGCGATCTCCTTGGTTGCATCAGTCGATCCATCATTAACCACAATGATTTCATAATCAATCGGGCGATCGCCAAAATACTCCACGATATTAGCAATCACCCGCCCAATATTTTGAGCTTCGTTATAAGCAGGTAGTACTACAGATAGAGATAGAAAATTGCTCATCATTTATGCCTTTGTTATAGCCCCTTGAGGATTCGATTAGTGTAGAAGACGAGCGCCACCACTCGCTGATTGGGTTTTCGGAAAACGAATTGTTTGAAACAGCAAAATTAAAAACAAAATTACGTTGAAGGCACTAATTCCATAAATTACAGTTTGCAGCCATGCTTCTGTAATCGCATTGTATAAAGCTTCGTGGTTATATCGCAGATAGACATAGCCCACATTGACAACACCCGTGACCGTGAAGCCCCAATAGATCCATTTAACGATGGGAATCACGGCGATTGAGATCGCCATAAAAGCGATGCTGTAAAGCATATAACGCTCGTGCATTCTGGTGGGAAACATAAAAAATCCGATTAACATCGTTGCTGCTGCTAAACAATGGGCAGGAAACTGGCTTTCTTGATCGCGTTGCTGATAAAGAAAAAATCCTAGCCACAGGATGAGGATTCCCAAAAGTGCCAAGCCAATTACCTTATAGCTAATTCCCGCAAAAGTCGTATAGTCATGCACCCAGTTTGCCCAGCCCCATATATTAAAAGCATTTACCGAGGCAAAATCATAATAATTGGCGGTGCTTTGTAAGCGTTGATATAAGCCCAAAAATGGTGTCAAAGCCCCATTTGCCGACATTCCATAAAAAGGCAAAATAATTAGCCAAATAAGGGATACCCCCCCTAGCGCGATCGCCCCCCCTGTCCACCAAGCTCGCCGAAACCATTGCGATAAAAATAAAAATGGTGCGATAAATATTCCCTGCGGCTTTACAATCGCCATCACCGCAATTAATAAGCCTGACCTAGTTACATAATTTTTTTGAATCAGAGAAAACGCCCACAACATCAAAAAAATCATCACGCCCTCCACCTGTCCCCACACCGCCGATACAAAGATAATCAATGGGTTAAAGGCATACATCAAGGCGATCGCATAGGCTCGAGACTCTGTAGTGTAAGGCTTGAGGATTTTGACAATCAATATTGCTGCACCAATATTTGCCAGTACAGACGGCAGTTTGATCATGGCAGTGAACAATACACCGCCAGTATGGGCAAAATCAGGATCGAATAATTGATAAGTCTTGCCAATCGCCCACAATACATATAGATAAGCAGGCGGATAGTCGCAGTTGGAATAGTTATAGAAATTGCCAAAACCCTGTTGGACTAGCCAGATCGACCAAGCCTTAAAGAGATTCATATCAATGCTAAAGGCGATCGGCAAGTTAATTAATAACAAATGTAAAGCGAGGGAGATCGCTAGTCCTACATAAAAACTATGTAAATCTATTTGCCATGTTTCCTTAACATTCTTAATCTCAGTCTTAACAGTCATTTGGATCGCTCAAATCAATTTAAATTCTTTGCAACTTTTGCAATTGGCTTGGGTAGTATATTGCAGTCAGGTTGGTAAAAGTTATGTCTGATTCTAAGCAAAGCCGTAAAATTAATCGCTTTTTCGCCGAATTTATCGCCAAGTTAAGAAAATGGCTAAATAAAATCGGTAGCCCAATACGCATTAGCCGTCGCTTTGTGCGGCAACTTCTTGGCGCAACCAAGGGACAAAGAAAGGACGGCGCGGCAGGATTTGTATTACCAACTGTGACCTTAGTGACTTTGGTGGTTACCTTGCTAGTTGTAACTACCGTGTCTAGATCTTCTGAACGGGCGCAAACTGCTGCTAATGCAAGGGCTGAGCAAGTTTTCAAAAGTGCGGCTACTCCGATCATTGATCGCGCCCGCGCCAAAATTGACGCGCTTTTGAATGACGGTAAATTACCACGTACCACACCATCTGAACTAACCTTAGATAGCGTAATCACCAGCGATAGTGGCAAATATACTTTGCCAGATGAAACTCGCTTACAACTGGTTTATAACTTTAGGAACCCCACCGCCAATCCTCCCAAGATCAATTATACCGATGGGCAAATCGAGAATAGAGAATATGTCTCTTCGGCATGGAAGTTCCCTATAGATACAGATAACAATGGGAAGTTTGATTCTTTCGGCTTATATAGCATTCTCTTTCGCGCACGACCACCATCTGTTACCACCCGTCCTGTCGTCCCTATCGAGTCAAGAGCCTTGCCGATGGATGAGACTACACTCTCAGGTGCTTGCGTGGCAACTGGTGGCGTTACTAACATTGCTGGAGATGGGGGCTGGACAAACTCCAGTGACAAAAAACTCCGCAAATCATTCTTTGTTTATGCAGTTACTGTTCCTATTCAGGATGCGGCTAGTTTTCCGACGACTGCGGCAGGAGACTACGAGGTTTATAATGGCTTAAACGCCATTAGCGCTGTCGAGCTTCAACAAGACCGTGCTAGATCGCCTCAAAACAATAACGCGGTTTTCTTTGAAGGGGACACAGAGCTTGTTAACGTTGCTACCTTCCGTCTAAATGGAAGACTGTATAGCGCAGGAAACCTGATGGTTGGCGCAGGGACAGATAATCCGATTACACTCTTTCAAGTCAGTAGCTCTGGTGGTACGACTTCCAATGGAGCGACTACTAATCCAGACTTGTTTGGTTCTTGCTATTACGAGAAAAAGAATAGTGAAATCATCGTTGCTGGTAACGTAGTTGAAGGAGATGCGATTAACAGTAACCCAGCAAATCTGTCCAGTAGCGCTTTAGGAAGAGTTAATGTCCATCTATTCCGTGGGGCTGGAGTACCGCCAGTGGCGAATGTAGGTGGTCGAACTGGAATTATCGAGCTTAATGAAACTAATCAAAGTGTCGATAGCACTATAGCTGGTAACCTTAGCTCTGACCTAGCACTGAATGATTTTGCTTTCAATAATCGTATTGGCGCTCTCGTGGATGCCGCGATCGCACTTCGCGGTCAGGCTACAGTTAATTTCCCATTACCTGCTAACTTCAGTGCTAGCGATCTCAGTTACCTAGGCACTAAGGATCCAACCTCTGTCCAAGCTGATCTAGTAAAGCGTATTCAAGATGAAGCTCTATCTTCACAAACAGAGGTAAATGCGGCTAGACGTGCTGCTTATACAGCTTATTTTGGCGAACGTACGCGCAAAGTTTCCTTCCGTGAAGTAGCCTTTGGCGCAGCAGATCCTTTGCCTACTCCTTTCCTGACTCCGATCATTGGTAGTGACGTAACGCAGCCTCCAGAGCTAGCGCCACCCATTAGATGGATGTTGCCTCTTTATGATAACGCTAACTTTGGGAAACCGATTGGGACATACAATCTAACAACAGGCGCTGGATTTGATGGGAACGGAGCAATTACTGATTCGGCTGGTATCACATTGCTTAGGACTGCCAATAGACTCAACCTGTCTTCGAGTGATCCAGATGCTGTAGTTACTGCAAATAATAACGAATTAATGATCGGAGATCGCATTTTGGTGGGTAATAGTTTGCCTGCTAAATGGCTCAAATTCAATACCATCAGCAATGTATTGGAATTTGTTGGCGAAAAAGAGAAAAATCCGATCACCACAAATAACTCAGTATTTTGGAATGTCACTAATGAGGCTACGGCTAGCACAGTGGCGCGTTATCGTGAGACTCGTTCGATTCTGCTTAGCAACCTTGGGGTCTCTGATCGCGGTGGCTTCTGGGAAATCTCGGCGGCTCTTGATCCTTCAGTTCCCGATCCATTAAACCCTACTACCATTACCCCAGAAACTGCGCCAAGAACTGGTGGCTTACGGGTAGTCACCAACGCAGGTATCTATAGCCGCCGTCCTGAAGATACTTTCTTAACAAGGTTCCGTACAGGACTGGCGAACGACCCTGCCACACCTTGGGATGAGTCGAGTGCGCCTCTATGGAATGGTAGTCCCGACAACCTAATTACTGCGAATGGCCGTCTTAACAATCCAATTACTGCGAATGATGAGCTACAAACTGCTGCTCAGAGAGATCCTGCCGTTGACGTTAACACTGATCTCGAACTAGAACCCAGAAACTATGTGGTCTGGCCAGACTCGATGCCCATGACTGGTGGGGCTGATGACACTCGCAAGGGCGATCTGCAAATGCGGGCTTCGGCGGTCTATCACTATAAATATGATGCATTTAATGCGATCGGTGATCCTAACAATTACCAAACTCCGATCGCCTGTGTGAGCAGCTATTACGATCCATCGACTCCTACCACTGCTAGAAATGGGTTGGTTAAGAGTAATGGTGTCGATGTGAATGCACCTTGGAACTTTAATGCAAGTGGTCGCTCGAATAATGGTTTGGTCTACAACGTCGGTCTAACCTCTGCTTCTACAAACCCATCTCTCAACTTTAGCCAGATTCGGTATGACGCTGATAGTGGACTGTTTTATGACAACACCGCCACAGGCAGCAACCCCTTGACTGACACCTTCAGGTTTAAAGATGCGGCGAGAAATCCTGCTTCCAATGTATCAAATCCCTATGCTGAGAGACTAGCCTATCAGGCTAATCTAATCTTCCCGAATGGACGCTTTGTTAATGAACCACTGCGCGATGTTCTGAGGAAAATTATTGTTGATAGAGCGGTTGCTACTGCGGCAGTCGCAGGCTTGACTTTGCCTCAACAGTCTACCTTTGACTCTAACCTCTGTGCCTTGCAGATCCTAGATGGCTCACTGACTCTTGCCAATGTCAACCCAGCTTCGGCGGCGATCACGCCAGCCGCAGTTGGAGGTACTAACCCGCCCCCACCTTTGACCTCTGTCCTACTTCCCCATGGAACTTTTCGCGAAAGCTCTTTCCTTGATGGTCGTGAAGTTAAGTCGCTCAATCGCAATGAGTCTTTGACTGAAGCTGCCAATGGCAATAATTCCACATCCACCGATGGCTTGGCTCAAAGGTCTCCAAATCGTGGTGATATTTACGATCTAGAAATTGAGCAACGTCAACCACTTGAAATCCGTACCACCGACATTGATATGGATCGGCTCAGAGGTTCAACGATCTCTGGTGGGAATAATCCTGGGGTTGCTACCGACTATATGCTGCCCTATAGCGGCATTGTCTATGCCACTCGTGAGGATGCGCTCGAGGATCTCAGCTATTACGATGTAGATACTTCAGGCAACCCTATTGCCACATCTCTTGATAAACGCAAAAACCTCAGTTCGACTGACTTCCTGCTCGATCCGACACGCAAACCGAGCAGCATTCGTCTGATTAATGGCTATCGTCTATGGCGCAGTACTCTCAACAACGCCAATCTTGGTGATGTGAATGAGTTTGATGGAGTTGCGGACTTAGTTTCGAGCGCTACCTACGCGAGTTTCCCTTGGACAGAAGCAACTAAGGGCGAGAAAGGCTTAACCCTTGTGTCCAACCTGCCTGTATATATTAAGGCTCAGAAAGATCCTGTCCCTGCTAGTACCAACCCACCTAGCTTCAACAGGCATACCCACGAAGAGTTTACGCAGCTACTCAATGAAAATATCGTCAATCCAACGCTGATCTGGGATAACTTCTATCAGCGCCATGCAAACAATGGTGCGACTGACAAACTCGATCCTAACTTTGCTTGTCGTCCTGCCTCCAATGCAAACTGCACACTGGGTGATGAGTGGAGACCCGCAACAGTAATCGCTGATGCGGTAACAGTTCTATCCGCCAACTTCCGAGATGGCTACCGTACTGATGGTGACTATGACCTTCGCAACAATGCCTATACATCTACTAGCATTAACTGGCAGTCTCAACTTAATACCAGTGCAGAAAGACTGAAAGACAGCAGCTATGTGATCGATCTACGTCGCAATGGCTTCTTTAATAACAATTTTGTGACAAGTTCGCCTTGGCTGAGAACGATAAACTCAGATGGTGGCGCGGGTGCAAACACCACCACTTGGATGGGTGACCCTGATGCGACTCCTGCGGTTAATGGCAACCTCGCTAGTTACAACGCTAATGGTGTAACACCTGTGCAGCGTCGGATCGCCTTTAATGAGTACGGCATGGAGATTTGCCGTAAGGTTCCAGTTAGCGAATGTACTTTCTCAGATTGGGTTAAGGATGGAGCTGGTACAACCACGCTACCTAGCTTTAATGCGGATGGAACTATCGCCACCCCTGCACCTGTAACAACTACTTCGACTGGCGCACCGCGCTATATTGCTCCAGACGATTGGCGATTCCCCCGTCGTCCTTCGTTCTTGCGCTTTGACGATCTTTATAAAGATGGTAATGAGCAACTGATATTTGCTGGCTCCTGCCCTGGTAGTAATGCGACTTGGCCGATGGTTATTGGTGTAAATAATGGCGATGCTGTCGCTGGTTTTACATACCCCATGATTATGGGAGGGCTTGGCGCTCCCTTTACCTTGGGTAATAAAAATAGCTATGGAACTGTTGGATGTCCAGATTCGGGCATAACAGTCAGTCTCTCTAACAACGTTGATCAACCTGAAGGGCGCAGAAGAGATCAGAATGCAAAAACTCCTGCGCCTGGCACAATTGGTAGCCTCGAAACTCAACTAGATCAGACGACATTGCCGCCTCAAGTTACTTGGGGAACTGGAAATGATAATGGTGCAACGACTGCTCCAGATGCTACTGGCAGTGTTACCAACAGTAACGACAATACTTCAGGAGAAGCTGTCACAAACGATCGTAACCGCAGTACAAACAACGCAGTATATAGGCGATATAACTTTAATGTAGCCATAGCAAATCGTGCTCTCTTGGGGGCTGGGCAGTCTGTAAGAGTTAGAGTAACGCTATATAACAGTGGCGGAGCAACACCAGGTAATATCGATGCTACTACAGGTGATATCGTCCTAGCTGCTAGAACTTTCCCTACATTAGTCCCTGACTCTACTACAGGTACTGACTACATCAATGCCTTTTATAATCCGAACACTGCGCTGAATATGGCAACGATAGCTCGGACAACGGCTGGCACATTCCCTAGCCCAGTAGTCGTTCCTGCACCTACAACTGCTGCTCCTGCACTTAATCTCTACCCTCGACTTCCGCTTGGAGCTAGTAGTACGGCAGGTGCTGCGACTGGAACTATCCCTCCTGAAAATGAATCATGCCTTGCCACGGAGTACTGTACTGTCGTCTCTTGGACAGGACCCACGGCAACGACTAATGATCCTGACACTAAAACACTCACGGTTTTAGTTGTCCGTGATAGCGTTTCAGAAGGTGTAGAAGAGTTTCGGGTAAAACTGAATAACCTCAATGGACCTTTGGCGACCTATGGGGCTATCCGAGATGTCAGAGGAAGGATTCAGAACGATAACCAAACCGCAGCTTGTGGTACTGGCATTAGTCGAAGTAATAATGACGATTCAATAACCACCCCAGCAGCTTGTCCAACACCAACACCAACACCAACACCAACACCACCGCCAACGCCAACGCCAACGCCAACGCCAACGCCAACGCCAACGCCAACGCCAACGCCTGTTGATCCCATAATTACAATGTATCCTCGCGTTTATTTGCAGGATTATTTACCAAAGCTTCCAAAGCTTCCAAAGCTTCCTAGTAGCGCCCGTAGTATGGGGATGCCTTTCTCGACGATCGCACCGCCAGCAGCAGCCTATCCTTTCTACCATGCAGGTACAACCGACACCCGTACTCGTCCATTTACACCACCTTCTTGGAATGGAGGCGTGGGTAGTACCGTAGGTCAATTTGTTTGGAGTAATTCACTTCCATTTACTGTCGATGATGCAACTGATTCGTTAACAGTCACTGGACATAATTTTTCAAATGGTTCTCCAGTTGTATTAGCGGCTAATTTGGGAGGGGTATTGCCTGCTCCACTCGTTGCGGGTACTGCTTACTTTGTTCGCGATGTTTCAGGCGATACATTTAAGCTCGCGACGGCTCCAGCGGCAGTCGCCATTGATATTACGAATGTAGGTACTGGGCTATTTGCGATCGTTTTAGATAATAGTATCTTCCCTGAGATTCCGCCACTACCTGAAGCGCTTGGTGAAATTCCGATGTTGCCTGGGAACCTCACTACTACCAGCACCAATATTCAGCACATGTCAAACAGCTTGCCTCCTGTATCAAATGGCACGCTATGGTACAAGACCACAACCACTAGCGCTAACGGGCTCGGAGAGTCAAACAATATTAGCTATGCCACAGATGCATCTTCACCTGCAAGTCGAACTCTGTTTATCAATAACTTGAGTTTCCCTGCTATCGGTGGCGGTGCAGCAGGAAGAGCCAACCTAAACACTACTGGTAGACTATTACTGCCTGATACCGCCTGTATTGACTCTACTAATGGCAGTGTTGATAATCTTTGCTCAAGTAAGACCTATCTCTCTAACGCTGTTGCGCCTACAGATTCTTCAACCAATCTACTTAACCTCAACCTACCTTATAACCCTCATTTCCCAAGTAATAACCTCAGCGCCATAGGCACGAGTACTACTACTCCTGCAACTACCTTTGCAGTATGTGGTGGTACTGGTAACTCACGGGCTTACCAGACGATAGATAAGGTATTGCGACTTTCTAATGGCGCAATCGATACGAGACGAGAAATCACCACTGGCAATTGTGCTACGGGAACCAGTAGCCCTAGTGTGGCGATCGCAAACTTTATGGGTACTGCTCCTACGGGTGCTTTCCCCGCACTCACAGGTGGTACTGGCTTACGCAGTGCAAGCCTTGTGCCTGGCAATGGTATCCCTCAGCCATTTGTAGGCTTACTACCTGATGTAACTAGAAATAGTGATGGTTTAACGCCTCTGAATACTGATCCTAACCAGCGAGATCTTGGACGACGGACAATTATTGCTGGTTCAGGCACGGTAGACATCGCAGGAGATGCAATTACAGTTACTGGTAATAATTTCACAAATAATCAGCCTGTCGTCTTTCTCTCGACTACGAACGCACTACCAAGTCCATTCGCCTTAAACACGACATACTATGTTCGTGATAAGAATGCAGCTTCACCTGACGTATTTGGACTCTCTACTTCTCTAGGAGGTCCAGCCGTTGACATTACCACTACAGGTGTTGGCGATGCTGTAATTAGCTCTAATATTAATCTTTCTCTCAGAGCTACTAACACCTATGCATCTAATAAGGTACATGTTTACAGCTTGAAAGATTTGTCCGTAAGTGATCCGTCCCAGTCTTCTCTAACATCCAAGAGTCTTGGTACTGTGATCGCAGATACTAGAACCCTCACAGGTACGCTTACCTTTAGAGCCAATTGTGCCGATCCAGTTACTGGTGCTGACAGCACTTGTACTCCCACCAGCGTCCGTCGCGGTCCTAGCCCTGTCTTTGTCATGATGGCAGACTCTGCTGAAGACATCGCGTTCAGCAGTTTCCGAGTCAAGCTTGATGGAGTTGATCCCAATAACATTTTCTGGGTCTTCCCACGAGTTGAGGCTGAACTTGGAACAGCACCTACCGTGACGATCGCCACAGATGTCATAGCATCGGCAGGACATACTTTTACAAATGGTAGACCTGTCTATGTATCTAGTACAGGCACTCTCCCACTTCCACTAACAGCACCTACTGACTATAAGGTCTACTACGTTCGAGATGCAGTTCCTGGTGTTTCTTACAAGTTGTCAGAGACTGTAGATGGTGCAGCGATCGATCTAACTACTGCTGGGACTGGGACTTTGACCGTTAGCGCAGCTAACCTAACCTTTGGAGGTACACCAAGCCGACCCAGTGTCCTTACAGGTAACTTTATCGGTACGAGTCCCAACACTACTTCTACTTCATCCAACACGACAGAGTTGGCGGTAATGGATCGATTCTCATCTTTCCGAGGTGTGCGTTTCTTGGGCTTCCGTACAACAGATTCAATGCTCAGCGATGCAACATTGTTGACAGCAATGACCGAAGTTGATCAGCCAGGACTCTTGCCCGTGTTGCAGCTTCATGTGCCCAATGCTACCGCTAACAATAATAATAACATCGATCAGCCTGCTGCTGGGACTAGCGGTATTAACGGTACGCCTACGGCAAATGCGGGACAATGGACAATTCGCCCTGCTAGAAGTGAAGTTAACGTTTATTTTGTGGCTGGTAATACCCCTTCTAGAAGGGGTATGGGCTTCACTGTCTCTTCCACTATTCCTGCTACTGCTGGAGTTAGTGCTGGTACGGCGCTGCCAACAACTGCTTTCCCCACGGGTGAGACAGGTGGAGGTTTAGCCAACTTTGTACGCTTCCTTGAAAATTGGCAAGGTGTGCCCATCAAGATCACAGGTGGATTTATTCAAAATACGAAGAGTCGCTTTGCCACTGCACCATTTACTGCTACGGGACCCATCGTTAATGGGGTCAGCGATATCCAAACTGTCTTTATGAATCCTGCCCTACCAACTGCCACAGGGCTGAGCGGATACAGAATGGTCTATCAGTCACGCACAGGTAACCAACTCCCTTACTATAGCCCTCCACTCCGTCTTTGGGGCTATGATGTGGGTCTATTGACACAGCAACCCGATCGCTTTGCTGAGCGCTTTGCAGTACCAATTGCTGGCTCTAATGAGTTCTTTAAAGAGATCAGTGGTGATGATCCTTGGGTTGAGTCTCTGCTCTGTGCTTTGGAGCCAAATGATCCAACTACAACCAATGTTGCTGCTGACGTGATTAACGTCGGTAGACCACAAAGGGAAGGCACTAGACCGATTAACTACGTCAGACGGGCATTGCGTGGTAGCGATCGCCGCACTGCTTGCGACAGTTTAACTTACGGAACAGCAACACCAAGTGATACAGTTCCAGTCTCTTTGTACGAGTAAGGTGCTTATCTCTAGCCTCTCTCCTTAGTCTGCTGTTGTATACACAGGTCATCAAACCCTAGTTAAGTCAAAAATTAATTGCCCCCTAGCCCCCAATTCTGGGGGGACAAGAAAATTCCAATTTTTCAAAGCTCCCCAGTATTGGGGGGCTTGAGGGGCAAGATAAATCAAAACTTAAACAAAGAGGATTGCGATTAAAAAATGAGAGATAGTTAACTTTCTGACTTTGATGATTAAATGTAATTAAACTTTCAAATGATTTTTAAATGCTTTGTTCTTGTTCTTTGATGATGGTGGGTTATGTTAAATCTAAATTGCAAAGCTGACGGCGCTAAGACTAGTAAGCCACATATGTCTCCATCTTTGGCGGGTTATATGTCCCACCTTCTCAAGACAAGGCGATCGCTTGAGGCAGAAGAGACGGGCTTCACCATACTAGAATCTCTGGTAGCGGCAGTAGTAGTCGGTATATTAATTGTATCGATCGCACCGATGGTCGCACTATCTACATCAGCCAGAGTCAACGCCAGAAGAATCGATCAGGCGACTCAGGCTGGAAGGTCATATATTGATGCCGTCAGAGGTGGAGTCATCGACGTTACCAACTTCCCAAACACTCTGGTAGCCAGTGCTCCCAATGCTCAAGATCAATATACATTTGAGACGATCGTTGCGCCAACTACAACCAGCTTTCCCCCCGCGACAATCTGTAACAACATTGGAAATAATGTTTCAGGAGGAAGAGCCCCTGGGGTCTGTGTTGATGCTAATGGCAATGGATTTAGTATCGACGATCCGCAGGACTTCTTTATTCAGCCAATGCGAAGTGGTCCATTCAGTTCAGAAGCAACTGCATCTACTGACCTAAGAAATCAAGGTTTCTGGCTAGCGATAAGAGTCTACCGCGCTGACGCGCTTTTAGGCTCAGCACCGCTAAGAAGTGGTACTGAGGCTGCATGCACTCAAGGCAATACACCGTTTGCTCGCACGTCTTCGATTACCTGTCCGATTGTGACCATGCGATCGCAGATTTTCTTGCCAACAGCCAATCCCAAAAATATCGATGATATCAAAGAAGGCATTGGCTCATAACACTTATCAAGTAAGGCTAATCAAGTAAGGCAATCTGTCCTATGAAAAAACTTCTCCATGAAATAATGGCATTTCGGCGACGCAAAGGAATATTGCGATCGCCAAAATCTCGTCATCGTCAAGGTTTAACCTCTGGTTTTACCTTGATTGAGTTGTTAGTGTCGGCTCTGATTGCCTCGCTGATGGTCGCGGTCATGCTGGGATTTTTGGTGGGTGTGCTAGATAGCGATCGTAAAGAAACAGTCAAGACTAATGCTCAAGAAGAGCTGCAAGCTGCAATTAGCTACATAGCAGATGATATGCAAGAAGCAATCTATGTCTATGGTGCTGAAGGACTGGCGGCGATTAATAGTCAACTCCCCCATATGCAAGCAGTAAACCCCAGCGCTGAATGTAATCAAACCTCAAATACCTGTACCCCGATCTTAGTTTTTTGGAAAAGATTTACTTTTGATCCCAACTCAACTGCAACCTATAGCTCTCCAACAGCTACGCCTACAACAGAAATCATTGGCTGTATGCCCTATGTAAACAATCCAGCAGCATTATTACCAGCATCACAAACAGAATTAAACGACTGCCGTGCAAGTGCCACTACTAGAGCATATGGCAGAGATACATATACTTATGCTCTTGTCGCCTATTACCTAAAAAACGACGATCCGACCATTGCTAGCAACAATACAAGTGGTTGGTCACAGACTGCTCGGATTCTGAGATGGGAGATCAGAGATGGATATGTGGCTTATTGCAGTAATGGCGGTGCGATCGGGTCTACAGGTTGCCCTGCATTGACTCAAGTAACTACGAGATTGCCAAATAATACTTCTACATTGATCACAGTTCCTATACCTCTGGTTGATCCTAACCAATATTTTGTTTCTCCGTCCGTAGGATTTAACCGCCCTGACTTCTCAACCGCAGACGGACTAACATCATGGAGAAAGTTTGCAGAATTTGATTTTGCTACTAGTCCTTTTGTGACTCTTGTAGACTTTATGGATGATACTAACTACAACACGAACCAAGGCGGAGATATAGTAGCGGCTGGAACTGGAATTCCTGCTTCAGCTACCGCAGCTTTTAAGATTCCTATTGGGAGAAATGATACTACTCCAGCTCCAGCTCCACATAGAAATCTAGATTGCGACGATCCATCGGTGGGTGTCGGTACGACTGACCCTGTAAATAACTTCACACAGAGAGTCCCTGCTGATTTTTCTAGCTCTGGTATCGGTGGTAGCAATCCTTCAAGACTTAGTAGTTTTTATGCTTGTGTTTCTCCAAATACAGTTACGGCAAGAGTCTTTATGCGCGGCAATGCGATCGCGCGTCTGACAACTCCTGCGACTGATAGAACTAGGAGATTACCAACAGAGACAAATATTACGTTTTTCCCCACCGCCGATGTGAGAAGCTTTGGGCGTAGTCAAATTGGTCTAGGTAGGAGGTAATTAGGTGAAATCAAAAGAAATGTTTAATTCCAATTTTTTTAGCTATCTTCCTAGAAATTTGTCTAGCTTCTTCAGAATCCTGATCAACAAAAATCAGCGCAAATTTCAAGCATTTACAACTCCCAGAAAACGCCGCGATCGCTATGCTAAATCTCTAGGTTTCACACTTTTAGAGGTTCTAGTGGTGATGGTCATGGTGGGTATCCTCAGTGCGATCGCTGCGCCGTCTTGGCTTGGTTTTGTCAATAACCAACGTATCAATGCTTCTCAAACCAAGATCTTCCAAGCAATTAAAGTTGCTCAATCAGACTCAAAAATTCGTAGTTCTAATAATTCAAATAGAGTCCAAATTACTTTTACGACTGGGCAAACTGACAATGCTTATCGGACAGATAACGTCAGAACTGGTGCTGGGCTACAATCTCTAGAGCCAGGTGTCAGGATTGCGAGTGTAACATCTGGTGGTTCGATCACGCCTGTTGTGCCTCCAACCATCTTAGCTAGTCCCTATACAATTCAGTTTGATTCGAGAGGGCTTGTATTTGACCCTGGCAATCAGTTGAATTATCCTATTTGTATAAACTTATCTGTAGAAAACAGCCCTAGCATTAGGTGGATTGCGATCAGGACTTTGCTTGGAGCTATTGTCACTGGTTCTGGTGGAAGCTGCATAAACCCAGTTTGATCTAGGATATAAAACCGAAATAAATAAAGACGGCGCTTCGCGCCGCCTTTATTTATTTCGATTTTAATAACATTAACACGATAATTTAGATAAGCCCAATAAAATAGCTGCGGTTCGCGCCGCAGCTATTTTATTGGGCTTATCTAAATTATTAAAAAAATACTATAATTGCCAGATAATTCTAGTTAAAAATCATAAAAGAATGACGCTGATTGTCAGAGGATATCGACCACGAAAGCGCGATCGCCGTTCTGGAATTGGTGGGTTTACACTG